>Ga0233420_10000073_pt1 | contig 44063 bp, 53 predicted proteins | sample Watercolumn_Mata_4_FD_183009 | JGI IMG/M metagenome (GOLD analysis project Ga0233420, IMG submission 183009) | Freshwater microbial communities from Lake Matano, South Sulawesi, Indonesia - Watercolumn_Matano_2014_102_MG | ecosystem: Environmental > Aquatic > Freshwater > Lake | place...
GTAAGACCCCAAGTAATAAACGCAAAATTTGAGTGCCCTTCTTGCGGAACAATAATCTCTGTCCTGCAGATTGACAAGAAATTTACAGAGCCAAGCAGATGCTCTTGCGGCAGAAGGGGCAATTTCCGTCTTGTAAGCAAGGACATGGTTGATGCGCAGAGGATAGTAATTGAAGAATCACCTGAAAGCCTATTTGGAGGCGAGCAGCCAAGAAGAATGGCTATATTTCTGAAAGAAGATTTGGTTGACCCAAAAATGGAGGAGCGAACAACCCCAGGAAGCAGGGTTTTGGTAAATGGCGTTTTAAAAGAAGTGCCTGTTCCATTGCAGACAGGAGCAATATCAACAAAATTTGACTTGGCAATAGAAGCAAATAATCTCATTCCGCTTGAAGAAACATTTGAGGAGCTTGCAGTTGAGGAAGAGGAGGAAAGGGAAATAAAGGAGCTTGCCGCTGACCCAAGGATATTTGAGAAACTTGCAGGTGCAATTGCGCCAAGCGTTTATGGTTATGATGAAATAAAGCACGCCTTGGTATTGCAGCTGTTTGGAGGCGTTAAAAAAACGAGAAGCGATGGAACATCTGCAAGAGGCGACATTCACATACTTCTTGTAGGAGACCCAGGGGTTGCAAAATCAGTTATTTTAAAATTTATCTCATCTATTGCGCCAAAAGGCAGATATGTTGCAGGCAGGGCAGCAACAGGCGCTGGCTTGACTGCAACTGTTGTAAGAGATGAGTTCCTGAAAGGCTGGGCTCTTGAGGCAGGGGCAATGGTTTTGAGTAATAGGGGAGTAGTATGCATAGACGAGCTTGAAAAAATGGCTCCAGAGGACAGGACAGCGATGCATGAGGCAATGGAGCAGCAATGTTATCATTATGATACTATAATCAGCTTAGCAAATGGTGAAGAGGTGAGAATAGGAGAGTTCGTAGAAAGAATGCTTGAAGAGAACAAGGAAAAGATTATACAAGGTAAAGATTGCTTAATCCTTCCTACTGCTGATATAGAAATTCTCACAACAGATTTCACAAGAATATTCAAAACGAAGGCGAGCAGAATTAGCAAGCATAAGGCATTTGATAAATTTGTAAAAATAAAGTTCTCTAATGGCAGAGAGATAACAGTAACTCCAGAGCATCCAATTTTCATTGCAGAGAATGGAGAGATAATAACTAAAAGGGCTGATTTGGTTAAAATAGGAGACCCTGTTCCAATACCTCTAAAAATCCCCATTGAGGGAGAAGAGCAATACTTTGATTATTCTTGCCAAAATGCAAGGGCAAAACAGCACATTACAATCCCAATCAAAAATGGTTCTGAGTTATTTAAGATTCTTGGTTATTTGATTTCAGAGGGTTCAAGAGAACTTAACAGGGGGAAAATAATAGGAATTAACTTTACCAATAAGGACAAGACAATCTTGGATGAATTTGAAATATTAATGAAGAAGGTCTTTGATTTGAGCCCGATAAAACAGGCCAGAGTTGATGAGCATGAACCAAGATACTGTTACAGGTATATATCAACAGAACTTGCTTCATTCATTCTTAATACAATGCCTGAAATACTAAGAATGTCTGATAAAAAGCAGATTCCTCAATTTGCTATGAAAGCGAGGAAGGAAGATTTAGCAAAAATGCTTTCTGCATTGTTCGAGGGCGATGGTTATGCCTCAATAAAGGACAGGACAATAAGAATTGGCTATAAAACCAAAAGCAGGAGATTGGCAGAGCAGATTCAGGACTTATTGCTGAGGTTTAATGTTAGAAGCAGCATTACCAATCACAGGGAATTTTTCAGGGTAGGCATAACGGATTACCGTAATATCAAGAATTTCCAGACTGAAATCGGCTTTGTCAGCAACAGGAAGAACAGCATAATTAGCAATTACCTAAAAGAAAAAACAATAAGAAGATTTGTTAAGAATAAGATTCCCATAGAGTTCAATGACAAAGTAATAGAGATTATAAAAAATGAGGGAATAAGAAAGGTTGGCAAATACAGAGAATATGATATAATATACGACCACTCAAAAAGAAGGGATAAATTTTCATTCTCTGTTGATTTTATAAATAAGCTGATTGAGCAGGTGAAATCAGAAGATAACAAAAAATTTTTGAGCCAATTTACTGGGGAGATAGGCTGGGAAAGGGTTTCTGGAATTGAGTTTATAGACGAGCATGATGAAAAATGGGTTTACGACATAACAGTAGAACCCAATCACGCTTTTGTTTCTCAGGCAGTAATCCTGCATAATACAGTCACAATAAGCAAGGCGAATGTGCAGGCAATGTTAAGGGCAGAAACATCTGTATTGGGAGCAGCAAACCCCCAATTCGGCAGGTTTGACCCATACAAGCCAATCGCGCAGCAGATAGACCTTCCTCCAACTTTAATCAACAGGTTTGATGTTATGTTCATAATGAGGGACTTACCTGAAAGGGTAAAGGATGAAGCAATTGCTTCCCATGTGCTTCAGGAGCATAAGAAGGAAGCGACAAGGCAGTATATTGAGCCGGAACTTTTCAGGAAATATGTTGCATATGCAAAACAGCATGTAAAGCCGGAATTGACTGACAAGGCAGTTGAGGAAATAAAAAAATTCTATGTTGAATTAAGGAATGCCCCTACAACATCTGACCAGGTTATAAGGCCTGTGCCAATAACAGCAAGGCAGCTTGATGCGCTGATAAGATTAAGCGAGGCAAGCGCAAGGGCAAGATTGAGCAGCAAGGTGAAAGAAGAGGACGCAAAGAGGGCAGTTGAACTGCTTAAATTCTATCTTATGCACGTTGGCTTTGATTACGAGACAAAGCAGATTGACATAGACAGGATTGCAACGGGAGTTCCAGCATCCAAAAGAAGCAAGATAGTTGTTGTAAGAGAAGCAGTAACAAGATTGGAATCAAGAATTGGGCAGCTTATACCAATAGAAGAATTAAAAAAGGAGCTTGAAGATAAATTAGATTCAGACTCTGTTGACGAGGCAGTTGACGAGCTGAATAGGGTGGGGGATATATTTATCCCAAGAAAGGGGTTTATACAAAGGGTAAAATAAAATGGATGCATCAGAGATAGTCCAGCAAAAAAAGAGGCAGACAGCGCTAAGATTGAGAATAGCTGACTTGAATCGAGGTGAGGTTATTTCTAATGAAAAGATGAATTTTGTGGAGATTGACGGGAAGTATGTTGGCAGGGTTAATGTTATTGCGAATGTGATAGACAAATTTGTGAATGATGCCGAGAAAAAATACGCCGCATTGACGATAGATGACGCATCCTCTCAAATAAGGGTAAAGTCATTTGGTGATGACATATCGAAGATAAAGAATATTGAGATTGGGGATACAATAGTCGTGATAGGCGCACCGAGATTTTTCAACAACGAGATTTACATACTGCCGGAGATTATAAGAAAGACAGAGCCCGAATGGCTTCTTGTAAGAAAACTTGAAATTGAAAAAAATTCTGGCAGCAGACAGGAAAGCATTAAACCAGATGACAGGCTCTCAAGGCAGCTAAAGAATATCAAGCCAACAAGAGAGCAGGAGCAGATGATAAACAGCATAGCATTCAATAAGAAACTTGAGGTAACAGAAGAGAAGATAGAAGTTCCTGCAAAAGAGAGGATTATGGAGATGCTGAAGAAGAGCGAAGATGGAGTTGATGTCGAGGCAATAATAATGTCAACAAACCTTCCGGTTGAAGAGATAAACAATATTATCGCAGAAATGCTTGAAAATGCAGAGATATATGAGCCAAAGCCCGGAAGAATAAGGATTCTTTAACTTCTTATACAAACCTTTAAATATTCTCTCGCAGGAATTTTTTTATCAAAAAAACAAATATATTTGTTTTTAGGATCCTAAAAATCAAGGAGGATTTTTATGATGGAATATGAAGAATTGCTCGATAAATTATACAAGGAAGTAAAACCGATAAAGTCAAGTGTCGAAAGGTTTGAGGTTCCAAAGGTTCAGGGGCATGTTGAGGGGGTAAAGACAATAATAAAGAACATCAACCAGATATGTGACTTGATAAGGCGAGACAAGAATCATTTTCTTAAATTTCTCTCAAGGGAATTGGCGGCGCTTGCAGTCACAGAGGATGATAGGGTTATATTCAACAGGAAGCTAAACTCGGCAATGATAAACGAGAAGATACAGAAATATGTTGATGAATTCGTCATCTGCCCCGAATGCAAGAAGCCAGATACAGAGCTGATAAAACAGGGCGAATTTATGTTCCTGCACTGCCTTGCATGTGGCGCAAAGCATTCTGTAAGGGCAAAAATCGTTTAAGTTTAAAATGCTAGTAAAAATTCATGAGTCATACAGGAAGATAGTTGCGGTTTGCGATGCTGAACTTCTTGGAAGAAGATTTGAGGAAGGTAAAATGCAGATTGATGTATCCGAGGCATTTTATAACGGAGAGAAAAAAACAGACAAAGAGGTTATTGAACTGCTGAAAGATGCTGCAACCGAAGATGCCACTTTTAATATTCTTGGTGAAAAATCAATAAGTGCGGCAATAAGGGCAGGAATTATAGATGAAAAGGGCATAATAAAGATTCAGGGCATCCCCCATGCCTTGAGCTTATTGTGATGTTCTTTAGATTATAATAACGCTTATAAATGGCTATTATTTCTAGATGTGATGCAAAGATACAACAATCATCGAGGCAATAGGAACAATAATGCTTCTCAGGAAAATCCAGAGCACTTCCGAGTAAGAATTCCAAGAGGCAATGAGGTTCTTGGAATTCTTGAATCAAGGTTAGGAGCGAGCAGGATGATGGTAAGATGCCTTGATGGAAAGTCAAGAGTGTGCAGGATTCCTGGAAGATTAAAAAGGGAATTATGGCTGCGCGAGGGGGATGTCATTATTGTTGAGCCGTGGAGTTTTGGCGGCGAGGAGAAAGGGGACATAATCTACAAATACAGCTTTGCAGCGATTGAATGGCTGAAGAAAAAGGGTTATCTGAAGGCAAGTGAAGAGGAGTTCTAAATGGAAAGGTTGTTTCTTGCCCCAAAAATATCGGGCAAAATAAAAAAGAATATCAGCCAGATTTCAAAAGCATTGAATGTCAAGCTTAAGCTTGAGAGTAATACCCTTTCTATTGAGGGCAATTCATTGGATGAATACAATTCATTAAATGTTATAAAGGCAATTTCCTGCGGTTTTGACTTGAAGACAGCCCTTCTTCTTAAAGATGAGGAGTTTATGATTGAAGAGGTTAAAATAAAAGATTATGTGAAGTCAAGCAATAGGGTGAGGCAGGTAAAGGCAAGGGTTATAGGCGCCGAAGGCAGGGCATTAAAAACAATCTCCCTATTAAGCGACTGTTTTATAAAACTTTCAGACAATTCTGTTTTTATAATAGGCAAGACAGAAGATGTGAAGATTGCAATGGACGCAATTACCTCCTTAATCAAGGGAAGCAGGCACGCTAATGTTTATGCTAGACTGGAACATAAGCCCGATTTTGGCGAGGACTTGGCTTTAAAGGAACAAAAGAAGGAATAGCACAATGCTTCAAAAAGCTTTATAAATTCTTTTTTGTTTTGGGGTTGATGCCTTTGTAGCTCAGCAGGTAGAGCAACTGACTGTTAATCAGTGGGTCGCTGGTCCGAGTCCAGCCAAAGGCGTTTGGGCCTGTAGCTCAGTCTGGTTTAGAGCACCGCTCTGATATGTAAGGAAACTAACGTTTCCTTGACACTCAACCTTCCTAAAGAGTGTTTATAATCAGATAGGCGGGGGTCTTAAGTTCAAATCTTAACAGGCCCATTTGCCCATTTGAACAGATTTAAAAACAGCATATTACTTATGTCACTATAAAAAGAAGTGAAAAATGAACGCAAAACAATTTGCATTTGTTGTTGGGATTGCTGTCTTATTTGCAATCATGATTGGCTTGGGAATTGATGCTTTCTATACATCCCCAAAATATGAGGATTACTGCAATAGAACAGATATTTATCCAGATGCATTAGGAAAACCTGCAACTCTCCTCGTAAACTGCTCAATAAATTACTCAACATATAATGATATGATTTCTGAATGCAATACAAAAGGCGGCTTTATAGATTACAAATATGATGACAGGGGATGCAGCATTCCTGACAAATGCAATATGTGCGGCAAGGAATTCAATGACGTGCAGAACAAATACAACAGGAATGTGTTCTACATCGCATTTACAATAGGGATAATAGCAGTAATAGCCGGCTTAATTATCACTGAAGTCTTGGGAGCGGGCTTGATGTTCGGGGGAATATTAACATCAATTTATGGCATAATGAGGTATTTCAGCGAATTGGGAAAGATTGCAAGATTTCTTGTTGTGCTGTTGGGATTCCTGATACTTGTCTTTGTCGGAAGGAAAAAGGTAAATGATATTCAGGCAAGAAGCAAAAGTTACAAGAAATAACAGAAGATAGAAATGCCCAAAATGAAAGATTATAATATTACAGAAAAGATAGCCAGTATTCTAGTGAATTATTCATGCAAAATAAAAAAGGGGGAGACAGTAGTAATATCTGCAGATACTCCCGCAAAGCCCCTTGTCCTTGAAATTTACAAGCAAATAATCCAGAAAGGAGCCTATCCAAGAATCAGCTGGGGGGTGGAGGGCTTTTCTCCAGTGTATTATGATAATGCAAGCAACGAGCAGCTTAATAATTACCCCCAAATAACTGACTATGAATATAGGAATTCTGACGCATTCATTTATATCCATGCACCAATAGACAGGAATGAACTGAAGAATTGCAACCCTAAAAAAATAATGCTAAGGCAGAAAATTACGAGAAGGCTGATGGAAATAAGGTTAAAGAAAAAATGGGTTATATTTGACTGGCCTACAGAATCTCTTGCAAAAGATGCTAAGATGGGCTTTGAGAGGTATAAAAAATTTGTTTTTGATGCAACACTAATTAATTGGAAGAAAGAAAGCAGGAAATGGAGAAGAATCGCGAATTTTGTTAATAAAGCAGACAAAGTGCATATAATTGCAAAGAATACTGATTTGAATTTCTCAATTAAAGGAAAAAAGGCTGTTGTTGCAGATGGCACTTTCAATATGCCTGATGGGGAAGTATTCACAGCAGTTGTAGAAAATAGTGTTAATGGGAAAATAGAATTTACTTATCCGTTAAGGTCGATGGGAAGGGTGATTAAGAATATATACTTAGAATTTAAAGACGGAAAGGTTATAAGATTTAATTCTTCAGACAATAAGGCATTAAAGGAGATTCTCGATACAGATAAGGGGGCAAGATACATAGGGGAATTTGCATTTGGGATGAACCCAAGAATAGACAGGTTCACCGACAATCTTTTGGCGGATGAAAAAATAAGTGGAACAATACATTTTGCGCTGGGGAACGCCTATGCAGAATGCAAGGGCAGGAATAAGTCAGCGGTTCATGCAGATATAGTAAAGGATATGGGGAAAAGCAAGATTTTTTTTGATGGCAAACTTGTCTATAAGGATGGCAGATTCATAATAAAATAATTTATTAATCATTGTTTGTTGTCTTTAATCAGAATGGAATCCGAATTCTACAAAACAAAGCTGGAAAATGGCTTGGTGATACTATTTGAGAAGAGGCGGTTGCCGATAACAAATATAATGTACTCCTCAAGATTCGGGAGTGCATATGAACCTTCCCGTCTTAAAGGCATTGCCCATTTAATTGAGCATATGCTGTTTAAAGGCACAAAAAACAGAAGCCAAAAGGAGATAGCCGGCACAATAGAAAGAGTGGGAGGGGTATTTAATGCATTTACTGCGCAGCAGCAGACAACTTTCTGGATTAAAGTGCCGTCAAACTACTCTGATTTGGGTTTTGAGATATTGTCTGATATGGTGCTTAACCCCTTATTTGATGAAAGAGAATTAAAAAAAGAGAAAAATGTGATATTGGAAGAGCAAAAAAGATGGCATGATATCCCTGAAAATTATATTTTTATCAAAATAAAGGAAGCCCTTTACAAATCTCCCTTCGGGCTTTCTCCATTTGGTTCAAAACAAACACTTGAAAGAATAAGCAGGGATGCTCTTGTTAAATTTCATAACAATAATTCTTCCAAGGGAATTCTTACAGTTGTAGGAAATGAAGATTTTGGAGAGATAATGGAGGATGCAAAGAGAAAATTCAGCATTAAGAAGAGTGTCTTGGAAAGCAAACTGGCCATAAATAAGACGAATAGGGCTATAATCGAAAAAAGGGCTGGGCTTGACCAGATACACTTGGCTCTTGCAGTGCATATGCCTTCATTGTCTGATAAGCGAAGATACGGGGCAGAAATAATGAGCACTATTCTTGGAGGGGGGATGTCATCAAGATTATGGCAAGAAGTGAGAGAAAAATTAGGAATCGCATACAGCATACACAGCTTGGTTGAACAGGAAATGTCCTATGGGAGTCTGATAATTTATGCCGGTATAAACAAGGACTACCAAAATAAAGTAAGAGAGGTAATATTAAAGGAAATAAAAAAATTGCAGGATTTGAAGGAAAAAGAATTAGAAGAGGCAAAGGAGCAGCTGATTGGGAATTTCTCTTTGGAAAATGAAAATGGGATAAATACCGCGCAGCATCTTGCGCTTAATGAAATGGCGATGGAAGCAGAGGAGTTTTACAGGTATCCTGAAAGAATAAGTGAAGTAAAGTTAGAGGATGTCAAGAAATTAGCAAAAATAAAAAAATATTCATTTGTTGCGTTAGCCCCCAAGTAATCTTAAAATCTGATAGTAAGATTTTTATATATTGCAGATTTTTTATAAACATGCCAAATCAAAAATACAAAAAAGCGGTGAAAGAGAGCAACACAAATATGCCTGTTAATAAGAACAGAGCACTTAATTTCATAGTATTTTTTATAGTTATCCTGTCGTTGCTGAACATCTTTCTCTTCTTTTATGACACCTATCTTTCAAGAGACGGGGGCAATGAGCCCCTATTGAGATTGGATGGAAAGTCGTCTAATGACTTCCTTTCAATGGGGAATATAACGATGCTGGCAATGAAAGTGCCTGCTGTTGATGACAAGGGCAATGGCTTATCAACTTATCTTGTTGTTGAGGTAATGCCTGGCTCTGGAAGAACTCTTGTAGACATAGACAACCTTCTTTTTTGGGCAGACACCCAGCAGAACATAAGAACAGCAAGGAGGGTTGCCGCAAACATAACTGGAATGGATATTAACAAGTATGATTTTGTCTACAGCATTTACGCAAATGCAACAGTGATTGGCTGGGAGAGTGCAGGAGCGGCAATAGCAATAGCAACAATTGCCGCATTGGAAAATAGGAGATTGAACGAGAGCGTGATGATTACAGGTACAGTAAATCATGATGGCTCAATAGGTCCTGTTGGGGAGATAATCGCAAAGGCAAAGGCGGCAAAGCAATCAGGCTCAAAATTGTTCCTTGTTCCGCTGCTGCAAAGCCGTGATGTTGTTTATGAAACTTCACAACACTGCGAGAAATTTGGCTCTAATGATATATGCACAATTGAGCAAGTCCCAAGAAAAATCTCTGTTACCAACCAGTCAGGCATAGAAGTTCTTGAAGTCGGTTCTGTTCAGGAAGCAATAAAATACTTCTTAACCTAATGAAGCAACACCCAAGATTCCTGCCTCATCAACCTCTAATTTTGAAGGGACAACCCTTACACTTGAACTCGAGACATAAAACGCCCTTTTTTTCATCTCTCTTATCGCGCTTGGAAGAAATAATCTCCATGCCCTTCCTATTCCCCCTCCAATAACAATCATCCCTGGATTGAATATATTGACATAATTTGCTAGTCCTATTCCAAGATAAGCCCCGAATTCATTGTAAACCTGAATTGCCCTTTTATTTCCTGCTTCTGCCATTCGCTGCACTTCCAGAGGAGGAATTGCCTTGCCAAAATATTTTTTTGCCAGTCTTTCAACTCCTCTGCCTGAACAATATTCTTCAAGGCATCCGTTATTGCCGCAGCTGCATTTGTAACCCTTATAATCGATTACGATATGCCCCAATTCTCCTGCATAATTGCTTCCATGATAGATTTTCCCGTCAATTATTATCCCCCCGCCGACACCCGTTCCCAAAGTAAGCGCAATAAGGTTCTTGCATCTGAAATGCCTGCTCTCTGCCAATGCAACGCACTTTGCATCATTTTCTATTATTGTTTTTATTCCTAATTCCTTTTCAACAATTTTTTTTATAGGCAGATTCTGCATCCCTTTGATGTTCGGGGCAACTTTAAGTATCCCATTCCTTGAATCAACCGGACCCGCCAATCCTATCCCAATCATCTCTATTTCCTTCTTTTCTATTCCCTGCGAGACAATTGAGATTGCCTTTAGGATATTCTTTATTACTCGACTTCTGCCCCTCCCCTGTTCAGTCGGGATTTTTATTTTCCTAATTAGTTTATTGCCTGCAACAAGTCCCGCACTTATCTTTGTGCCGCCGGCATCAACGCCTATCCTGTATGTCATCTTGAAATTATCCTTTGTTTGAATCCCTTTTTTTCAATTGTTTTGTAATCATGCCCCGATTTTGTCAAGTATATGCTTAGGAATTCAAGTGCTGTATCACCAATATTTATAGTCCGATGCGCATAGCCTTCGGGAATTTCATAAAATTTACCATGCTTCATTTCAATCTTCCTGAAATCATTGCCCCTTTGGATTAAAATCACTCCTTTTCCTTTCAGTAGATAGTATATTTCAGGTGAGGGAATCTTGTGATAATGCCCCTTTGTCATAAAATATTCATTGTTTATTTTTCCAGATTTTATTATTGTGATTGCATAGCTTAACTTATTTCTTTCTATTGCAATAACGCGATAAATCTCCTTTTTTTTGTCATAACCAGAAATATGCCTGAAGAAATTTTTCATATCCCACAGTCTTACGACATGAACCTTTCCCCTCTTTTTTATCTCCTCAATCAGCATAATCTTATCATGCATCAGAAGTTTAAAAAGTTAATTAGGCAAGCAGTTCAAGAATCTTTTTTCTTTTGTTCTTTGCCTTTACTATCGCAGAAGCAATTCCAACTCCGTCACATCCAAGTTTTAAGGCAAGTTTCACATCCTCTTTGTTTGATATTCCTGCCCCGCATAATGAGATAATTTTTGTTTTTGAGTTTTTGTTGTGATTTTTTACAATATCTGCAAATTTCTTTACTGCCTTTGGTTCAATTTTTGTTATACTCCTCCCCGTTGAAACCAATTCAGGGTCTTCAAACATTATGCAGTATGGCTTAAGCTTAATAATTTTTTTCACTTCTTGCAATGATGCAGCGCAGACAACCGTCTTTATATTAATATTTTTGCACCTTTCAACTGTTTTTTTTATTGTTTCAAAGGGAATTCTGTGCTCTGAATGATTAAGCAATGTTCCCCCTGCGCCTTCATCCTTTATGTCCTCTGGAAGGATAAATCCCGTGCTTCTTGCCTGCTCAAAGTAATCAGCATGCTGGGCAAAAACAGGAATTGAAACCCTTTTCGAGATAGGATTTATGTCCGCTGCCTGAACACAGACAATAATCCCTATTTTTTTCTTTCTTGATATCTCATTGCATATCCTTGCAAGCTTCAATGCATTTTTTCCGGTTGATTCCTTGTATGTCTTGAAATTCACAAGCATTATTTGTTTCATCTTCATCCTAAAATTTTAAGTGCCTTTTCAACTGAAATGTTGTTAAATATTATCTCTCTTACTGCCCTTGCCATTTTTAATGGGTTCTCATGCTGCCATATATTCCTTCCTATTGCCAGTCCAGTCGCGCCAGCACTCATCACTTCTTTAATGTCACTTAGAATTTGTTCTTCCTCCTCTTTTAATCCGCCCGCAATCACAACCTTTGTTTTGCCGGCAGATTCAATTATCCATCTTAAAGAATCAGGGTTATGGTTATATTTCATCTTAATCATATCTGCCCCGAGCTCCAATCCGATTCTTGCGGCATAAGCAAGCGTATTGCTGTCGAGCTCGTTTTTTATCGCCTTTCCCCTTGGATACATCCATGCTATAAGAGGTAAGCCATTTGCATGCGCTTCCCTTTCTATACTCTCAAATTCCTCAAACATTTCAGGTTCATGGATGCTGCCGACATAAATTGTATAACCCACCGCCTTTGCGCCAAGTTCAATCGCCTCCTTCACAGTGCACAATTGCTTTGCGATTGGTTCTCCCTGCAAAAGATTTGTCTTGCCGTTGAGCTTCAGTATTAACGGGACTTTGCCGTCATAATATTTTTCAGCAATTCCCTTTTGGAGGACTATCCCATTAAATTTTCCCTTGTTTGCAATCTCAATTATATATTCTGGATTGACATTTTTGTCATTGAAGTCAGTTGGGCCATGCTCAAGCCCCTGGTCATAAGCGAGAATTAATGTCCTGCCTTTTTTAAGTATCCTGCCAAAGTTTATTTCAGTCATTTCAGATTCTCAATCCTGATTTTAAACGGGTTCTTTCTTATACTTTCAACTGCCTCATTCCATCTCAAAAGAATATTTTTTGCTCCGTAATGCTGGATTATAGACTCTGCGTTTGCCGCGCCTAATTGTAATGCAAATTCTGTATCTTTTCCTTTTATTATTCCTGCAACAAATCCAGATGCAAATGCATCACCTGCTCCAGTCCTTTCAATGACTTTTATGTTATTGGGGGCAATATAATAAAATTTTTTTTCATAGCTGTTAAGGCAATATGCTCCCTTGTCTTCATCTGTTATGCATACTATCTTAGGTCCTTCTTTGCTTATTTTTAATGCCAACTCTTTTACACTTGTATTGGCATCTTCCTTGAAGCCAAGAAGCAATTTTGCTTCCTCTTTGTTTAGAATCAGAATTTCTGTCCTCCTTATTATATCAGCAAGAAATCTTATGCCCTTTCTTGCCTGATACTCGCTCGGGTTGTATGCTATTCTTATTCCGTTTAATGATGCAAATTTTGCAAGTTTTTTCTGCGCTTCAAACGATTTGCCCAGCATTGACGAAAAGTAGAGCCATCTTGTCCTGAATCTTTTGTTTATTTCATTGAAATCAAGTTCATCATTCACTCCTTTATAAATGAGGATTGTCCTGTGATGTTCTAAGCTGTCAAGGACTATTGAACAACTGCCTTTTTCATTTTTGATTACTCTCCCAAAGAAATCTACACCCTCTTTTTTGAATTCATCAAGAATCTTTTTTGATGTCATATCATCTGAAAGTTTTCCTATATACCCTGTTTTCAGCCCCAATCTCGCGAAGCTTACAGAAGTATTGCTTCCCCCGCCGCCCGTAAAAAAATTTATTTCTTTTACGAGAAGCTTTGAGCCAGCAGGATAGCCGATAAAATGCTTTTTTTTGCTTATTAGTTCATGAAGTTCTGTATCAACAAATATGTCCTCTGTCGCAGAACCAAATGATATCACATCATGCATCTTTCACTCCTTTTTTACTATGAGAGGAATACAATGCTATTTAAAAAACCTTTTTTGTTTCAGCGCCTCAATTCCAGCAAGTTTTCTGCCTGCGAGATATTCAGATAATGCACCGCCTGAAAGACTTGCATATGTAAACCTGCTTTTGCTTATTTTTGCCAGCCTCATCGCAGTTGTTGTGTCCCCCCCACCAATAACTGAAAATGCCTTTTTAGGAACAGCATTGAATATTTTTATTGTGCCTAACCTGAATTGCTTTTCCTGGTAATATCCTGGAGGCCCTTTCATAAATACAACTCTTGCTTTTTTTATAATCCCGACGTATTTGTTTATTGTTTTTTTGCCGATGTCAAATATCTCGTCATCTTGCGGGAAATCCTTTATATCAACTTCCGTCCTTTTCCCTCCTGCTTTGACGGCAACATCAATTGGCATTTCAATTCTGCTTCTATACCTTTTGATAATCCCTTTTAGTTTTGGCACAAACTGGATTAATCCCTTCTTTTCAAGAAATTTGTTCTGCGCCCCCAGATTAACACCAGAGGCAATTAGGCACAATTGCCCCAGCAAGCCTGCAACAAGAATCCTGTTAGTCTTGTTTTTTAAAGCGTCCTCCATCAGCAAAATATTTTCTTCTATCTTTGCCCCGGCTAAAATGTAAAGAATATCACTCTTGCTTTTTATCTTGCTGAGAAATCTTAATTCTCTCTCAGCGCTTCTACCCAGACATGAAGGAAGGACTTTTGGAAATCCAGTGACTGATGCCTGTGCTCTGTTCGCAACAGAAAATGCATCAAGAACAAATAAGTCAAATAATGGCGCAAGCCTTTTTATGAAAAGGTTATTTTCTGATGTGTCTGTTTCTTCTTTAAGAAATCTTACATTCTCAAGAAGCAGTGCCTCCCCTTCATTTAACGATTTAATTTCATTTATTGCCTTCTCTCCAATAATATCATCAACAAATTTTACCTTCACAAACCTGTTAAGAAGTTTTGCATGCTGTTTCAGGCTGATAAAATCGTCATCACCCTTTCTTCCCTGATGTGCAAGAATAACAACAATCGCCTTCTTGCCAAGCAATTCTTTTATTGTCTTTACATGCTCAATAATCCTGTCTGAAAGGATAACCTTGCCGTTGATGACAGGTGAATTCAAATCAACCCTTAAAAGAACCCTTTTCCCCCTTACATCAAAATCATCAAGTGTCAAAATGCCACCCATTTTTTCTATGAAGTAAAGTTCTTTTTCTTTTTTAATCTTATTGTTTCAATAAATTATTTATACTAACCTCTTATTTTAATGTAATGGAACCTGATGACTGGGACAAGCTTGCGGTAAAATATCACGAGGAGATAATAAGCCCCTTTCAGAAGGGAGTTATAAATCCGTTATTCAAAGAGTTAAATGCCGTTAAACACCCAGAAGCAAAGATAATAGCAGATATAGGATGTGGCAGGGGGGAAATACTTGATTTTCTGGCTTCCCGTTTCAAGAAAGTTTATGCAATGGATTTCTCACCGATGATGATTAAGGTTGCAAGGCAATTGTCTTCAGCCAAAAACATAATTTATTCTGTCAATGACATGAGATACTTGACTAAATTCAAAAATAAGTTTGACATTATCGTGTGTGCCAATTCTATCTTAATGCCAAAGATATCAGATGTCAGGAAGTCACTTAAATCAATATACTCCACATTAAAAAGAAATGGCAGATTTTATGCAATATTTCCTTCTATGGGTTCGATAATATATCAAGGTTTTCTCCTGCTTGAAAGGGAAACTAAAAGAAGGGTGAGCGAGAAAAGGGCTATTGACAACACAAAAAGGGCTATGGAGTATAAAAAATATAATTTCATCAAGGGAACATTCAAAGATGGCAAAAATACCCAAAAGTTTTATTATGATTTTGAGATTTCTTTGAGGTTAAGGGAAGCGGGCTTTAGGGACATAACTCTATCCAAGGTTTTGTATCCATGGAGAAAAGACATAAGTGATTTTGTCTGCTTTCCAGATAAGCCAAAGATGTGGGATATTTTTGTTACAGCGAAAAAATAATTTTGGACTATTTTTTCAGCATCTTGATGACATCAACCATCCTGCACGAATATCCATATTCGTTGTCATACCATGCAAGAACCTTGACAAGATTGTTTCCCAGAACCATTGTGCTTTGTGAATCAAATATGCTTGAATGGGAGTTGCCCACAATATCTTTGGATACTATGCTGTCTTCTGTATATTGCAGTATCCCCTTCATCTCCTTTTCTGATGCCTTTTTCATTGCCTCATTTATTTTTTCAACTGTTACAGGTTTTTTTACCTCTGCAACAAAGTCAGTTATGCTCCCGCAAGCAACAGGAGCCCTTATCGCAATTCCGTCCAACTTGCCCCTTAAATCAGTAATCACTTCAGCAACTGTCTTGCTTGCGCCTGTTGTTGTCGGCACAAGTGATTCTGCTGCGGCTCTCCCTCTTCTAAAATCCCTATGGGGTGAATCATGCAATCTCTGGTCAGGCGTGTATGCATGGACAGTTGTCATAAATCCTTTTAAAATTGTGAAATTATCATGCAAGACCTTTACAACAGGAGCAAGGCAGTTTGTCGTGCATGAGCCAACAGAGATTATTCTGTGCTCCTTTTTTAATTTCTCATTATTAACTCCAGGCAACAGAGTAATATCAGGATTTTTTGCTGGTGCAGATATCAAAACCTTTTTTGCACCGGCTTTTATATGCTTTATCGCATCTTCCCTCGCAGTGAACAAGCCAGTTGACTCCACCACAACATCAACATCAAGCAGTTTCCAAGGCAGTTTCTCTGGCTCTTTCTCATTAAGCACAACAATCCTTTTGCCGTCAATTATTATTGCGTCCTTGCCTGTTTTTATATTGCCTTCATGAACCCCGTAAATAGAATCATATTTTAGCAAATAGGCAAGATTTTTTGCATCTGCAACATCATTTACTGCAACAACATTAATCTTGTTCCTTAAACATATCTTCAGCACCTGCCTTCCTATCCTGCCAAAGCCGTTTATCGCTACCTTCATCTTTCCTCTTTTTCTCTTTATAATACTTTTTCAGTGTATTTAATTTTTTCTATAGAATTAAACGGGATAAATCCCAAATATCTTATGGCTTCAGCTCAAGAAACAATGACTCTTTCTTAAGATAGTACCTTATCAATGGCAATGCAATAGGAATCAGCTTGAAATACGCCCTGTCCTTGCTTATTGCCTTTATCTCTATGCTGTTCTCTAATTTGTTTACTGTTATATTTTTTAGTGACTTCACACCCGGCAGGTGGATTTCATATATTATTTTGTCAGTTAGTCTTCTGACTTTTGTTTCTGGCTCTTCTCTCGGCAGTTTTGCAAGTTTTTCCATCTCTCTTTCATTTAGCTCCCTTGGTTGCCTTAAAATCTGTTTTGTAGCAGATTGTCTTTGAGATGGTTGGCTTATTTGCATAGGCGTCTGGACGGGTGTGCCTCCCCCAATCCTTATCTGTATGCTGAACCCTCCAGGGAATGTTGTTTTTCTTATCTCTGTCCCATTGCTCTTGACTGATTCCTCTTTTCCCCGGAATTTTTTCATTGCGATTTCCTTGTCAATATCCTTGAATTGCTTTTCTATATCCTTGCTTAATCTCTTGACTATCTGATTGAACGGGAATTTGTCAATGAAATCAAAACCCATCGATTTCCCTATCTCTTTAGTCAGCCGCTCGATATCATCAATATCATTTTTCTCAAATGCATCAAACTCTTCTTCTATATTATCAAGCAAGCCATCTCTTTTAGAAAGCTTAAGACTGCAGTAAGGGCAATAAGCAAACCCCCTCGATACCTTATTCTTGCACCTCGGGCATTTTTTTTCGAACATAACACAAAAAAACTGGCAAAATTTAAATACCTTTCTCTTGCACTATTCAGTAGAAACCTTTTTTAATTGAGTTAATTCTTTACTGGAATGGGAAAAGAGGGCGGACATTCTGAAATTGAGATTGCCAAACAGTTTGGAATTGACTTGGACAGGCTTATTGCAGAGCATAAGAGATTATCAAAACTTGTGAAGCTGAAAGATGAAATGGACTTTTCTGTTGCCGATACTCTTGCAGGTTGCGCTAATTCATTCATAGGTAACAGGATAATTTCATCTATTATTGTGTGCAACAGCAATTTTGAGATTATAGAACAGTGTTACTCTGAGAAAAGAATGGAATTTCCTTATATAAGAGGTTTTCGCGCGTATCGCGAATTGCCTGCGATGATTGACTGCTTTAACAAACTTCAGGAGATTCCAGATGTAATATTTGTTGAGGGGCATGGAATTGCTCATCCTTATCTATTAGGCATTGCATCCCATTTTGGCATATCAATCCAAAGACCGACGATAGGAATCGCCCAGAAATTATTATCTGGCGAAATTTCAGGTGACAAGATTATACTAAACGGAAAAGAAGTTGGCTCTTGTCTTGTTACAAAGGAAGGGAGCAATCCAATATATGTTAGCCCAGGCCATATGATATCCCCAAAAACTGCCCTGAAACTTACAAAGCAATTCTTAAAATTGCCCCACAAACTTCCTGAGCCATTGGTAATAGCAAGAAGATATTCAGACAAGATAAGGAAAGAGCTTGCATCAAATACTTCTACTTGAATCTTATCGCTTTGGCATATCTCTCAATCCTGAATTCCTTTATTTCCCTTACCTCTTTTATTTTAGGCAGCATCACAAAAGAGACAATAAATCTGAATAAAGTGGACAGGATAAGCAATGCGAAAAACGGATTTATCCCAGTTCTTATATGCGTGCTAAGCAATCCTCCCACTGTTGCGCCAATAAATACTCCAACTGTATTAAGGACATTTGAATACGCAACGCACAAACCCATTCTCTCCCTGCTTACAGAATCGTATATGAAATTAGACGCTGAAAGATTAAATGCTGCCCAGAATAACCCTGATAATATCTGGACTGCTATAAGATAATAAGGATTGCTTGAAAATAACCATAGCAATGGCACAAATGGGATAATTATGCCAGCAATCTTCAGCGTGCAGCGGTTTCCATGCTTGTCTGCAAACCTGCCCCATAAAGGCATTGATATGAGCATTGCAAGTGATTGCGCTGTAGTAAGGATGGTGAATAATGTATAACTAAACTTCAAATCCTTGAGCATATAGACAGTAAAAAATGGAGAGGCAATGTTTACCGCAAACTGGAATAATGCAACATAGATTACAAATCTCCCGAAATTATTATAACACATTCTTTTTATGAACTGCCAGAAAGTGAAGTAATAGTCCCCATCTAATTTTAGTCTTGGCTCATACTTCTTTGCCAAGAAATGCCTTGATGCCAGTCTTGCAATCATTGCGATGCCAAAGAGAATTGCGAATCCAACAAAGACAGAATTGGCTTTTTTGAACCAGTCAAGTATAAATCCTGTTAATAGCAATGCAATCAAGCCAATAAAGCCCGTTATAAGATTTCGCCTTCCAAAGAATTTACCGCTTTCTTTTTCTTTGACTAAGTCTTTCATCCACGATGCCCATGCAGGGCTTATCGCTGCATTAAATGAAACCAGTATTACATAGAAAACAACAAGGAGGAACAATGCATACTTATTGCGCATATTGATAAGGCTGATTACCACCAATGGAAACCACATCAACGCTTGGAATAATGCAAATGTAGTCACAATTGACTTTCTGCTGTGCTTTTCCATCATCTTTGGCGTTTTGAGCTGAAACAAGCTCGTTATTAACCCCGGCACTGATGCAAGAAAACCAATGTATGAATTATTTGCTCCTATTTCAATCGCATATGGGGAGATGTAGCCATTGCCAACACTGTCCATTACAGCATAAGCTGCGCCATCCTTTACACTATATCTTAGGCTTTTCTTTCTAAGCTTCTCAAATGAATTCTTTTTCTGTCCCATCTTTAATCCATCTCCCAGAATCTTTTTGGAACAGATTGTTTATGATATCTATGCTGTTTTTAAATCTTTTTAGAATTCTATTTCAAAGGAGACGTGACTTGTGAGGAGAACCTTTGGTTCTCATACGAAATGGGACTGCTGAGATTTGAACTCAGGTTGTACGCACCCCAAGCGTAAGTCCTACCAAGCTAGACTACAGCCCCTTTATGCGCCGGCCGGGATTCGAACCCGGATAGTGAGCTTTTTCTGCACTCCTAAAGGAAGGTTGACCTATTAAGGAAACCTTGGTTTCCTTATAGATGGGAAGCTCAAGTCTTAGCCATTGGACCACCAGCGCACAAAGCTTCTTATTATAAACAATTATTAAATTTTGCCATAATCTTTAAATATTTACATTTTTTGGAGGAAATGGGGAGAAAATGAAAATAGCACTTATAGGAACTCATGGCACTGGAAAGACAACTACAGTTCATGAGATTATTGCAGCATTAAAGAAGAATTCAGTTGATGCAGGGTATTTGGAAGAGACTGCAAGAAGATGCCCTCTTCCTATAAACGAAGATAGAACAAAACAGTCTCAAAGATGGATTTTTTACGAGCATCTTGTCAAGGAGATAGAGCTTGAGCCTAAAAGTGATGTCTTGGTTTGTGATAGGTCTCTTTTGGATATTTATGCTTATTATTTTGCTAAATTCGGAGAGAATAAATCTATGGAGAAAGTTATAGAGGAAAATATGCCCACATATTCTCTTCTTTTTTATTTTCCCTTGGATAAGTTCAACAAGAGACTTCAGAAAGACAAGGCAAGGTCTACTGAAGAAACTTTCCAAAAAGAGATTGATGTAGCAATCTTGAAGTTATTTGAAAAATTCAATGTAAAATATTCTATATACAATGATCTAGAAAGTGCTTTTTCCGAGATTTTAAGCATTTTAAAAATCAAAAAATCTTGAAATCAAAAGATATATAACTCCAAAGGAGTCTGATAAAAAATGAAAGTTTCAGAGGTTATGGGCAAGCCGGTAATAATAAGCCCTGATGCAACTGTAAAGGATGCTGCCAAAAAAATGTCGGAACTTAATATAACCACTCTGATGGTTATTGATATCAATAAACTTGTTGGGATATTAACTGAAGGAGACATATCAAGAAGATTTGCAACATCAGACAGATTATCAAAGGATGTTTGTGTAAGGGACATAATGAGCTCTCATCTTATAAAGGTTGATGATGATGAGAATGTTGAGTATGCCTGCGATTTGATGACAAAGAATAATATAAGAAGATTGCCTGTTGTATCAAAGGGCAGGCTTGTTGGCATAATCACTTCAGATTACATAGCAAAGCATCTTCCAGAGATAGGAGTTGATTCATTTTTCTGATAAAAGAGGTCTTTTCAATGAAATATACGCTAAAAATGCTGAGAAACAGGACAGATGAGATAGACAGCAGAATATCAAAGCTGCTTGACCTGCGCGCTGATATTGTAAGGAAGATAGGCATTGTAAAGAGAAACAATTGTATAGCACTGGTTGATAAAAAAAGGGAAAGGGATATCCTCAAAAAAGTAACGCTGAAAAGGAAAAACAGGGGATTCCTCAAGAATTGTTTTCAAACAATAATAAAAGAGAGCAAGAAAATCCAGAAATGAAAAATCTCACAATTGGAATAATAGGAGGCAGGGGAACTCTTGGAAAGATTTTCAAGAAGTTTTTCAGAAAGCATGGCTTCAAGGTATTAATAAGCGGCAGAAAGACAAGGCTTACAAGCATTGCACTTGTAAAAAAATCAGATGTTGTCATTTTTTCTGTTCCCATTAATGCAACAGCAAAAGTAATCAGAGAGGTGCTGCCCTACACAAAAAAGGAGCAGCTTCTGATGGACTTTACTTCAATAAAAGAAGAGCCGATAAGAGAGATGCTAAAAAGCAAGGCGAGCGTGATAGGATTGCATCCGATGTTTGGCAAAATAGAGTCATTAAAAGGAAAAACAATAATTATCGTGCCTGCCCGCCCTCGGAAATGGATGAAGTGGCTTGTTCCATTGCTGAAAAAAGGGCAGATAAGCATTAAAACCTCAACTGCAAAAAAGCATGACAAGATTATGGCAGTATTGCAGGGGCTTATTCACTTTAATTTTATGGCACTCTCTGCCACACTAAAAAAGATTTCAAAAGAGAATAATGTAGATATAAATGACCTGCTTGAATATGGCGGAGTGATTTACAGGATAAGGCTCGGCATGATTACAAGAATACTCTCTCAGGACCCTGAATTATATGCAGATATCGCGATGCTGAACAAGAATACAAAAAGGGAATTTGAAAAATATGTGGAAATTGTGCAAAAGCTTAACGGGATAATAGGGAGAAAGGATAAAAAGGAATTCAAGAATCTATTCAATGATTCAGCTCTATTTTTTGGGAGATTCAAGGGCAATGCATTAAAAGAAAGCTCTTTTTTGATAGAGCAATTTTCAAAATACAGGAAGAAAAAATGAAAATAGCAACACTCGGGCCAAGGGGAACATTCAGCGAGCAGGCAGTTAAAAGGTATCTTGATGAAAGGAAAGAGAAAGGCAAAATAGTATTTTGCAGCAATCTTCCCGAGGTTTTTGATTCTGTAAGAAATAGAAATGCAGAGTTAGGAATTGTTCCTTTGGAGAATCTTCTTGATGGCAGTTTGGGCGAGGTTCTTGATTTGCTTTACCACTCTGATTTGCATATCAATGCAGAATTAATTCTTGCGGTGCATCACTGCATTGCTTCGGCTTCAGGCTCAATAAAGGGGATAAAATCAGTGATTTCAATCCCGAAGGCCCTTGCGCAATGCCTTGGCTATATAGGGAAGCATAATCTCGAAACGATCGGAAGCATGAGCACAGCAGAGGCGATGAGAATTGTGTCTGAAAAGAAACAGAATGATCTGGCAGCAATAGGCTCGGAAAGCGCAGCAAAGGAATACGGGCTTAAACTCATAGAAAGAAACATAGAGGACAAAAATCATAATGTCACAAGATTTATTGTTATAAGCAGAAGCAAGAATAATAGAAAAAAGGGCAAGGACTACAAGACAAGCATCGTTATTCATCCTACAAAAGATAGGCCTGGCCTGCTTTACGCAATGCTTAGGTCATTTGCTGTGAAGAATATTAATCTTACAAAAATAGAGTCAAGGCCCACAAAAGTCAGATTGGGAGATTATATATTCCATATTGACTTTGAGGGGCACGAGGAAGACGAAAAGGTTAAAGAGGCTTTTTCAGAGATTAGGAAGATTGCAAGAATAAAAATTTTGGGCTCATACGAAAGGGTTAAATAGCTTTTATGATTCTTTAAAAAATGGCGGATATAATCTCTTTTAATGAATGGCAGAAGCTTGACTTGCGAGTTGGAAAAATAATTGATGTAAAGGAGCATCCAAATGCAAATAAGCTTTATCTTCTTGATGTTGACTTGGGAAATGAAAAAAGAACATTGGTTGCGGGATTAAAAAATAATTATTCTGCTGATGAATTAAAAGGTAAACTTTGTGTTGTTTTCACAAATCTTGAACCAGCGACAATACGAGGAATAAAAAGCGAGGGAATGATACTTGCCGCAGTTAATGAAGGCAAAGAGAAGGTTTTTATTCTGCAACCAGAAAAAGAGATTGAGATAGGAAGCAAAGTTAGTTGATTACTTTTCTTTATTAAATAACTTCTCTGCGGGGCAACCGAGTTTTCTTTGCTTGCAGTATTTGCATGCCAATGAGCCTCTGACAAATCCATTGCCGAAAGAAGTGAGCAAAAAAAGCAAAATAACAAGGAATAACAGAACCCGGTTAAAATGGACTATCAAGAGCACAATCCCCGCTATTGCCGGGATTATTGAAACCATAAAACTAGGGAGAATGTCCTTCCAGCTTATTTTCCTGTTGATAAATTCTTTTGGGCTGCCTTTTCTGAAAAACAGGGAGCATATATTCCCTCTGCCAAATGCGCATCTTTTTCCGTAATAACAGCAATTAACACAACTTTTTTTCAGGAGTTTTATTTCTGAATAAATGAGAAACATCAAATACAAGACAAGCCAGAAAGTGCCAATCAGGTTTATTATAAACACCCCGATTACATAGATTGAGATTTGCAGGGCATTTGCGAGGATTATAAAAGAAGGGGGATAATTTTCATAGCATTTTTCTTTGTTCTTTGCCATTTTTCCAAATCTATTCTTTCAGCAGTTCAGGAGGAACATCCTCTTCCTCTGATTTATAATCAATCAGGGAGAAAACATCATAGCCCTTTAATTTGTCCATCCCGCCAAGATATGACAAGTTGATTATGAATGCAATTCCTGCAACATTTCCTCCTAATTTTTCAACAAGCTTACATGCCGCTTCTGCTGTCCCGCCTGTTGCGAGCAAATCATCTACAATCAAAACATTCTGCCCTTTCTTGATTCCATCCTCATGCATCTCAAATGCATCAGTGCTGTATTCTGTTTGGAATTCCTGTTTTATTGTCTTGTATGGAAGCTTGCCTGGCTTTCTTAACGGGACAAAACTGCAATACATCTCATGAGCAAGAATCGCGCCGAAAATAAAACCCCTTGACTCTGCAGCAGCAACAGCATCTATCTTCTTGTCCTTAAAGTGCTCCTCAACAGCAAGAATAGCATATCTTCTTGTGAAAGGGTCTTGAAGCAATGGAGTTATATCCCTGAACATAATTCCCCTTTTCGGGAAATGGGGAATAGTCCTTATTCTCTTTTTTATGTCCTTGATATCCATACTCATTCTAATCAATGTAGGATTTAAAAATATTTTGTGATGGGCCCGCTCGGATTCGAACCGAGGGTCTCCACCGTTCTTAAAATTCCCAACTGCCAACAAAGGAAGGTTGAGTGTCAAGGGAAACTTGGTTCCCTTACATTTGTGAGGGTAGCGTCATAACCACTGGACCACGGGCCCGCAAAAATCAATAAGAAGAGAGATTTAAATACCTTTTATTTTCTCGCCATTATCTCATTATCCTTCTATTTCTTTGAGAATGTCATTAATCTGTGCATAAAGCTCGTCAAGATTGCCTGAATTGTTCAGCGTGTAATCAACATATTCAAGCGTCTTTTCAAAGTCAAAGCGCTTCCACTCTGCCTTTTCCTGCTCCATGAACTTGCCTATTGTCTGGGCGTCATCCTCTCTTTTTCTCTGCCTTAACCTTTCAAACCTTATTTTTGCAGGGGCATCAACAAGTATGAGTTTAGCGCCCTCAAATTTTGCCCTGTCAGCATCAATCGGCAGCCTTATCCCATCCACAAGTAGTTTTGCTTTCTTGGAGTCCTGTAGTCTCTTGATTGCCTCTTTTATGAAGTAGTCAGGCCCGTATTTATCACGATATTCCTCCTGCGTCTTCCCAAGATTTTCCCTCGTAAGCTTCAATCCATTCTGCGTTGCCTTTTCCCTTACCAAGTCACCCATTATCACTCGATAGAAGCCCTTCTTTACAAGATAGTCAGAAACAGTTGTTTTTCCTGCCCCGATTGTCCCCAGTAATCCAATAAGAATTTGTTTCATTTTTTATTCTTGTTTATTCGGCAAGCCCTAATCTTTTAAGAACCCTCACAAACATCTTGTCTTCCTTTTCAATTGATTTGGAATATCTCTTGCCTATTAATTTTGCAGCCAGTTCATTGTAACCCCTTGCGGCACTGCTTTTAGGATGCGTATGGACAACAGCATCCCTCATCCTTAACGATTCCTTTACTGCATCGTCCTCTGGAATTACTGATATAACTTCTTTTTCAAGCATTGACTCAACCGTGTCAACGGGAATCTCGTGCCCCTTTTTCCTGAACCTTGTAACAACAATTCCTTTTATAGTCTTGTCAAGCTGCTCCTCTGCGAGTTTTATTGTTTTTAATGCATCGGTTAATGCAGGCATCTCTGCCTGCGTCACAATAATTATATCATCAGCTGCATTTAATGTGTGTATAACCTCATCTCCCAAGCCCGCAGCAGAGTCAAAGAGGACTATGTCGCCGTATCTCTTGAGCTTCTTTGCAATTTCCGAAATTTTTTCAGGATTTATTTTTCCAGAGTAGATAGATATTGATGATGGCAATACCTTCATTCCTGAATGATGCTCATAAATTGCTTCATGCAGTTTTGCCTTGCCTGCGAGGACATGCGCAAGGCTTATTGGCACAGTAGGCGCGCCCAAATGCAACCCCACATTAGGCATTGTAAGATTCGCGTCAACTATCGTTACATCCTTTCCTAATTTATTTAATGCAGCCCCTATGTTAACAGTAGAAGTAGTTTTCCCGACACCCCCTTTGCCCGAAGCTATTACTATAATGCGTGCCATCTTACATTATAAAACGTTTGACGAAACTTAAAAACCTTTCCAAGAGGCCCTCCCATTCCTTTAGTTTGTCCAAGTCAATAACTATCAGCTTTTCCCCGTCAGTAACCTTTAATGCAACATTCTTCCTGAATTCCGCCTCTCTTGTGCACCCCAATTGAGGAATTTTCTTGAAGAACATATACAAGTCAAGAGTTTCCTTGACGTCCTTTTCCTTCTTGAAGATATCATAAAGAATATTCACCTTTGCCCTGGGAGCAACAGGAATGCCTCCTTTGACAAGCTTCTTTTTCTTTGCCCTTGCAAGCAGCGCATTTATGCTCTCGTCTATCATTGCCTGCCATCTTAATATAAGGTTAAGTATGACATCACATGTTTTTGTATACTTCAGGCTGACATAAAGCAGATGGTCTGCCGCCCTCCTTTCCTTCTCAATCTTCTGCCACATTCTAACCTCTAATAAAATTAGGTTTTACCTCATACCTCATTTTTGAATTATACTTATAGAATGGCTATTATTTATATCTTTCTCAAGCATTTCAGCCCCTTTTCTGCACTACAGAATCAACCTTCTTCAGCATATCCTTTGCAGTGATAAGGAACTCCTTCAGTTTTTCCACAGTCACAATATCCATATGCGCATTATTGGACATTATTACAAACTTGTCTTTTCTCACGAATTCAAGGGGGCTTTGCCTGTGCTTCTCAATTATGCCGAAAAGCTCTATTATCTTAGAGATATCCTCCTGCGAGATGCCAAACCTTGGGGCGCATCTTTCCTTGAATGTCCTGAAATTCATCACAGCATCACTATGCATGACTATCCTCTTGTAAAAATATTCATACTGGATTACAGCGTTAATAGTGCTTGTGACTGAGGAATATATCTCGCTGAGAATCTTTATCAATAACCTTTTGTCCTTTATTAAAGGAAAGGTAATATAAGTCATATGGTCTGCTGTCTTCAGCGTTCTGCTGGCTGACTCAAGAGAAACAAGAAAATTTTCCATATATTATACAGCCATCAGAAATATAAAAATTTATTCTATTTGCTATTTGCCGAATCCGTTCAGGATAAGCTCAAATATCACTGTAAGGACAATAAGGACTATTATGTACTGTGGTTTTATCTGGACTTTGCTCTTGTCCTCTTCAGAATACCTGACGAGTCCTCCAGAGCCCATTGGTATCCTTACACCTTCATTTGCCATAGGTTAAAATGGAAGAGAGGATATAAAAAGGTTGCGATTATATGAGCTGTTAAGTTAAAGTCACCTAAAGAAAGGTTTTTAATCAGTTTTTACATAGGTTTCTTATGGATAAAGAAGTCTTGAAAATAGCCACAAGAGATAATCTTCTTGAAATTATGAAAGAGGTATCAAGAAGAATGTTAGAGGTTAAAAAATTCCTAATGGATCCTTATGAGGTTTGTTTTTCTAATAAAAATCTATCTGAAATTATAGGTAAAATAATGGAAAAAGTAGCTTCTGATGTTTTCACTAAAAATCTTGGTTATGAGGTTAAAAACGCCAAAGCAGATAGAGAAGCAGATTTAATATTCACAAAGACAAATTTACCTATGGAAATTAAGATGACTTCTACAACTAATGCTTGGACTGGTGGAGAGTTTAGCCAAAGACCTTTTGATTATCTTCTTGTTTCTTGGGGTGGTAATTTTGATGAGTTTTTTGTTTGCTGTGTTAAACTAAAAAAAGAAGATTGGAAATCAAATATGAGCAAAAACTTTTATGGACCAAGTTTATCTATGAAAAAACTTAATAGCATAAAAGATAAAATTGTTTTAATAGGAAAAATAGACAATAATGGCAGAATGATTAGAGAGAAAGTTTAACTGACAAAATCTTTTAATGGTTCTGTATTTCCAATTCTTTCTCTACCAATTTTACAATATTCTTTGTCTATTTCTATGCTTATTGAATTTCTACCTAATTTTTTACAGGCGTGAGCAGTTGAAAAACTGCCCCCAAAAGGATCAAGAACCAAATCCCCTTTATTTGAACTTGCCTTAACAAATATTTCAATTAATTTAACGGGAATTTGACAGGGGTGTGCAGTTTTGTCTTTGCTTACATTTTTAACTAAATTGAACTGAAAAACATCATAAGGAGTTTTACCCTTGCTACCGTTTTTTATTCTCTCTTTTATTCTTTTATCTGTAGGATTTCTATAAGGTTCTGCAATATCATCTTTATTAAAAACTCTTGGCTTATCTCCTTTTATATAAAATAAAATTGAGTGTTGGCTTCTTGTGAAATTGGTAGGTGACATTCCAGTATTGACTGGATAATGCCAAGTCATCCAACGCTTAAATGTTAATTTATCATTTAAAAAAGGCATAAGAAAAGCATTATTTTCAGGATAATTAAAGAGATATAAAGCCCCACCAGTTTTCAAAACTCTTATACATTCATTTAGCCAACCTTTACACCATTCAAGATATTCTTCTCTGCTACGATTATCAGCATAGGAATTATATTTTTTCCCTATGTTAAATGGCGGATCTGTGACTATTAAATCAACACTTTCATTTTGAAGTTTTTTTAATTCTTCAATACAATCACCACATATTATTTTATGTTCTGTCATTCTCTTTTCTCTATAAAATACATTAGTTTTTACCATTTTAAATATTTTTACTTGCGAGTTTAATTAACCCTAACCAACGATTTTCCCCTAAATCTAAATTCTGTCCTGCTAATTCACAAGGAACTTTATTAGTTGAACTGTGCAACTCAATAAAATTATGCTGGATTGTCAGACCAACCATAATGATAGGTGCAGACCAAAGGGCTTTCAAACCCCTAAAATCATTCACTCTATCTTTGATTTTCATAAAAATAGTTTCTATTTTGTAGTTGTGTATTCTTGTCTTTTGATAATTTTGGATTTTATGTTCAACTACTAAACCGCCGATTTTATTGCTATAAAATAATTTTTTAAATGCTTTTGGGTAAAATTTTGCAGAGTCTGTTTGTATAAACTTGGGCTTTCCTTTTTTTATCGCCTTTGTAATAAACTCCTGTGCTTCTCCTATGTTTGTGGTTATAGAATAATGAATTCCTGTTATTAGTCTTGTATTCCAATCAACACAAGCCCAAAACCTATCTTCTTCTCCTTTTCTATTGATAACTGTTTCATCGGCGTAAAAACTATCGCCTAAGTTATAACCTAATTTTTCCACAAAATTTTGAACCTTTAAGCTGTATTTTCTAACCCAATCCAAAATAGAGATATGAGAAACTTTAATTTTAAAGTGTCTGCTTAATTGGTTTCTCATTTTTCTGCTTGATAAATTAGACAAATACATATCTACTGAAAGAGTAATTGTTTCAGCAGAATAACGCATTCTATAAAACCCTTCATCATTTGTAAAGAATTTATGACAATCTTTGCAGTAGAATTTTTGGATTTTGCCCCTGCTGTCTGTTTTTCTGTATCCCTTTCTGATATAGTTATCGGACTTGCAAAATCTACATCTAATATTCTTTTCCGATATGTTTTTATTTGTTGTTTCACTTGTCATTTTGGTGAGGGTGTTTGTTTGATGACGGCACCCTTGCCGATTTTTTATTTAATATTATTTCGTCCTAATTTATATAAAATATAAGTATAGCTACTATATAAACCTTTCGCTTTTTAATATACTTTCGTCCTATTAGATATACAAAAAGCAAAGATTTATAAACTATAAGTCCTATATTATATTAACTAAATATTATTAAATAGGACTTATGGTAACAGAAGACGAATTGAGAGAGTTGAGAGAAGAAGTTTTGAATGCTACCTCTGGGGCGAGAACAAAGGATGTAAAAATTGTTTCTGACGGTAGGCAATATTCTGTTAGAATTCCAAAGAGATTTATAGAAGAGGGGGAAGTTAATGTTAAAAATGATATTTTCAGGGTAAAATTAGAAATCCCAGAGTATAAGTCAGAAGAAAAACCAAAACTCACAGCAGAGTTAATAAGACAAAATGAAAAAGAAACCAAAATTTAATGATAAAGAAAGAACGATTTTACAAGCCCTAAACAAAAGCAGAACAGGATTAACTATTTATGAAATTGCTCAAATTACAGGTATTTCTTGGATCACAGTTAAGAAATATATCAAATCTTTAAAGGAAAAGGGGGTTATTCAAGAATGAAAACTTACAAAAAATGCCCAAGAGGAAAGCATAAATCTAAAACTGGAAAAAGCTGTGTAAAAAATAAGCCCAAAAGATATAAATTGAATTTTGATTTGATTTACGGCAAGAAGAAATAATTTTATTTTTTTATCTAAATTAAGTGACTTTAACTTAACAGCTCACGATTATAATGGTTGCAGGAGGCAGTAAAACTTAAAAAACGCTGTTGCGTGATTTTAAAATGAAAGAGATTTCATTAAAAGAGATAAAGAACTGGAGCCCTGAAATAGAGCTGAAGATAACCGAAAAGTGGAGAAAGGCAGAGCAGTTCAGGTTTAATCCTGATACAAAGAAAAGGGTATATTCAATTGACACACCCCCTCCCTACATCAATTCTCCAGTCCATATGGGGCATGCTGTAACATATTCTTTTATGGATTTCTTTGCAAGATACAGGAGAATGAAGGGCTTTGAGGTTTTATTTCCTCTTGGCTTGGACAGGAATGGATTGCCTATTGAGATGGGCGCTGAAAAAAAATTCAATGTCTCGCCCTTTATCGTAGGAAGGGAAAAATTTGTAGAGTATTGCGAGAAACTGCTTGATGAAACAACAGCAGAATCAACAGACACATTTTCAAAACTTGGCATATCATTTTCATCATATAAGGAAGGAAGGCATATCGGCTCTATTTATCTTACTGACTCTCCTGAATACAGGGCGTTAACCCAGTCGACATTTATTGATTTGTATAAAAAAGGGCTTGTTTATGAGGACAAAAGGATAAATAACTGGGACCCGAAACTGCGGACAACAATTGCTGACTCTGAAATTGAGTATAGGGATTTGCCCTCAACCTTCAATGATGTTTTGTTCAGCGTGAAGGAAACAGGCGAGCAGATAAAGATAGGGACTACAAGGCCAGAGCTAATCTGCACGTGTGGCATGATAATATTCCATCCAGAGGACAAGAGATACAGGCATCTTAACGGCAAGACAGCAATAACTCCTGTGTTTGAAAAGGATGTTCCAATCAAGGCGCATCCATTGGCTCAAATGGACAAAGGCACAGGGCTTGCAATGATGTGTTCTGCAGGGGATTTGTCAGACATACAATTCTTTCGGGAAATGAACATTAAGCCAGTCATTGCTATTAATAAAGACGGAACAATGAACGAGAATTCAGGTTTCCTAGAGGGATTAAAGGTAAGGGAGGCAAGAGAAAAGATAGTTGAGGAATTAAAAAATAAGAATCTTCTTGTTGAACAGGCAAGAATCTCTCATAGGACTCCTATTTCTGAAAGGTCAGGCGCAGAGATAGAATTTATAGAGATGCAGGAATTCTACTTAAAACAGCTTGAATTCAAGGATGACTTGAAAAGGATAATCAAAAAAATAAATTTCTATCCTGATGAATCAATAAAACTGCTTGAGGACTGGATTGACTCTATTTCAATCGACTGGCCCATTTCAAGACGAAGGTATTATGCAACGCCTATTCCGTTATGGTATTCAGACGAGTTGATTGCTGTTCCGCCCCAAGGAAAATACTATCAGCCCTGGAAGGAATCCCCTCCCAAGGATGCTGATGTCCTGAAAAATAAAAAGGTTATAGGAAAAGTAAGTGACTTCAAGGACAAAAAATGGAAAGGGGAAGAAAGGGTTTTCGACACGTGGTTTGACTCGTCAATCTCTGAACTGTTTGTCATAAGCTATAAGTCAGATGCTGATTTTTTCAGGAAGACATATCCAGTGACATTAAGGCCCCAAGGAAAAGAGATTGTAAGGACATGGCTTTACTATACAATATTAAGGGGTTATCTTGAGACAGGGAAACAATGTTTTAGTGATGTTTGGATTCACCAGCACATCCTTGACGAGAAGGGAAGGAAGATGTCAAAATCAGCGGGAAATGCAATTGACCCGCAGGAACTCTTAAAAAATTACGGCGCAGAGGCGTTAAGGTTATGGGCTGCAACAGAGGGCGACTTGTCAAAGGGCGATTTTATCTGCTCAAGGGAAAAGATAAACGCAGAATTGAAAACAATAAACAAGCTTTTGAATGTTGCAAAATTCATAATGCAGTTTGAAAAGCCGAAAAAGGCAAAATTAATGCCGATAGATAAATTGTTTATGGATTATATTGAAAATCTTACTGCACAGATTGATGAACATTATGGGAATTATGATTTCCACCATCCTGCCGTCGCGTTAAGAAAGTTCCTCTGGGAAATATTTGCATCGCATTACCTTGAGCTTGTCAAGAATAGGGCATATAATCAGGATAATAAATTCGCAAAAGAGGAAAGCGAATCAGCAAAATTTGCATTGCATTATATCCTTGAGAGGATGCTTATCCTGTTTTACCCCATTATACCTCAGGTTGCGTCTCTCATAGCAGATGAGAAAGGGATTGACCTGCATAAGGAGGAATTTCCAAAAGCAGAGAAAGGAAAATCAGAACTTAATTTAGTAGACAAGATAATGCAATTTGATGGAGTTATATGGAAGGCAAAAAAGGACAAGGGCTTGAGTTTAAGGGCAGAGGTAAAGAGTGCTGTCCTGCCTTCTGAATTGAAGCCAATGGCAGATGACATAAAATCAGCGCATAATATCTCTTCTCTTGAATTTGGTGATAAGATTGAGATAGCTTTAGTATGACAAAGATTTTAAATTAAAGATAATCCATTCTATTATAAATCTTCATTAAAGAGGACTGGATTTTACAATTAAAAATGGAAGAGGAAACAAAACTCAAACTTGAGAGATTGGTAAAGGAGCTCCAAAGCCACAGGGGCAAGCATACAGAATTAGTCACTGTTTATGTTCCTGCCGGCTATAACCTCAATCTCGTTGCAAAGCAGATTGAGACAGAAAAATCAACTGCGCAGAATATCAAGAGCACAAACACAAGAAAAAGCGTTCTTGATGCTCTTGAAAGGATAGGCAGGCATCTTAAACTATACAAACAAACGCCTGTAAATGGAATGGCTATCTTCTGCGGGAATATCTCGCCTCTTGAAGGACAGGAGCAGATTGAGATATGGGCAATTGAACCTCCCAAGGCATTAAAGACAAAATTATACAGGTGCGACCAGGTATTTGTTCTTGAGCCGTTGAAGGAAATGCTTGAGGTTGAGGATGTTTATGGTTTGGTTGTAATAGAAAGAAAAGAGGCAACTATCGGGCTGCTTGAGGGCAAGAACATCAAGGTTTTGAGGCATATGACATCTGGTGTGCCAGGAAAATTCAAGACAGGTGGGCAATCCTCGCAGAGATTCCACAGGATAATCGAAGGAATGTCAAAGGAATTTTACAAAAGGATTGCAGAGGCAGTGAAAGAGCAGTTCTTTGAGATGAAAAAATTAAGGGGTATACTGCTTGGAGGCCCTGGCCCGACAAAAGAGGATTTTCTCGCTTATGGGGATTTGACAACCGCATTAAAGGACAAGATTATTGCTGTTAAGGATATTGGCTATGCGGATGAGCACGGGCTTGACTTGCTTGTTGAGTCGTCTTATGATGTTCTTGCAAAAGAGGAGATAACAAAGGAAAAGTTGCTTCTCGAGAGATTCTTTTCTATTCTCGCAACAAAACCAGGATTAATCGCTTATGGAAAAGACGAGGTAAGAAAGGCGCTTGAATCAGGGGCAGCAAAGGAATTATTAATCTCAAGTGCGAACTCGCAGGAGGAGATTGAGGAATTCAAGGAGCTTGCGAATTCAACAAGCACAGAGGTTTATCTTGTTTCAGAGGAGACAGAAGAGGGAATACAATTCAGGAATATCGGGGGATACGGCGCAGTATTAAGATTTGAGATACAATAAAATTATTTTTACATTAATTAAAAAATGGGTGATAGTCTTGATGCAATGAAGAGGGTTGAGGCGGCATTGTTTGTTGCAGCAAGATTTCTGTCTGTTGATGAGATTGTAATGCTCACAGGAATAAATCCCATAAGTGTTCGCGAGTTTCTCGTGAAATTAAAATCAAAATATGATTCAGGCGACTCTGCGCTGGTGATAATCGAGAAGAATGAATTGTGGAAAATGGATGTCAGGGCAGAATACGGGGAAATGATAACAAAGCTCGCGTCAGGAAAGGCGGAATTCACGAGGGCAGAGCAGGAAACTCTCGCGATAATTGCATACAAGCAGCCGATAAAGCAGTCTGTCGTTGTGAAGATAAGGGGCAACAAGGCATACGAGCACATAAAGCACTTCATAGGCATGAATTTATTGAAAGCAAGAAGATTAGGGCATACGATTGAGCTTCAGCTTTCAGAGCAGTTTTATGATTACTTCCAGATTGGCAAGAAGGAGAAGCAGGGGGAAGGCGGGGAAGAAGAAGTGCAAAATAGCCAATAAAAAATGCTGTTGATTTCATTTGTCGTGTATATAACTGCATATTTCGGGCTGCTCACAGCAGGATTTTTTCTTTTGACTTATTTTGCGGACAGGGATAAGATAGCAGACCCTGTTGCGAAGAGGTTTCCGTTCGTTTCTTTTGTCGTGCCTGTATTTAATGAGCAGGATTCAATAAGGGACACAATAAACTCCCTTCTTAATGCTGATTATCCAAAAAGCAGGTTTGAGATTATCGTGGTTGATGATGGAAGCACAGATAATACCTATAAGGTTCTTAAAAGGCTTAAGTCAAAAATAGTAAGAATTTTCACGAAGGAAAATGGCGGATGCCCTACTGCACTGAATATGGGAATAAGGAAAGCAAGAGGAGAACTTATAGCAAGATTTGACGCAGACACAATACTCGCAAGGGATTCCTTGAAAAAAATGATAGGATATTTTGATAATCCTAAGGTAATAGCGGTTACATCCTCATTGAATGTTAACAACCATAGGGGATTCCTGCAGAGAATACAATGGGCAGAATACCTTTTTGGCATTGTATTAAGAAAGATATTTGACCTGAATGATTCTATCCATGTTATACCAGGGCCCCTCTCAATTTATAGGGCAGAGTTTTTCAGGAAATATGGCGGTTTTGACGAGACTAACATAACTGAAGACACTGAAATGGCTATGCGGATACAGAGCCATGGCTATGAGATAAGAAACAGCATAAGCGCAAGCGTATATACAAATGTTCCTGTAAACTTCAAGTCATTATTGCGGCAGAGGATAAGATGGTATACTGGATTCATGTATAACTCCATTAACTACAGGCACTTGTATGATGTAAAGAGGAGAACAAACCTTTCAACATTCATCCTTCCAATTGCAGTAACATCAGTGTTCCTTGCATTCTTTTCCTTCTTTGTCATGATGTATTACAATATTGAGGCATTGAAAGACGAGATTATAAGAATAAGCGTTGCTGGCTTCAGCATACATGACTGGTTGAGGGACATAAACACCAAGACAATTACAGAGTCGCTTGTGAATTATGCAACCAGCAAGTATATCTTTTTTGTCATACTTGGGATACTGCTTATGCTGCTTTTCTTTTCCATTTCAAAATATTACAGCGGGGAGAAGAGGGGCATATTCCTTGCAGTAGTTCTCTATTTTCTCTTTTATATCTTCTTTTTCCTCTTGTGGTGGAGTGCTGCGTTATTTTATTTCATTACTGGGAAAGAGCAGACGTGGGGCAGGAGAAGATACAAGAGGGCAAAGCTTGTTATTTGAACAAAAATCAAAGGTTCTTCAAATAGTAGGGACTTTTATGAAGACTATTAAAAGTCCCACAAATTGGACAATGCCAAAATCAAAAATGCTTAAAAAGGTTTGATGACTAATAAAAAAATGGTGGCGATTGCTAAAATTAAACAGGAATTTCCAAACGGGGCGAATAGCAATGTCGAATTCAATAAGTATGTAGCAAGCTTCGCAGTGGCAACGCTTCTTTTTGTCATAGGGATAATCATAGGCAATTATCTCGCCGAGGAAAAGATATCAAAAATAACACAGATGGAAAGCAACATAGAATTTGACATCACCTCAATGGAAATCCAGAATATCCTGTTTTCAGAAAATCCGTGCCACACAGCAATGACTGGGTTGGAAGAGAAGCTAAGAGACACTGAAAAAAAGATATCAACCATGGAAGGGCAGCTGGGAAAGGACAACTCGGGAGTCACAAAGCTGAAGAAGTATTATTCGCTCTTGGAGATAAAGCATTATCTCTCTATGGAAAAGAGGAGGGAAGAGTGCAACATGAGCTACAGCATGATTCTATTCTTTTATTCAAACAGCAAGGACAAAATTGCGGAAAGCGAAAAGCAGGGTTATGTCTTGGACAGCATAAGGCAGAAGTATAATGTCGAGAATGTCAAGATTTACGCTCTTGACAAGGACTTGGACTTGTATATAATCGGGGAACTGGCGAGATTTTATAATGTTTCAGAGCCCCCGGCTGTCGTGATAAACAACAGGACACTAACGGGCTTCCGCAGCAAGGACGAGATAGACGGTCTCTTGGCAGGCGGGCAGTAAATTTGAAGCGAAAACAGAAAAAAATAAATATATTCATTTCTATCTAATTTGCATGGGAGAGGCATGCTCTTTATGCGGCAGGGAGAATTTTAAGCTTTTGAACGCAATCGTTGACAAGGAAATAAAAAGGATATGCGATGTTTGTGCTTCAGTTGATGACAGCATAATTGTCATTGCCAAGCCGACTGAACATCAGTTGCTGGAGGCAGAAAAGTCATTTACTGTTTATGAAAGGTTAAGAAGAATGGCTGGATTGAAGCTGCATGAGGATGAGCTCCAGTCAAGAGACGCATCAAGAAGAAGAGAGGCGCAGGTAAATCTTGCAAAGCTTGCCGCGATAAGGGATGATGAGGGGTTTATGAAGAGGCAGGAGGAGAGAAGGCAGCTTAATCTTGCGGATGATTTTAACGAGCAGATACAGAATGCGAGAAATCTCAAGGGATTGACACAGAAACAGCTTGCAGATGCACTGGTTGAGTCCGAGGATACAGTCATGATGCTTGAGAGGGGCATAATTCCAAGTGATTCAGAAAACACAATAAAAAAGATTGAGCAGTATTTAAGACTGGATTTGCGGAAGAAACCAGAGGAAAAAAGGTTCGTTGATTTCAAGTCTCCGAATATAACAATAGGTGATTTGCAGAGGATGAGGCAGGAGATGTTTGGAGGGGGCAATAAATAAGCTTAAACAAATCTCGAGCCAATCCAGTCTCCAATATAATGGGTTAGTATTATCACTATTAATGCGATTAGCACGTGTTCCATGACACCTTTCCATCTATTCTCTTTTTTCTTGTTTGATATGTAAAAACTAAAAATACCCAGTAGTAATAATCCGTAAATTGAGCTTACAATAACTGCAGTTGAAAGCTTGAATAATAGGACAGGTATAACAAATGTTAATGCAAAAACAAATTTTGCGATAAAAGTGAACATTGTTGACTGCCATATCTGCTTTTCAGAGTGCTTATTTTCAGATTCTTCAGACAGATGTATGCCCACCGCATCTGAAAACGCATCCGCTATTGCTATTATCAATATACCACCGATAACTGCCAGTTTTGAATGAGTGCTTGAATGCAACCCAACCATTAACCCAAGGGTTGTTATTATCCCAGAAGTTAATCCAAAGCTGAATCCTGTTTTTTGTGGATGGTTCATTATTCTTTATTGTAATAATTGCCTTAAATAGCTTTTTGATGCAATTGAAATCATCAAACAAAAAGCTTTATAAAGCGATTTGCCGAGATTAAAAAATGGAAGTCAAGATTCTTAAGCAGGAAAAGGACAGGCTGGAGATTGAGATTGATAATCTTACTATAGCAGAATTAGTAAGAAAAGAATTGGGCGATGACGAAAAGGTTGAGATAGCCGCATGGAAGAGAGACCATCCTACAAAAAATCCCGTTCTTATAGTCAAAATGAAGGAAGGAACTGCAAGAAAGGCTCTGCTTGACTGCCTTGCAAAACTGCAGAAAACAAATGACGATATTCTTGATAAGTTCAAGACTGCAGTGAAATAGATTTTTAAAAAGATTTATTAACATTTATTCTTCTTTGTATTTATGCTTACTTTGAAGCAGGGTTCTGAACTTGTGAAGTTTGCCCGAAATGTGATTAAAAAAAGTTTCAAGGGCGATGTTCTTGAATGGCTTTCTTCATATCCCGAGAAACTGGGCGTGTTTGTGACATTGCTTGGGTTTCCTTCTCATGAATTAAGAGGATGCATTGGATTTCCTTATCCTGAACTGTCTCTGGGCAAGGCAGTAATGGAAGGGGCTAAAGCGGCTGCATTCTGCGACCCGAGATTCCCCCAGCTTGAAGAGGATGAACTTGAAAAAATAATTATTGAGGTTTCTGTACTGACAAAGCCAGAGGAGATAAAATGCTCTAGGGATGAATTAAGCAAGAATGTAAAGATTGGAGAGGATGGCTTGATAGTTAATTTTAATGGCAGAAGCGGGTTATTGCTGCCTCAGGTTCCTGTTGAATGGAAATGGGATTCTTTAGAGTTTATAAAACAGACATGCCTCAAGGCAGGGCTTTATCCAGATGCATGGAAAAACAGGGAGTGCAGATTTTACAAGTTCAAGGCGCAGATTTTTTCTGAGGAAAAGCCCAATGGAAAAATTGTTGAAAGAAAAATAAATTGTTAGATAACTGCGGCAATAGATGCCGCAAGCGCGTCTATTGGGATATCCTCGTATATTATCTTTGATTTCTTTTGTTCAGGTTCTTCATTATACCCCAACATAAATTCATATTGCACTTCATGTGGCACTCTCCTACCTTTTTTGTCTATCAGCCCAGCATGTTTCAAGTCCCAATATTCATCAGCATCTATATGATTGTCTATCGTCATAGAAGAATTATGCAAATAAAAGCTTAAAAATATTGCTACTGGGGATTAATTAAAAAGGTTATTAAAGTTTATTTTTAGTTTAAAGTGGGGAGAGAAAGATGAATGAAAGAAAGATTTCTGCTGGAAGCTATAATTTAAATAAATGGCTTTATGGGGGATATGAGACAGATGTCATTACCACAATATACGGACCCGCCGGAAGTGGCAAGACAAATCTATGCCTCCTTGTTGCTGTTTCGCAGGCAAAAAAGGGCAACAAGGTTATATTTGTTGATTCAGAAGGGGGATTTTCAGTTGAGAGGTTCAGGCAGATAGCAGGAGAGGATTATCAGCAGGTTCTTGAGAATGTCCTTATATTGAAGCCCACAACATTTCAGGAGCAGCAGGAGTCATTCTCAAGGCTGCTCAAGGAAATAAAAGAAAAGAAGAACATCGGGGCAATAATAATTGACAGCATGACAATGTTATATAGACTACAACTTGCAGATGCCAAGGATGACAAAAAGATAATTTCAGAAGTGAACTCGATGCTTGCCTCGAACATGAGGATTCTTTCAGAAATATCAAGGATTAAGAATATTCCAGTTATTGTTACAAATCAGGTTTATTCTGAATTTTTAACTAGAGAAGATTATGAAGAGGGCAAGGAAAAGAAAGTGCATATGGTAGGAGGAGATATCCTGAAATACTGGAGCAAGTGCATAATTGAACTGCAAAATCTCCAAGGCAAGAAAAAGGCAATATTAAGGAAGCATCGCTCATTGCCTGAAAAGGAAATGCTTTTTACAATAACGCAAACTGGAATTTCAAAGGCAAGGAGGTTTTTTTAGGATGGATATCTATGAAATGCAAAGGGCAAAGGTGTCAATGTTACATCTTAAATTGGACGAGATTGATGAAATTATTTCAATGAACTTATTAAGAGAGGAGTCCTCAAAGAGTTCTTTCGGATATATCTATAAAACATTAACGATAATTGGGCTTATTCACAGTAGGAAATACCAAGAAAAGGCTAATTTTGCGCAAAAGTTGGATGATATAGCAAATTATTACAGATTTTTAGGGAATGAGGAAATGGGAATGGAGTATTCAGGCAGGGCTGATTTTTTCAGAAAACAATTTATGAAATCAAAATAAAAATGATATACAAAGACAAAATATTTACTGAATATGAGGAAAAAATAGAAGGAATAAAGAGCAACTATGATAATTTTAACACTTATTCTTTGCTAGGCGGCTATGCCTCAGCGCAATACTGCATTATGGAGCATTTGTTAGGAAGAAAATTTGCAAAGAGCAAATCAGCTTCGCAAGTAAGGATTAATTCGGAAAGAATAATCTTCTCGGCAATAGAGCATGCTGACGCTCTTCACCAGTTACTGAAAGAAAAATCAGGCGCAGAAATTTATTCGTTGCACCAATCCCTTAAAGATGAACTGCATCTTCCTATGAGCGAGGCGGAAAGAGAGGACATTCAGTTCAGGATATATCTGATTGAGAATGAGATTTATTAATCAATGTTTGCGGTAAGAACCCTTATATCAGGGCTCAATAAAAAAATATGGTCATCTTGGCTTCTTAATCCCCTGTATATTCTCTGCAGGAATTCCCTTCTTGACTTGTCCCTGTAAAACTCGTCATAGTATTCGGGCTTTGTTTTCTTTAATATCTTCCAGAATATTGATTTTACGTTAGGATAAGGGTATCTTGTGAGTATTATGCTGTTGCATGTTTCACCCGGAAAATCTACGCCGCGATTGCATTTCGTTGAATAAAGGATATTCATCTTCCCGTCCTTGAAATCCTTTATCGCATGCCCTGTCTTGTCTTTTTTTTGGGCATCAGTCAATTCCTCCTTGCTTGTTATTTTAAGATTGTTTTCTCCAGCCTCCATTTTTGTTGGCAAATCCTTGAATGCAGTAATATTAATCAATAACGGCTTCTTTGCCTCTTCCACGCATTTCTCAAATGCTTCAAGGAATCTTTTTCTTGTCTGGGGAAGTTGCATCATATTATAATTGCAGTTAAATTCAAGCCCAGTTTTTATCTTTGTTATTGTGCCTGGCATTTTTGTCTCTGCCTCAATAATCTTAAAGTCCTTTAAGCCAAAAACATCCTTCAGTACTTGTTCAGAATGAATTGTTCCTGACATCATCACAATTGCCTTGCTCTTGTCAAGCAACTCGCTAAACCTCTTTTCAAGGTTTGTTGTCACCAGCTTGACTGCAATATCCTTTTCTTCCTTGTCAAACGAGATGTATGTCTCGTCAAAGAAATCTTCAAATGTCCTTGCAACCTCATCGCAATGATAGCAGTAATTCTCCTCATCACATTCAACCTCGTCCATGAAGTTTGAGTCAAGAAAATTCCTCAGCAATTCAAAGATTTTTGTTTCCTTTATTTGGATTATTTCATCGTTCATAACAAGTTCATTAACCTTGTTGTCCTTGATTATCCCTGCAACCATTTCAATAAGCTTGTTTATTAAATTGAACACCCTCTCCTTGTCAGAATAGAGATATCCCAGTGCCATATACAATCTGTTGAGATTTATTTTCTTTGTGTTCGCAAAGCTGTCAAGGAACTCGTCGCACTCATCTATTATCTCGACATCTGTTTCTGGCTTCCTGTTCATTACCACTTCAAGCTTGTATTTCTCGCTGTTGAATATAAGAGTATCAGCATCAATATAGGAGTTGAATTGCTCATAATAACCGCAACCTAATTTTCTTTGGTGGAATACATATTCGCGGTTGAGCAGCCCCTTGTATTTTCTTGCCTTTCCCTCTATATTGACATCAATATCCGCAGGAATTATCGGGCTCCAGTAAGGGCATATGGGGGCTATGGATATCCTTTTAACCCTGTGGATGTTGTCAAAATCCTTCAGCTTTATTTTTGGGTTCTTTTTGATGTATTCCCTTATTCTTTGAGCGTTCTTTTCAGCTATCTCAATCCTGCACGGCAGAAACGGGTTATCGCAGGACAAGTCCTTTGTCTTTCCAATTTTTTCTGCATTCTTTTTCTCTATAAGCTTGTTCAGCATTATCGCGAAATCACTTAGCTTTGAATCCGCTTCTTTTTTCTCTTCATAGAATTCCTCACCGCTTTCTTTTATGAAAGGGCATTCATGGTTTGCCCTGCCTGTGAGAACCTTTATCCTTAATTTTTCTCCATTTTCTTTTAAGAGGTATTTCTTGTTTGTGTAATCATCCTCATACTGCTTTTGAAGTGACTTGATTGGCACAACCACAGAAGCCCTTCCCAATTCCTTCGCAATGTTCAGGGCAATTGCACTCTTTCCTGTTCCGCATACACCCTTGATGAAGATTACCTTAACGCCGTCTTTGATTGCAGAAACAACCTCTTTGACAACATCATCCTGGCCTTTCCCGTTTGAGAAAACAAGAGGTTTTAGTGCATCACCATTTTCATCATAAAGACTCCACATGAATTAATGCTTAAGAAAAGATGTTTATAAGATTTTGGTATCAGTAAATTATACCTAAAAATATTTATAGATTTGGCCCCTTGGTTAAATATGCAGTGCATAGAGGAAGATTTAAAGGAAGAACTTCGCGAAAGATACAGGCACAAGAGGATTGTTTCATTATGGCTTTCATTCAGGGAAATCAATAAGGAACTTGATTATGCCTTCCATACAGGCAATTATGAGGGATTCTATGACAATCTGATGGAATCGATATTTATTTTTCGCAAAATAGACAGGAGGGAATGCAAAAAGAAGATTGATTTCTGGGACTTTTTAGGTTATTGCGGTGAAAGATACAAACTCGGGGGAAATAACAAGACAGCAGATATGCTTGGAGAAGAGGCAGATATATTTTATGCGTTATGCATCCATTAAATCCTTATTCTTTTCTATTGCCCTGCGCCTGCCTTTTTGGGCAATCAGGATTGAAGCAGAATTCCCACGGCCTTCTGCCTTTGCTTATCGCCATCAGAACAGGAAAGCCGCACTCGCATGTCTTGTCTGTCTTTTTTATCAGTCCATATGGAGGCAGTGAAAATGTTGTTCTACATTCTGGATAGGCATTGCACGCAAGAAACTGCTTGCCTTCCCTGTTTCTTTTGATAACAAGAAAGCCATTAACGCATTTCTGGCATTTCATTATCTTGCTTGCCTCTATTTCAGTTTTTATCAGCCCTTGATAGCCCTCAAGAAGTGCCTTGCCGATTTTTTCCTGATTCTTCCTGAATTCGGATGAAATCTTTGTTATTATCTGCTTTGCCTCATTGAGGACATTGTTTTTTATTTTTTCCTTGTCCCTGCTTTTTTCAATCTGTTCAAGCTCAGATTCAAAATGCCTTGTCAGCTTCTCATCAATAATCATAGGCGCCTCTTTTTCCACTGTCTCAATTAATTTCATCCCCCAAGGTGTTGCTTCAAGAGGGTCATTTTTTACATAACCCCTTTGTATCAATGTGTCAATTATCAATGCTCTTGTTGCTTTTGTTCCCAAATTCCTTTTTGAAAGCTCTGCAACTAATCCTGCTTGTGTGTATCTTCTAGGAGGTTGAGTCATTTTTTCCTCAGTCCTTATCTCTCTTATTGCAACCTTTCCATTCACGTCAGGCAACTCCTTTTTCTGCAATCTTGCGGGATAAACCTTTGTCCATCCTTCTTCTTTTATTGTCAGTCCTTGTGCATAAAATTTAAGCTCTTCAATCACAACAGTTATCTTCTTGTTTTCAACTATCGCATCAGAGCAAAAGCACGAGATAAATCTCTTTACAATTAAGTCATAAACCTTTTTCTGCTCATCAGTAATCCTTGAATACTCTCCAGTAGGAAATATTGCAGGATGAGCGTCCTGTTTCTTTCCCTCTATAGGGATTTCTCTTGTTATATGCCTTGTCAGGTCAGTATGCTTTGCTAATTTTCCTATTATTTTTTTGTATCCTATTGTTGCAGGCAGTTTTTGCGAGGATGTTCTTGGGTAACTTATCAGCCCTGCAAGATAAAGCTGCTGTGCTATCTGAAGCAATCTTGAAGGTGTTATGTTATGCATCCTAAATGCCTCTAATTGCAGTGTTGTCAGGTCAAACGGCAGCGGGGGCATAATCCTCTCATCCCTCTTTTCTGTTCTCGCTTCTCCATACTTTCCCTTTAACTGCCTGAATTTTGCAAGCTCAACCTCTTTTGTTATGTCCTTCTCGTATTTCACTTCAATTTTATGGTCATTGCTCACAACAAGAAAAACCTGCCAGTATTTTTTCGGCTTGAATTCCATAATCTCCTTTTCCTTTTCAACAACAAATTCAAGGGCTGGACCCTGAACCCTGCCTATTGACATAATCCTGAATGCCCCTGCCTTGCTCATCGCGCTCATCAGCGCCCTGCTCAGGTT
>Ga0233420_10000074_pt1 | contig 43586 bp, 39 predicted proteins | sample Watercolumn_Mata_4_FD_183009 | JGI IMG/M metagenome (GOLD analysis project Ga0233420, IMG submission 183009) | Freshwater microbial communities from Lake Matano, South Sulawesi, Indonesia - Watercolumn_Matano_2014_102_MG | ecosystem: Environmental > Aquatic > Freshwater > Lake | place...
TAGAATAAAAGAGATTCTGGTTAATAGAATGTTGAGTTTACCCCACCAACCAGCATCTGACGGGTCTTTTAAGAAATCATCTAAAAACTTGGTCGTAATTCCTTTTCCAAAAGCCTCTTCCCAGGCCGGGTCCCCCACAAACTTTATTACCACTGGTTTGTTTACTAAAAAAGCGGCTAGGTTGGCGGCCAACCCCACAACTAGAGGGTCTTGAGCGTAGATAACATCAGCCCAAGACCCTTTTTGTAAAACAATCTTAACCAAACGCAACTGGCGGCCAATCGTTCCCCCTGTTTGAGACACCGAAATAGTTTCTACTCCCCTCACTTTTTCGGCGCTTGGAGTAAAAGTTACCACTTTGAATTCATGTTTATTTCCCAACCGATTAATAATTTCGGGGACATACGACGCCGGCCCGCCAATTTCTGGCGGCATGATAGAGCTAACAACTAAAATTCTCATAGGCTATTCAAAAAGCCAACTATTTTTTTAACTCTTTCTTCCCAACTATATTTGTTAGCGTCCTGTTTGGCTTGAGACCTAATTTTTTCAGATAAACGATGATTTGACAAGGCTAGAGAAATTTTCTCTGCTAAGTCATTGGCATCATCAGGTTTGAAAAAAATAGCATTTTTCCGGTCAGTAAGAACTTCTTTATTAGCTGGCGTCTCTGAAGCCACGATTACTCTTCCGGCGGCTAAATACTCAAACAGTTTCATTGGCGAAGTATATTCTCGGCTAACTTTAAATTTGGCGCTGTCAGGCAAGACCAAAACATCTGCCGCCTGAAGATAAGCGGGTACTTTCGTGGGGGCAACTAAACCCGCAAACTTTACATTTACCAAATTGTTGGTTTGCACCATTTTTTTAAGTTTTTCATCATCTCCCCCACTTAAAGTCCCCCCCACAAACAAAAACTGCCAATTTCTTTCTTTTCTTAGTTTTTGAGCCGCTTGCGCCAAGGTAAAAACGCCCTTTCTTTCCGCTAGCGACCCGCAATAAACTACTAACCGCACTTTTTCTGAAATTTTTAAACTTTTACGCGCTTGAGATTTGTTTAACGATTGATAAGCGGCAATTTCTACCGCGTCAGGAATAACTGCTGTAGGGACAGAAGAATTTTTATTAACTTCCGCTTCCAAACCACGAGAAATAGCCACTACCCCATCTAGCCTTTCCCAAAAAAAGGCGTGAATTTTTTTGAAGAAATTATTGGTAGTAATATTATGGACTTCGTAAACTGTCTTTTTTCCTTTTAGCAATTTACACACCAAAGCCGCGGTAATTGAACGAGTATAAATTGCTTTTTCAAAAATATTTTGCCCCGCCAAAGAAACTAAAAAAGTTACTTCTTCTAAGAAATAAGCCATTATGTTAATCGTGTGTGGTAACTTATTAACTGTTGTCAGTAAATCTACTGTCGGTAAACAGATAATGGAAAATTGGTTTTTTACGCCGTAATATTTGAAGGTGTCAATATTTTTAAACTGCGCTATTTGTTCTCTTTTGGGAATAATTAACCTTACTTCTTGCCCGCTTCGAGTTAAAGCCTCACAGGTTTTAACAATCTGCACGCCATTAGCTTTCTCTGTAGGAATTCTCGAATTAGAAATATAAGCAATTTTCATTGGTTATTTTTTAATTAAACTTCTTATTTTTATTATAGTTCCCAAACCAAAAACTATGAAGTCACAAAAAAACATAGAAAAAATTAAAATTTGGCGGATAATAGAACCATATAAAGCGCTAATAGCAAAAGCGGTGGCCGCTTGAAGAATAACTGATAAACTTAAACTCACTACCACCGTTTCCACCCATGAAATTTTTTTCGGCCAGTAGTTAACCGCCCAACACAAGTACCAGCCGGGTAAAAAATAAATAACTACGGCTCCGATTTTAAAAATATTTTCTGCCGCTTCGAACATAAACTAAAAATAAAAAGGCTATTACAAAAAAAATCGTGACTACTTTTCCCAACAAACCAAAGCCGGAAAATATAGGTACAACGCTAATTAATGTTAAAAGTAATATTATTACAGAGATTTCTCGGCCTCGAGTAAAATCTAGACGAAACGAAGGGATTAATGCCGCCCCAAAAACAAACAGAAAAGAAATTAAATATAAACAAATTTCACTTAGTAAAACCGCAAAATTTTCTCCTCGGGGAATAAAAATTCTGACCAAAAAATTAGCGGCTAGTAATAGAATGAACAGTTCTGTCGTTACCGAAAAAAGCTTTTGATAAAACTCGCCAAACATTTTTATTACCTTTTTAGAAATTTTTTTTCTGAAAAGGCCCGTAATTAACCAGAAACATTTGTTTGCCACGGGATAATACCGGCAACATAGGACCCTAATCTTTTTCCAATCTAAATATAATGGCAACAAAAAAAGTCCTAAAAATGATAAAGTCTTGTATCCGTTTAAAAAAACTTCGAATTGGTTAATATTTAAATGATAAAACCGGGTGTAAATTAGTTCCCGATCGCCATAAATCCTCACCAAATCTAGTAAATGACGGTAAATTGTCTGCAAGGGAATTACCCCTGCCCAAACTATCAGGAAAATCAGAGTTAAAAGTCTTACTCCTGCCGGCAATTTATTAGAGGCCAGTTTGCTTAAATATCTGCTCCCAAGTATTAAAATTAAACCCGTAACCCCTACAAAAAACCACAAAAATGTAGGAACAAAAACAATTTTAGAGAGAGCTCCGGGGAAAAAATAAATATCAGTAAATGATAGGGCTAACCAAAACAATTCTATCAGCCCCCAAATAATTATTAAAATATTTGCCCTCATTATAGTTTTAACTTTATAACCGCCCCATTTTTAAAAGTATCTCCTTCTTTTTGCCCCCACAAAATCTCTCCTTGACCTCTTTTGGGAATTTCCGTTATTGTCGTATTGACATAATACGGCTCTGCCACAATATACTGGTAGCCAGAATTAATTAAGGATTGTATGAAAAAATCGTCTTGGTAACAAGTTTTTTGTAAGATATTATTTAATAGACTTTGATACCAAAACGGGTAATTCCAAGGAATTAAAGATAGCGAGTAATAAGTTTCTGTTGGCTCCCCGATAGGAAAATTATCTAAAGAGGCGACAAACACCTTTGTTGACCCCACATTCTTTCTGTACCAATCAGCTAAAGTAAAAAAACGCCAATCCGCTATTGTTTTGGTGTTTAAAATTGTGTAGCAACTAGTAACAAAAAGAAAGGTAAACACCACAGGTAACATGACCCCCTTTTTTAAAAAATATGGCAACACTCCGGCGGATAAAATACAAACAAATGGAGCAACTAACCTTAGGCCTCGTTCGTTGGAAAGAAGGTCAAAAATCGCGATATTTTTTAAAAATGTTCCTACTATGGGAGTAATAATAATGAGCCCGTAAAACAAGAGTTGTGCTAAGTTTTTTGTCCGGCGGACAGTCAACCACCCTAAAAGTCCAAAAAAGTAAACTATTGCCAACGGCCAAAAAAGATCTCGCCACAATTCTTGACCAAAAAAATTACTAAATAAATAGTATGAGATAAACTCTCCCTCTTCAATAAAACGATTTTTCCCGATTACTTGGGAAAAGTCAAAAGTAAAAACAATTAGGCTAATAATTGCAAAACCAACAAAAAGCCGGCGAAAAAAATTTACTAAAAGACTATTTGGGGAAATATTAATTGAAGGGGTTCTAAAAAACTTTAACCAAAATCCCAAAGTACACGACCCTAACAAAAAGGCGTATATCATAATGGCGTTAAGGGGAATAATCCCTGGGGATATCCAAAGACCCAAAGACCGGGAAACATAAACTAAAGGAGTAATGTAAGTTTCTAAAACTACCCGAGAATCAAAGGGATAAATAAGCCCAAAAATTACCGGCATTAAGAAAAAAAACCAACTTACTCTTTTTGCTTCGGCTGGATTTTTATTGAGGTAAAAAATAGTGGTAATAAACAAAAAAATATTTATTACGAAAAGTAATGGAGAATAGGTTAACAGCGCCCCAAGGTAAACAACCGCTAAGGGAACAATACTTTCTTTAAAAAACAGGAAGCGAAAAAATAACAAAACCACCAACGGTCCCAGCCAAAAAGTAAACATGGTTGAATAAGTAATCCGGACAATTGTTAAGACTAAGGCATATAACAAACTGGCAAAACCAGCTTTTTTCTCGTCGCCCCATAAGTTTTGCGCTAGCAAATACACTGTTATAAGCGAAGCCAAATAAATAAAAAATAGCGGCCCAAAAAATAAAGCTTGTGGGGAAATCTCAAGAATTAATTGCTCAAAAAAACTAAAATAATGCAACAAGATTCGAGGGGAAACATAAGTTTGCAAGTTCCCACTACCGAGGGCGTACTGGATTTGAGCTAAAAGCCTTGGTGGGTCCGAGCCGCTGGTAATATAACTATTCCCCCACGAAACCAAAAACAACTTAACCATCATTATTCCCACAACTAAAAAAATGAAGCTTCTTCCTAAATTTGGCATAATTTGTTATCGTTAGCTCATGTTTAAACAAACTGTTAACCGGATGGAGCGTTTTTTGCAACTAGACATGAATTATTTTCTTGGCAACAGCGCTCTTTCTATGGCTGGGCAGATAACAGATGCTTTAACCGCTTTACTTCTTACTTTTTTTCTTTCAAACTTTACCAGTAAAACAACTTTTGGTGATTATTACTTGGTCATCTCTATTCTATCACTAATCAGCATTTGTAGCCTCCCGGGTCTGACAACGGCCATTACTCGTTCGGTGGCACTGGGTTTTGACGGAGATTATTTTGGGTCGCTAAAACTAGCTTTTCGCCGCTCCTTAATCGGGAGCGGACTTCTGGTTATTACTGCTATTTATTTTTTAGTGGTTAATCGTCAGCAATTATTCTTAAGTTTAATTTTATCTTCCGTCGTTTTCCCTTTTTTGTATTCTTTTAACAGTTGTTGGTCTGGTCTCTTGATTGGTAAAAAAATGTTTAAACATGGTTTTGGTTTTTCATTAATTAACTCTTTAACCTTGCTAATACTGACGACTTTGGCTGTCTTTTTTCGCCCCAGCACTCCTTTTTTAGTTACTTCTTTTTTACTGGGGACAGCTATTCCCAATGTTGTCATCTATTTTTACTTAAAAAAAATTGCGGCCAATAACCAATTGGGGCCGGAAACAAATCAATACGCTGTCTTTATTACCAAGACAAACATTATTACCCAATTATCACTACAGATCGACCAAATCGCGATGGGTTTCTTTCTTAATCCTATCGCGGTCGCTGATTACCGCGTGGCTTCATCATTAAGCAATGTTTTGAGAAATTTTGAAAAGTCAGCTACTAATATTTTAGTTCCTAAAATTATTGAACACGACAAGGAAAAAATTAAACAAAAAATTTTTTTCTTCTTACCCCTAATTTTATTAGGTTCTTTGGTGGCAATCGCCGTTCTTTTTATTTTGCAACCATTAATAATTCCCCTACTGTTTTCCTCCCGCTACCTTGACGTAATTTCTCCCGCTCAAATTATTTTAGTTTCCTTAATTTTTACTCCCATAGAACTAATTTCCTACCAATATTTTTTAGCATATAAAAAAAAGGTTGCCATACTGACCATAAACACCATTATTCCTATCGTTAAAGTAGCTGCGACTGTCGTTAGTTTAATGGTTTGGGGATTTTGGGGGGTAGTGGTAAGCACCTTGTTTGTCCGATTGTTTAACGCTGCCCTATATTTTTTACTTCTTAAAAAGTCGTAGGATTCTATCAATCACAATCGTCCAGAACTTTCTTTCTAAGTAAAAGGTTCCCCCAAATCGTTCCCGGATAATATAGAAATTTAAAATTATTTTAGCCAAAGAAGGAGAAAACCTAGTCTTAATTTTACCAGTATATTTAGACAAAGACGGCCAATCGTTTAAGTGTTTGCCTAACTGGGCAAATAACTTTGTCCCAAAATAAGGCACGGGCACATTCCACCATAAATCTTGTTCTAATCTATTTTTGACCAACACTTTAGCGGTTTCCTGTAATGTCTGTAGGTTTTCTCCGGGAGCGTTAATCAAACCATATGTCCCAATATTAATCCCCAACTTCCTCGCAATTTTTACCGCATTTAGATTGTCTTCCACAGTAGTCAGTTTTTCGACATTATCTAAAATTGTCTGTGATCCAGATTCAAAGCCAATATTGATACGAACACAGCCTGCTCTTTTCATCAGAACCATCAGTTTTTCCGAAAAATCTGTTGCTCGAGCATTACAACCCCACCGTATTTTTAGCTTATTTTTACTAATTAATCGACAAGTTTCTTCCACCATAATTTTACTGATGGTAAATTCTAAATCTTGAAAAAAAACTCCTTTTACACCAAACTTTTTCTCTAATATTTTTAATTCTTCAACAATTTTTTCTGGTTTGCGCACCCGGTAAGGTAGGGGCATCATTTTTTTGAAACAATAGGTGCAACGAAACGGACAACCACGGCTGGCTAAAACTGTAGTAAAAGGTGTGGGAATATCCGAAGATGTGTAGTGGTAAAATTTTAAATCTAAATCTTCGTAGGCGGGAAACGGTAAATCATCTAAATTAGCCAGCGGCAAAGCGTCAGAGTGATGAGTAACTCTTTTAGTTTGTGGGTCCATGTAACTAATTCCGTTGATATCTCTTACCGACCGACCCGAAAGAATCGCTTGGACAAGCTTCTTCACGATCATTTCTGGCTCTCCACGAACAACATAATCAGGTTTACAATGTTTAAAAACCCATTCCGGAGTAATCGTCCCGTGAGCCCCACACAAAATTCTTGTTTTTTCCAAAGTTTTGTTGATAATTTCAAAAACACTGTCAATAGAAAGATATGGGCACTCCCATCTGTCTAGAGGGGTAGATGTTAACACAATAACTTTGGGGTTAAGATTGCAAATTAAATCTAAAGTTTGAGCAACAGTGAAATTTTGCGCCGCCGCATCCACGAAAACCGAGGGGGTCATTTTTTTTATAATTGCCTGTAAATAAGCCAAATCTAGCGGCGGCCGTAACCGCTGCTTGGGATCATACTTAACTTCTTGGGAAACATCTCTTGGCGGATTTAAAATTAAAACCTTATCTTTGCTCATGTTTTTATGGTTATACCGTATTCCGAGGTAGCATTGCAATTTTGGCAAAGAGGTAGTCTCCTTAACAAAATATTTTTTCTTAACCGGGCATATTTATCCGAGCGCCAAATTTTTTTAAAACCACCATTCTTAAACACATTCCCTACCGGATAATCACCATTAAAATCATAACAACACACCCCAATGTCTCCATTCCAATACACGAAACTTTTTTGGATCCAATTACACAATTTTGTAGAATTTTTAATAACTAATCGTCCGTCATTTACTTGATACCGTCGATATTTTTTAGCCAGGGGAAGGTATTTTTCCGCCTTTATCTCCTTCTCTACCAGAGAACTTGTCCGTCCTAAGGAAACGGTTTTTAAGTTTAACTCGTCTACTTTAAGTTTCCTGGCTAATTTAATTATTTTGGGGATTTCCTTTTCATTTTGCCGCATCACCACAAACTGTAATTGAATCTTAAGTTTAGAGTTCTTGCGGCGAAATTTTTCTTTAGTCAATAACTTAATGTTTTTGACAATAATGTCAAAGTTACTACCAATGCGGTACGACTCGTGGGTCTTTTTTGTCGCCCCATCAAGACAAACAATGATCATATCTAACCCAGAGTCAAAAACCTTGCTAATATACTTCTCTAACAGGGTGGTGTTTGTGCTTATCATAGTGTAAATACCCTTCGAGGAAGCATAAGCTATCATTTCAAACAATTTGGGATTAAGAGTTGGCTCACCACAAGCATTAAAGGAAATCCCTTTCAAAGAACCGGTCAGTTCGTCAATTAATTTATTGAAATTTTTAATGTCCATCAGTCCTTTTTTCCGTGTTTCTGTGGTGTTGGTTGGACACAAGGGGCAACGCAAATTACAGGCATTCGTCGCCTCAATCATAATAAACTTCGGCAAGGGAACAAGTTTAAACAAATACTCCGGAACTAATGTTAAAAACTTTGCTCCTAAAATATGAATTAAAAAATAGCGCAGTCTTTTTTTCATTTTGTTACTAGCACGTGCCAACCGGCACATTGGCCGGAAATTGGGATCTTTTGATCAAGAAATTTCGTTGCCGGCCAAAAAAACTTTGGCAAAATCCCCGGCAAAAGCCCCGCCACAGTAGAAAAGTAACCTAAACTGGAACTAATTTCAATATCTTTAAAACCGCTTAAAAGCTCCTTTATTCCACTAATAGTGAAACGAAAATAATCCCCATAATTTTTATTCGGATGATAAGGGTAAATAAAAGGTACCCAAAAATATGCTTTTCCGCCGAATTTTAAAATCCGATAAATTTCCTCAACCACGATCCAAGGTTTTTTACTGTGTTCCAAAACCGCTTTACAAATTACCCCATTACAACAACCATTTTTAAACGGTAAACGGTGAATATCGGCGCGTACCGAAGGGTTTGAAGCCGGAGATCGATCAACGCTATAACATTGCGATTTAATAAAAAGATTTTTTCGCGAAGAAAGATTTTTTTGCCATAAATCTCCCCCTCCAACATCAATAATTACCAGACTTTTAGATAGCCTTTTCATCGATTTAATAAAAAGTGCGTTTTCCATGAATTCATTTCTTTTTAAAAACGGCGCAAAAGTATGTCCCCCAACGATCAAATGGCCAAAAATGTAACGGGGGATTTTTTAACCAAGAGGGAACATATGGGATAGTCAAACACCGCGTGGTAACTGTTTTACACTCTAACCCCACTAATGAAAATAAATTAGGTTCCCAAAAAGCTTTGTGATCGGCCGACCCTAAAAAAAACGAAATATTTCCTCTTTCTTCAATCAGCCTCGGAAGATACCAGTTTCTCACTAAACGAAAAATTGCGTACGGTGAAGGGGTTGTGATAATAACAACTCCTCCTCTTTTAGTTACTCGAGATAATTCCCTTACCGCTTGTGCTAAGTCAACAACATGTTCCAATACCTCTCCCACAACTACACAATCAAAAACACCGTCAGTAAAAGGTAATTCCAACAAATCACCCGCGACACAATTTGGATATTTAGTGCGAGCCAAAATGGGAGGATGGTTATCTAATCCTATTACTAACGATGCCGGATTTTTAGCCAAAGTTTTTGCGTGAATTAAGCTTTGTCCAGAACAAGAATCAATAAACCCCACATCTAAAATAGTCTTTCCGCAAACTTGATCAATTATCCATTTTTGACGATCGTTCATGCTCAACTAACTAATCTTACAAAGTTTTTAACGGCCAAACTAAGCGTGTACTGCTGAACCAGCTTCCAGTTTTCAACCGACAGTTTTTTGCGAAGAGTTTCATCCGAAAGAATTTTTACGATTGCCGAGGCAAAAGCGTTAATATCATTTGGATTCACTAAATATTTCCTCTGCAGGCCGGTAAAAAGCTCCAACGGCCCCAAGGTGTCACTGGCCACCGCTGGTAATTTGCAAGCCATTGCTTCCAACAAAACCCTCCCAAAACCATTTTCCGTAATCGGCATAAAAAAAACATCGGCTGGGCAATAATATTGGGGAACTTCGTCGTTCGGAACTGGTCCTGTAAAGATAATCTTTTTTTCTAAACCAAAACTTTTTGCTTGTTTAACAAGACTATTTTGCAGTGGCCCACCGCCAACCACTAAAAACACTGCTTTGGGAATCTTGGCAATTACCTTTTGGGCGACAAAAACTATTTTATCCGCACCCTTGCGCTCTGACAACCAATGGATAAACAAAACGACCTTCTTCCTCCAAAGATGATATTGACGCGTCAGTTTAATATCACTGACCCGGCAATAATGAAATCTGTTGATATTTACCCACAAGGGAAAATAGAGGACCTTTTCTCTAGCAATGTTAAAGTGTTTTGAATAGTAATCACCCATCTCGTAAGTTGCCGTAGCCAAATAACTAATTAACTTAAGATTAAAACGAAAAGACCAATCTTGGGTAACTTTCCAAGACAAGGAATTCCAACTAAATTCCAGTTTTCGTTCGTATTTGTGCCGAGATTGGCAGTGCCAATAAAAGCTTTTTGCCCCGGTAATCCTACATACCAAGGCCGCTACAATAGAGCTAAAGATTGAGTAATGGGTGTAAAACTTGTCATAACCAGACAATCGTAACTTAAACATTATAAAAAATCTTTCAATCAAATTGAGAATCGGATAATTATTGTATTTTTGGATATAAATCCCCTCCAGATTGGCAATTTTTAGAGACAGGGCTTTAGATTTTTCTAAAAATAAGTAAACAGAGATTTTCTTGCCTACTTCTTCTAAAAGTTCGTAGATATGGCGGTAATGGGAAGAAATATTTTCGTCATATTCTGAAAGAACATAGCAAAGTTTAATTGGTTTAACTAAAAGATCACTAAATGTTTTGCTTATTTTTAAAAGTTCAAAATTCGCGGCCACCGAAAGCCCATCAGTAGAAAGGTGCCACCAAGTTTTTTTGTCTATAAGAATTTTTACAATTTTTTTCGAAAAATCATTAATATTGGGGTATTTCCCCAAATATTTTTTTTGAAAACTGGTCATGATTGTTCTAGGGCCCAAAGTATCAGTAGCCACTACCGGAACACCGGCAACCATAGTTTCTAATAAAACTCGCCCAAACTTTTCTTCCTTTGACGGCATAAAAAAGACATCCGCTACGGCGTAATATTTTGGAATATCAACATTTCCCACCGGGCCAACAATTCTCACTAGACTAGAAAGTTTTTCTGTTTTTACTTGGTCTTTTAAACTTTCTAACATTTCCCCATCACCAACAACTAAAAAAACTACGTTTTTTACTTTTTTACATACTTTTTGGGCAACGGGGATTATCTTATCCGCCCCTTTTCTAGGCGACAGCCCATGAACAAAAAGAACGATTTTAGAATTTTCTATCCCAAATTCACGCTTGAGAGCCAACTTTTCTTTTGGTGAATATCGAAAACGCGAAGAGTTAATCCATAATGGAAAGGAAATTGATTTTGTTAGAGGAACTCTAAAATTATCCCAAAAGTATTTTTTCATTCCTTCATTACCGGTTAATAAATTAGTAATAAGCTTTAAATTTAGTTTAAAGGCAATTTTCTCCCACCAAACATGCGGGTAAAGATGATACATCTGGCAATACCAATAAAATGACCTCCCGCCCGTTAAGCGGGAAATCAAAGCTACTAAAAGTGAGGAAAAAATTGAATAGTGAACATAAAAATTATCGTACCCTTTAATTCGCAAAGCACTAAAAATCAAGAGCCGTTCAATCACGTTCAACGGGAAAAAATGAAATTTTTGTTGGTAAACAGAAAACTTTACCGAAAGGTTTTTTTGCCCCCCTTTTTCAATAAATAAAAAGACATCCACTGTTTTGGATAAAGATTCTAAAAATTCCCAAATGTAGTAAAAACGAGAGGTCTGGTGACCGGAGTATTCGGGCAAAACATAAAATAATTTTGGTCTCACGAGGGCCATTATACCTTAAGCGGGGAAAAAGTTTGGGGAATACTCGATTGTTTTGCGCCATAAAGACGAATTACCAAAAGGTCTATCCCAAAAACTTCCTAATCTAATGGCCGTTTCTGTCGCTATCTGATCGTAAAACCCTTCCAGTGGGAAATAAGTTTTCCCCTCAATTAAAAGATCCATAAACCCCCTTATTTTTAAGCTTTTAATCAAATTTTTATCAAAGACACACTTGTCAATTTTACGAAAATATAAATTATCAAAATTGTTTAACAAAACAGCCTTCTTATTTACCGTTAAACCCCGATAAATACCCTTGCTTATTTTGTAACCAATTTTTATTGTCGCAGGCAAATCAAGATCTCCTACAATAATGGTCCCCTTGTTCCCCTTAACAATAAATGCCCCCTGATAAAAATCTTGAGGTTCAGCAATCGTTGCCAAAACTCCACCTAAAAAATGAAAATTTAATCTTGGACCGTTAGTCTCTGATTTAGTAACGACAATTTTTGTTACCAAACTAGTATTTAGAAAATGCCTGGCGATAGCTAAAGCATGGTTACGGTAACTAAAATTTAAAAAATTAACTTGTTGTATTTGACCAATTTCCCCTTTGCTAACTAGCTGTTTTACTAATTTAACAGGGGGAAGATAAAAAGACTCTTCGGAAACGGTAACATTAGGGAATCTATTTATCAATTTAAGAAAAGGAAAGTGATAGTAAGCTAACACTGGAGTATCCAAAAAAAGACGGAAATTACAATTTGGAAACTTTCCTAATTGCTTTAAGACTTCGGGGACTTCTGTTAAAGTAACGGCCACAATTACGGTGTCAACTCTCTGACAATTAAAATCACTAATTTTTTTTCCGGTCCGATGGCATAACCCCACAACTTCAAAAAATGGCGAAAGGCATTTTAAAGCCGGAAGAATGGTGTTTTTAACTCGGTTACCGGCACCGACGATCAAGACTTTCTGCTTCATTTTAGAGCTTGCTTCCAACTTCCAACTAACTCTTTGGTGTTTCTGTCCCCATCACAATATTTTTCTATTTGTTTTCTTGCCATTTGAGAAAATCGTTTTTGTTTATTAGGGTTGCTAAGTAAATTCACAATCTCTCTGGCTAGCAAATTGTGATCACCTGGCGGAGTTAAGCTAACAGACTTGCCATCAGTTAACATATCTCTTACTGACCCAACATCTGTAGAAACAACCGGTAAACCACAAAAGGCCGCTTCCATAACTACCCTGGGCCCTCCTTCATACCATGAAGATACTACCAACACTGTACTCGAACGGTAATAATCTGGGAGTTTGTTATATAAAACTTTCCCCACAAATTTGACATTGTTTTTTAAACCCAACTGTCGGGTAAGATGTTCTAACGCCGCCTTTTCAGGGCCATCACCAATTAAGCATAATTGTACTGTTGGTACTTCTTGAACTATTAACGCTAATGCTTGTAGTAAAATCGCCTGTCCTTTTTGAGGAATTAAGTCCCCCACATTAAGAATTACTGGATTTTGATTCCTTTTTATTTTTAAAGGAGAAAAATTTTTCAACCGCCGTAAAACGGATCTCGAAGGAATAACCGGCAAATAAAAAATCTTTTCCTTATTTACCCCCAAAGTTACCAATTTAGCCGCATCTGCCCGAGAATCGGTACGCACTAAATCCGCCTTTTTTATAGCCCATCGTTCCAGTAAGTTTAATGAACCTATTCCAAGAACATTAACATACAACTTTGTCCGTCCGGTCCAAAGACGAATTAACCATCCCGCAAAACCCAATAACGGATCATTAGTAACAATTAAATCTACTCTGTTTTTCCAAACTAAAGTTACGCCCCAAACGACAGTTTTTAACAACTTTAAAAGCTTAAAACCGGTTATCGCTTGGACAAAAATTCGTTTCTCTATCTTCCGCTTACCCTCCTTGGGGGAATAGGTAAAAATATAAATTTTGTCCACATACCGGCCATACTCTAGAAAACGTTTTTCAGTGTCCCCTTTATCAGGCACCATTAAAGTTTGGTCCAAACTTAAAACTAAAATTCTCATTATTTAATTTCCACTGCTCCTTCCCCATTTTTAGTTAAAAAATATTTCTTCTCAAAAGTCCTGTCATTACAAAGTGGAAACCGTGGCGGTAAATATTCTCCTACAAATGCCCGTTTCACCTCATCCTTATACCACAAATATCGCCGCAGGGCGATAGAATCTAAATCTGGATCCAAAACTAGGCAATAATTAGTGGTTTCGGACTTTAGATAATTAACAATATTTTTCCATCCCCAATCTTGCGACCAAGACCTGCTAGCCAAAGAATAATCTCTTATAGGTAAAGGTAAAAGCAAGGGGTAATTTGACCTGCCGGAATCATTAAATTTAGCCGAAAGAGCATAACTGGTATCCAAATTTGATCGAAAACTATACCAAAGAGACCAAAAAACAATAAGAATTGCCAATAACCAAAAATGTTTCTTAACAAAAAAATGCGCAAGGATCATCACTAAAAACGGCGTAACAAAAGGTAAATAATAAGCGCGAACAACCCCGGGAATAAAAAAAGCAACCGAAGCTATAATACTCAAAAGAATTATTCCTAATAGAAAATTTTGCGTTCTGAAAAATTTTACACTTGCCCAAATGAAAGCTACTAACATCGCCCCGAAAACAAGAGGAGAGTATAAATCCATAAGTAGAAAAAAAATTGTTGGGGGATTAACTAATAACGCCCAGTCTGCTACTGGTGTCGCGAACGGATTTTTAGCCCCGGGCAAAATACGAACAAAAAGACTATCCGCATAACCAGTCAAAAAATACATTCCTAAATTAAAAACGATCACCGGACTAAAAATAAACAGACTTAACACTAAAGACTTTTTAAAATTAGCGTTGAATTTTATCAGCAACAAAAGAATTCCTACTAAAATAAAGGCCGGGGCTTTTACCAATAAAGCTCCTCCCAAACTTAAACCTAAAATTTTCCAATAATCATCTTGCTCTTCCTTAACCAGTTTTATTAAAAAATAAATTGTTGCCAACATAAACACGGTCAAAAAAATTTCTTTATTAACAAACCGAGAAACCCACAGCTGATAGTTGTTCACCGCCAAAAATAATGTGGCAAGCGTGGCTGTTTTTTACCAAAAACTTCTTCGGTCAAAACATAAGTAAAACCCAAAACGACTATTCCCATCATCGCTTCGGGGAAACGAAACTGCCAGTCAGCCAATGTTTCTAAACCTCCCGGATTAATTATCTGAAGAAGATAGTGAGATACATTCATAATCATGGGAGGATGAGTGTTAAAAGACAACAAAAAAGACTTCCGACCATCAGCAACCCCGTCAATTAAATCATAGGCCTGATAGTTAATATCGTATTCGTCTCCCATTACACTAGCCCAATCCAAATTAAAAAAGACCAAACAGCTATAAAAAATCATTATAAGAACAAGGGCTAACGGGATCCGAGGTTTAAAGCTGGGGAAATTTGGAGTGATGCGAAAAAACAGATTAATTAAAATATAACCAAAAGAAATTACCGCTAAAGCCAACATGCTGTGTGGCAAGTGAGGTTGAAAAATGGCAGAATTTTCCCTACCTTCAATAAATACCGTCAAAATTGATGCCGGATAAAGGGTTAACAGAGATAAAACAACGCTAGCTACAAGCCAAACAGAAACATTAACTTTTTTTGGCAAAATAACTCTGGCAAGAAAAAAACCGGGGATAAAGATAACATAAAATAGCAAAACTAGCCTAACTAATAATTCCATAGACTTTTTGAGAAATTACCTCCCAGTTATATTTTTTAGCTACTAATTCTCTGCCGTTGAAGACAATCTTTTTTTGTAAATTTGGGTTTCCAGCTAACTTTTCAATCGCCCAAGCCACATCTTTGGGATCATCCACAGGGACCACGACTCCTGTTTTGTCAGGAATAATGAAATCTTTTTGACCGCCACAGTGTGTTGTAATTACCGGCAAATTCATTGCCATTGCCTCCAAAAAAGAAACCCCAAAACCTTCAAAACGCGACGGTCGAACATAAATATCCCCTTGGGCCAAAACTCTAACCACGGCCGGTTTATCTAAAGTTCCTAAAAAACGAATTTGTTTTACCAAATGCAAATTTCTGACTAAAGATTGTAAATTTTTTCTCTCCGGACCATCACCGGCAAGTAAAAACTTCCAAGAAATGCTTCGTGGTAACAAAGATAAAGCTTTAATAACTATATCTATGGCGTTTCGGGGAATTAAAGTAGAGTGAGACACAATTGTTATTCTGGAAGAGAACCTACCTTTTTGTTTTATTTTAAAAAAAGATGTATCCACTCCATTGGGAATTATCACTGTTCTTTTGGCTCCAAATTGTTTGGCTATTTTGACGGAATAAGAGCTAACCGCCGCTACAATCGTGGCATGAGACATGACCATTTTTACTAACCGCTCCAAAAATTTGATGATTAAACTGGAAACACGTTTTATCCGTCCCTCAAGAACCATTTCTTCACAATAGGCCCGGGGGTTTTGAGCGGTAACATAGACGGGCACAGAAAAAATCTTTCCTAAAATAACCGCCGTTACTCCTTGAGGAAACTCTTGTTTTGCCCATAACCAATCATATCTTTTGTTTAATAAAATTTTGCCTCCAGCCAAGACGGAATAAATAATGTAGGCAAAATTTTTAAAGTTAACTATTTGGGGATATGACACCGTGCGAACATCAACATTTTTAGGCCAAACATTAGAAATTTCTCTTGACTTTCCCACTAAAACTGTAAAATTAATTCTTTCGGCTAACCGCCTTACCACTTCCACCACATGCACTTCTGCCCCGCCTAAATCCTTCGGGTCTAAATCAGCGGCAATCAACAATACTTGTTTTTTCATTTTTTAGCTAAAACGCCATGCTAAATGCGAGCATTTAACATAAAGACTGTCCGGCAAAATTTTTAAAAAAATTTTTAGAATTTTTAAAAATTCCCAACGACGAGAAATCACTGTAGGGCAAGAAGAATAAAGAAAGACCGGATAGGCTTTTGCTCCCCAGCGCTCTTTAAAAAACCCTTGAGAACTGTCCACGCTAGAAGCTCCTAAAATTACTGCCTTAAAATTATTTTCCGCTGCGAATTTTATCACCGCATCATAGGCTAGATAATTTGCACCCTGTGATAAAAATTTCTCTTCAGAGACATTAGCCCAAACATAAATTTTTTGATTGAAAATAAACGTCCACAAACCAGCAACTAACTTTTCCCGGAAAGTTACTCTGCTTACAAAAGAATGGCTGGAAAATTCTTTCAGAAGTGCCGGAAAAATTTTTAAAGGCAAACATAAAGTTCCGATTTTTTTCATCGTTTTTAAATAAAGCGAGGAAAATTCAGGAAGATCTTCAACTGTTAGCTGCCGAAAGTCAACGCCAAATTCTTGGCGTTTCCCCTTGCTGACCATATTGCGAGTTTTATGATGATAGACCTTGGCTAAAATTGTGGAATAATCACTGTTGATTGCTAGTTCAAAAATCTGGTAAACAGGAATATTAAAGCCAAAATTTAATAAAGAAAATACTTCCCAAGAAGAAAACTGTTTAGATATTTTAGACATTAACTGCCGAAAACTCTTTCCACAAGTAACCACAGGCCCCGCCCAATCAACAAACGGTAACGAAACAAAATTATTTTTTTGCCACCCTCGTTTTATCCCCGGAAAAGTTCCGGAAATCGCCCCATTTTGAGTTAAAACAATCGGGGAAGGATCATAGCCAAAGACTTCACGGCAAATATTTTGCCATCCATAAAGTTGGTAAACCGACCCATCATTCTTTTTTACAAACTGATCCCAGATATTTTTATCCATCAATATTTTCTCTTACAACTTTATTTATAAACTCTACCTTCTCCAGTCTATCGCTTAGGGGAATATTAATGATTTTCTCTGCCAAATCTCTTCCTGTCTTTTGAGAAAACGCCATCGTATCATACCACTGTCGATCACAAAAAATTTTATTTTGACGCAATTTAAGTAAAATTTTATTCCGTATCCCCGGTATGTTGCTTTTAATTAAAACATTAAAAAACATCCCCGAACCATTCTCTTGCCCTTCTTGGAAAGTAAACAATCTAGAATCAAGGCAAGACCTATAAAAAGTTATTAATTTCCGTCGGTGAGGTAAATCAGCCAAAACTTCAGGTATTTGCACAGCAAAAAGATTAAAAACTAAAGAGGACAAACCAAAAGTTTGTTCAATAACATCACTGCTTACCGGCAAATTACTCTTACTGCGCCAGTAATTTCTCAACCCAGAAAATATCGTTAAACGAGGGGCAATCTTAAAAAATTGGTCAAATTGGGACAGTCGAGGGTATTCTTCTAATTTTGTTTTGGTTATTAACATTGCCCCGCCAATATTCCCTGTTTGCTTATACAAACTAAATAAAAGGTGATCTCCCAAACCAATGCCACCAACCCCAATAGCATGGGCGCAATCTTCAATGATTTCTACCCCTTTTGGTAACACTTGCCGTATTTTAAAAATATCTGCTAAAACGCCAAAAGTGTGAACAACAATTATTGCTTGAATATCGGGCTGTTTTTTAAAAGACGTGGAAGATAAATTAAAGGTTTTGGCCTCTACATCTAAAACCACCGGCTTGGCCCCCGCAGATTTTATAGCTTGATAAAGCCTAGGACAAACAAAACTTGGCAAACCTACTTTTTTCCAACCTCTAGCCTTAATTAAAACGCTCAAAGCTCCGTGGCCAGAAGAAAAACCGTAAACATGCTTCCCGGTAAAAGTTGCCCCCAAAGAAGTAAAAATATTTTCAAAGTCCTGTTTTTGGCCAATTTGAATCGCCTTAACTAAGTCAGCAACAGTAATGTATTTATTGACATCCATCATAGCTTCGTCATTGTCTGCCAAGAAATTTCGTTCCTAAATGAAAGACGGGCAATCATTTCCTCTAAAATCGTATAACAATGGTCGGTTTCAAACTCCCATGGGTGGGCCAAAAACACAAAACAGTTACTACTAAGCCCGTCAATATAACTTTTTAGTTCCGAAGAAGACATTTTTTGCACATTACAAAAATTTAATGGGTAATAGTCTCTCACCGGCAAAATTCCAATTTTTCTTATTATTCTGGGTTTTGCCAAACTAGTAAGGGGAATTTGAGTAATCCCCGCAACTTTTTGTTTTTTTTGGCCAGGAGCGCGAAATGACGGCCAGGAGCTATCTACAAGATAATTAAACCCCCGTAAGAGTCTAAGTGACTCCCGATTAATATTTAAATTAGGGGCTCGAAAAGATTTTGGTTCGGGCAACCGGTTTTTACTAAATAGATCTCGCACCATGGCTAAATGGTTTCTTTTTGTCTCCAAACTTAAGGGTGGTTCGTTCCAAAACCACACAAAATTACCCCAGTTTTGATGGGTATACCCATGAACCCCAATTTCATGGCCTTTATTGGACAACGATCTAAGAATTGCCCCGAAGCTTTCTATCAACTCTCCTTGAACAAAAAAAGTTGCCCGAACTTTGTATTTTCGCAAAATTAGCTCTACTTTCGTCAAAAAAATCTCTATGCCTTTTGGCGATTTGTCAAAATAATTTTCTTCAATATCAAAGGTTACACCACCAACCCTTGGGCAAAACCTTGTTAATGAAGTTGTAGAAATTTCCGGCCGCCAAAGAAATCTTGGATCATTAATAAAATCAATTAAACGTTGTGGTCGGATCATTTCTTTAGTTTTTGGGGGTTAAGGAAATTTGGAATATTTTTCTCCACCAAAAAACTTAAGTGACAATTTCGGCAAATCAATAAATTCTTTGCTGAAGTGTATTTTAAAGACTTTTTACAGTTAGGACAAGCTAAAATTTTAAGTAGTCTCGGATCAATCATTGCTGGTTATTTCAAAATATAACAAGTTTGCCAACTACTTCGTAAGAAAAATTTCTTTTTAAGAAAAGCGGTTTCTTCAAAAACTCTCTCTTCTTCCAAGTATTTTATCAGATAATGGTATTTATTTTTCAATTTACCGCCCCATTTGGTCTTTCAATCCTAACTGTTTATAGGAAAACACCGTAGAAAAACTACTTGTAGCCCCTGTAGCTCGATCTGCATAAAAAGAAACAAACCAACCATCAAAACCAACATTTGGATCGTCAGCTAAAATTAATACTTTCTCTGTAGGAGAAGAGTTTGAATTCACATATTTTCCCAGCTTAACACTCTCTTTATAAATATTACTGTCAAGCAGAGCTAGTATAAATTTCCCCCGAAATATGATTGTGAACATCAAAATCGCTACTACTAAAATAGCCAGAAAATTGTCGCGTTTTATTATTCTTGTGGTTAAAATTGCCGCCCCCAAAGTTACCCATGGGAAAAAATAAATTAGCAAATAATCGTGTCGAAACGAAGCGTCGCGAAAAATAATTGGATAAACAATTGCGTAGGCTAAAAATAAAAATAGAATGTGGTTTCTGGTAAAAATTAATCCCAAAATAGCTAGAGGAACGAGTAAAAAATAGTATGTCCACATCCAGCGAACAAGAATTGATAAATAGGGGACCAAAGCGACTTCTCCAACACGCAACAGGAAAATTTCTCTAACCCCTCCACCAACGATCGACCCAGTAACAAGATAATTATGTGTTAAAAACAACCCAAATAATCCTATGGCAATTACCCATAACATCATTATCTGTTTCAACTTAAAATGCCTAAATTTTCTAAAAACCACCCAATGTGCCGTAATTGCTGGAATAATAAAATATCCCGGCCAAGTGATTAACATGGCGCACCCGGAGCAAATAGCCGTTAGCGGATAACGGTTAATTAAATAAAAATAAAAGGCGAGTAAAACAAAAAACATCAGGGGAATTTCGTGTACCGGCATTTTGCCATAGTAAACAAACATTGGAGTAAAAATCCAAAACAAACAAGTAACTATTGCTGTTTTTACTCCAAAATACTTGTCTATGATTTTGTAAAAAACACAGATTGACCCTAGAGAAAAGACCACTGCCATCAAACGTGCCGACCATTCGTTAACACCAAAAACTTTCCAAAAGAGAGCCCAAATAAGGGGGAATAATGGAGGGTAATGGAAAGTAAAAGTAAAACTATCCGAACTAGTTAACCCAACATTTTCCACCATCCCTAAACGACTTTCCCAGCCATACCGCATGTAATTACGGGCAATATTACCCCAATAAACTCCTGTCCAATCGTGATGTCCCCAAAAAGGTTTGTTTAGATTAAAACTAAGAATTAAGCCGGCGATAAGAAGAAGTATAAATAGCGGCCACTCTTTCCCAAGTAAAATTTTCTTTAACAAATTTAAAACCATTCTCTCCCATTTTATCTCTTTTAGAACTGTTTTTCATGGCAATAATTGCCTGAGTTAGTTGTTTCGAATCTCTCGGAGCAACAACAAAACCACACTTTGCTTCCTCAACGATTTTGCGGCACTGACCCACACCCGTGGCAATAATAGGAAGTCTAGCCGCCATGGCTTCCAAAAGAACAATCGGCAGGCCTTCAGAAAGGGAAGGAAGAACATAACAATCGGCGGTTTCGAAGTCTTTCATTGTTCGCGGTCGTCCGGAAACTAAATTTAGTTTTACCCCCGACACTTTTTTAACGGCTTTCTCTAAAATTTCTATCCCCTTGGCCGGATCGCGGCGAGCAATACATAAAATATTAAATCCTTTGTGGACACTTTTCTTTATTTGTTCAAATTCCTTAATATCTACTCCATTTCCTACAGTAATAAATCCTGGTAAGTCACTAGCGGAAAATTTTATACCAAATGGCCAAATTTTTAATATTAACTGCATTAATGTCTGACCAATTTTTAATTTATCTAAAATTTTCCCACCGACTAATTCCTTCCCCAAACCGTGAATAGTAACAGCGATTTTTTTGCCCCGCAATTTCACTAGTGGTAAAAACATGCTCGTAGAAAAGGCGTGGCTGTGATAAAAATCGTAATTTGAACTTAAGTAAAACCAAATCGTCCAAAAAGTAAATTTGATCCGTTCCCAAAAGTTTTTGAAATTAAATCGCGGGTTAAAAGTTAGCGGAGTAACAGTGTCAATTGTGAACCGGCTTTTTTGACACAAAATTTTGGCCACTTGCCGAATATGCTCTGGCCCGCCACCAATTTCAAATGGGTCATCAGTGATAAAGCAAATTTTCATAATATTTTTCGGTTTGCTTGGCAATTTCTACCCAGGAATAATTTCTGGCCAGAATTTTGGCTTCTTTAACTTTTTGTTGATAAACCTTTCTGTTCTTAAGCAAGATCCTAATTTTTTTAGCTAAGTCTTCTCTATCACCTGGGACAAAGAGAAGGGCCCCTTTACCCCCTTTAGTAATTTCGGAGATTGCCGGAATGTTAGAAGCTACAACCGGAATTCCCAAGGCCATTGCTTCGACAATAACAATCCCAAAACCTTCAATTTCTGAAGGATGGCAAAATATCTTTGACTGGGCCATGACTTTCAAAACATCCCTGTGTTTTGGTAAGTATCCCAAAAAGACCACGTTTTTGTTGGCTAATTCCTTTAGTTTTTTCTCTTCCGGCCCCTGACCCACAATTACAGCGTGTAAATCTCTGGTGGCAACAATTAAATCATCAATTTTTTTATACGGAAGAAGGCGGCTAACGACGCAGATATCGTATTTCTTTACCTGTTTTAGATCAATCAATTCTGTCCCACAATAAATAACGGTGACTTTGCGTTTTGGGACTCCAAAGTTAACCAATTTTTTTTTGGTTGTTTGACTAATGGCAATAAAATTTATGCCCGGCCAACAAAGGAGAACTCTTTCAGCAATTTCACCTAAAACTCCCACCGTCCCGGCTAATTTTAGCCATGATCCGATAAAAACATCTGGATACCAACAAACGACCGGCTTTCGTTTTATCGCTCCCAAAACGGTAGCAATAATATGGTTAGAAAAATTTTCCCCCTCTATTAAATCAAAATCTGAACATAACCCTTCGATTATTTTCTGCCAAGTCATTAATATCCGTCGGGGCATCGATCTCCATGTAGAAAAACTCCATCTTTCAGGCGAGTCAGCAATAATTTTTAAAATATGCCGTTTTTTTAAATATTTACTCACATAAAAACCCCGGGCTTCAACCCCTCCAGTAATATCTCCACTCTGTGTACTAGGAAAATAGTCTGCCAACCAGAGGATTTTCATTTTTTAGCACTATTTTTTACTTGTCTAAGGGCCACTTCTCTCACAATCTCACTAATCTCCTTCTGGGTATCTTGTAAAAGTACATAAACCCTAAAAACAAGGTAAAAAAGGGTGACTAAAGAGACATAAACTACTAAATCTACTCCTCTTCCCACTCCCAAAAAATTTGCGATTGATGTTGTTTCTTCGGGAAATAAAATTCCAATTATCGCCAGAAAAAATAAGACCCCCCAAAAAATAAATTCTCCGGATTTTATTTGGCCACCACGAAAACGAAGTAAAACCCGTGATAAGGCAAAGATTAAAAAACTGATAAGAATTATTTGGACCGGCATTTATCGCAATAAATCAAAAATTAATTTAAATCCTAACTTCAAGGAAGAAAACAACTCGCTTCCTTGTTTGCTGTTTGTTAAACTATACCCCGTGTAAATTGGGTCTATCGGGACCTCTTTGTACCTAAGTCTTTGTTCAACAAATACTTTAAAAAACTCGTTGCTAAATTCCATTCTATCAGATTTTAGCTTAATTTTCTGGTAAGCTCTCCTGTGAAAAGCCCGTAGCCCGGAGGTCGTATCGGTGGAGTAAAGCCCGTAAAGGCCAAATGTGGCCAAATTGCTAAACAAAATAGGCAACAAACGTCTTAGGGGAAAATTTTTATTGTTGGACTTTAAACGGCTCCCCACCACCACATCAGCAACATTATTGGTTATTGGAGCAAGAAGTTTTTTAATATCCTCCGCCTTATGTTGCCCATCAGAATCAAAAGTTACTACCACATCAGGATTGTTTTCTCTGGCAAAAGCCAATCCAGTAGAAATAGCAGCTCCAAGACCTCGGTTAACCACATGAGTAGCTACTGCCACATTGCTCTTTTCTGCAATTTCTTTAGTTTTATCTTGTGACCCATCATTAACCACTAAAATATTCCCGTAACCATGCGCCTTTAGATCTTTTATTACCCTAGTCAAAGACTTCTCCTCGTTAAAAGCCGGGACAACAATTAACGTTTTCATTTTCTTAACTTATCCAGTATCCTCTAACAAAATAGGCAGTAAAAATACTTAACAAAACAACTGACACAAAAAGTATCCCCACTTTTATTTTAAGATTTTTAATCCTAGCAAGACCAATGTAAAGAGGAAAAATTACCAAAAGGTAACGCGGCATTGAGGATAGGGTTCCAGAAAAAGTTGGCAACAGTAACGCCGCCCAAGAAAAAATTAAATACTTTATTGGCATTAATCTCTTGAAACTTAAGTAACCCAAGACACTTACTCCAAACATAAATGCCCCAAACTCTATTAGCGCCACTTGAAATCCAAATTGTGTCGGATCAGCTGTCAAAAAGATTTTTAAGTAACGGTAAACTACTTGAAACGGAGTAACTAGATGAAAAAAATCGCTGGCTCTACTATTTTTAAAATCTGCCTGGGCGGTTAAAAAATAAAGCGGTTGGGAAAAATTAATTTGCAAATACAAAGAATAAAAAGCTAAACCAATCGCCCCAAAAAACGGCGGTACAAATATTCCAATTAATCTAGTTAACCCCCCCAATATTCCAAAAAACGCGCTCTTAAATCCCTTAAAATAAAAGGCTAAAAGAACTAATAATAAAAACAGCCCTTCGGTATAAATTGCTCCAAAGAAAAAAGAGGTGGGAAAGGCAAATAAAAAAATAGTGGACCAAAGAGCGGTTTTTTGATTAAAATCCCGTTTAATCAAAAAATAAAAAACGGTCCCAGCCAAAAGAATTGCTGAATTGGCGATTAAAAAACCGGATAAAAAATAGTTGTTAATCACTTGATTAAGTAAATATATTGCCGATGGAAAGAGCGGGAAAAAAACCTGATCGCCCTCCCGGTACCCCCAAGTAGCAATACTTAAATAATGCACCCCGTCAAAATTGCCCCAATGCCATAGCCATTGAGGAAGATGGGAAGTTATTAAAGCTTGATCAATGTATGGAAAACTGGCCTTAAAGGTTAAAAAATTAAACGATAAAATACAAACTAGTAGTAATCCTACTCTCCACAATAAAAATATCAGAAAGACAGGCTTAATCTCGTTTAAGAATTTTTTTATAGATTTCATAAGTTTCTTTGGCCGTTTTTTCCCAAGAAAATTTCGCCGCCTGCGTCATTCTGGCAACTCTGGGCAACCCCAGAGGCGACCCAGAATCTTTTATATTTTTGATTTTATCCGCTAAATCATTAACATCTAAAACATCCGCGAAAGTGGCGGCGTTTCCGGCGATCTCTGCCAAACTGCTATTTCCCCCGCAGATAACCGGAGTATTACAAGCCATGGCTTCTAAAACTGGTAGACCAAACCCTTCGTAAACCGACGGCTGGACATAAACTTTCGCTTGATTGTAAAGTTTAACCAGTTCACTTGTTTCCACAAAACCCGCAAACTTTATTAAATTTGTCGTTCTGGAGCGAGTGTGAACAAGCGATAGAATCTCTCGCAGTGGTTCCGTTTCTACATTTTTTTTAATCGGCATCGCAAACTCTTTCCCCACGATTACTAATGGCATATTTATTTTTTGACATGCTTTTATTAAAGTAATCACATTTTTGTTCCAATTCCCCCCACCCACATACAAAACAAAATTTTCCCGCTTAAAGTTAAGGGGGCGAAAAACTTTGTCTGCCGCCAAATAGGTGACAAAAACATTTCTAACCCCTGTCATTTCCTCAATGTCTTTTTTAGAACAATAAGAATCGGTCAAAACCGCATCCACTTGTTTTAATAAAAACTTTTGCCATGGCCAAACTACTTTTGCCCGAATCCCCAATGGAAAATGTTCTGGAAATTTTAAAGGTGTAAGATCATGTAAAGTTACCACTGTCTTGCTAAAGCGAATCGGAGGAAGGGTCGGCCAAAATAAATCAAAATAGGGGTAGTGAACAATATCAAAACCGGTAATTGGTAAGTACGAAAAATCTCTCCACGAAACATTGGTAATTTTGGATAAGGCTTCGTAAAGCCTTTGGCCATAAAATCCAATCCCTCTGGCCCCATGCCCCGTCACCGGTGGTCTCACTAGCGCAACTTTCATAATTTACTTTCTAACGACTTAAAATAAGCAATGGGGATGTGTAGCGCACTAAAAAGAGCCCAGACAAACCCGGTGAAACCGTCTAAAAAGCCAAGATGGCGAAAATAAATAGTCAAAAATCCCTGTTTATTGTCAAACAAAGGTTTGATAATTACATTGGAGATTAACCCTCCAGTAACCATTTTGGCCTGTGAATCGGTGTATCGGTTCATTCGTTCTAGATATCTGGCAAAGGTCGGATTGTTGTAGTGCAGTAAATCATTTTTTAGATAACCAGTCTTTCCCTCAACTTTCGCCTGTTCATGAACATGGACTGCTGGTAAGTTTCCCTTGCCACGACGATAGAGACGCAGAGTGTAATCAGGATAGGCTCCACCTTTTTTTAAAAATTTTCCCAAGAAAAAATTAGCTCGGGGGATCCAAAAACCGTTTTCTCGAGGGTCAGAATTAATTTTTTCCAAGATTTCTTTCGCCAGTTGTGGCGTCACGACTTCATCGGCGTCTAATTGGAGAGTCCACTCCCCAACAGCTTTATCATTGGCCAGTTTTTTTTGTTTATGAAAATTGATCGGATCGTTGGGAACAGAAAATATTTTTGCTTTATATTTTTTGGCAATTGTTATCGTAGAGTCCGAAGATTTTCCGTCAACAATAACAATCTCATTGGCAATTTCTTTAATTGACTCTAAACACCGCGCCAAAACTTTTTCTTCATTATAAACAGCCAGAGTAACAGACAAACTCACAGACTCAATGATATCATTTCTTTTGCGCTTCTACAAAAATTGACAAGCCGAAAGGAGTCAGAGATTTTAGAACAAAAAAACTTTCTATCCGGGAAACAACAATTAAAAGAAAATTTAACCATTTCGGGACTTCTACAAAATCAGATTTCTGATCTTTAATTCCCGATTTAAAGCAACGGATAACAAATACCGGAAGAAGTAAAAAGCTATTAAAATAGCTCGCCCGACAAACTCTAAACCCGCAATTATTTAAAAGTTCTACTAATTCCCCCTTAGAATACCTTCGCTTGTGTCCTAACATTTGATCCCAATAAGACCACAAAAAACGGTATGCAGGTACGGTTATATATAACCTTCCATTAGTTTCAAGAGTTCGAGAAAATTCTTTTAATAAATTGTCGTCCTTGGCAACATGCTCCAAAACATCCAAACAAGAAATTTTGTCAAAAAAATTATTTTTTGTGGGAAGTTTTTTTTCAAAGTTTAACAGCCAAAAATTTTTTAACCCTCGTTTTTGACAAAACTTTAGCGCTTCCGGCGAGGCATCTCCGCCCCAGCATTGATATCCTAATTTTTCTAAATCGGTTATCAAGGCACCAGTGCCACAACCAGCATCTAAAATTTTTTGTGATTTTTTAGCTTTACCAATGGCCTCACAAACCAATCGACGTTTGGCCACATGCCACCAATAAGTTTTTTCCTGAACAAACATTTCACCATAAAGATCTTTTCTCATTACAGTATGATATCATCAATTCAGACATGAAGTTAAAGCTTATTTTACTATTGGCCTTCGTCTTATTTTCTCCGTCACTTTTTAATTATTTTTCCCATGACGATTTTTTTATTCTTCGTCTGGCAAAAATTAATTCAATCGCGGATTTTTTTACTTTCTTTAATCTTTTTTTTGCTCCGGAAAGGTTGGGCTCTTATAGGCCGCTTACCACCCAAGTATACTTTCTGGTCAGCCATTTATTTAATCTCTCCCCTCTCCCTTTACATATTATTGCCTACTTAGTTTTTTTTGCGGATATTTACCTTGTGTATTTTTTAACGAAACTACTTATTAGATCAGAAAATGGTTCTCTACTTTCTACTTTTTTATACGCGACCTCTGCCACCCACTTTGCTCATCTCTACTGGCCAGCACTCTTTCAAGAACTGGGCTTAATTTTCTTTTTTCTCTTGTCAACCATCTTTTTTCTCAAAAATAAATTTGTGTTCTCTTTTTTTGCTTTGATTGGAGGGCTAATGTCTAAAGAAACCGCCATAGTTATCCCCATTATTTTAGGATTAACAATTATTTACGAAAGATCTTGGTCTAAAATTAAATTTTTAATCCCTAATATTTTGTTGGTGGCCGCCTTCTTATTCATCCATATCGTCTTTTATGGTCTTCCCCCCGGTGAAGTTTATAAACTAGATTTTTCGCCAAAAATTTTTAACACTCTTATGTGGTATGCCCTGTGGTCCTTTAATTTACCAGAATTGTTTGTGGATTTTATTGGCCCGGGGATAAGTCTTAATCCTAATCTTTTAAATTTTTACGGGAAAGAAACTATCGCTATCGTGGCCTTGTTTTTAATTACAATTTCTCTGGGCTTTTTTGCTCTTCTTCGGCAAAAAAGAGTTAATTTAAATGTTGTTATTTTCTGCGCCGGGTGGTTTTTAGCCACCTTAACACCCATAATCTTTTTACCATGGCACAAATTTACCTATGGGCTTGGTGTCCCTCTGGTTGGTCTGACAATTTTTCTTGGCCTTCTTTTTTCCAAATTAACAAAATTGACAAATAAAACCACACGGGTCATTTTGTCAATTTTTTGTTTAGTGTGGTTTTTAACTTCTGTGGCTACTTTATATTTAACTTATAAAACCCACTGGATAATTACCGGGGCTAAAGTGGCTAAAAGAGTTCAAAAATATTTTCATAATTATCAGGGGCAACAAAAAATTGTTTTTTATGATAACCCCGAAGATAAAGTTTTACCTTGGAGCCCAGCCAACGAGGTAAAAATTAACCTTTCTAATCAAGATTTTTTTGAAGTTTATTATCCGGAAAAATATAAAGTTTATTATCTCCCCCAACTCCCTGAAAACCCTGACCCAGAAACCACTTATATCCCCGCCCGCCAATTTCTTGGTTATTAATACCGCCGAATATTAAAAATTACCTTGCTCCCGTCTCGTTCTAAATGGATAGGTAATTCTTTGTAGGCTGATAATGCCTTACGCACTTTTTCCCTTTTTTGACTGGGAACAATTAAAACTAAAAATCCGCCTCCGCCAGCTCCGGCAATTTTTCCTCCAATCGCCCCTGCGTTTTTTGCCAGCGAATACATCTGATTAATTTGGGCGTCGGAAATATTATCTGCCATATTTTTCTTTAATTGCCAATATTTGTCCAGTAACTCTCCTAATTTTTCAATATTTCCGGACAACATTGCTTTATGGCCAATTTCGGTTATTTTTTTTGTCTGAAGCAAGACTTCGGTTTTTTGTTTTAAATTATTTTGGACTTTGGTAAGTACTGTTTGCGCCAAACGCGACCTCCCCGTGTGAAACAGCATCAAAGAGGAACTTAAATCTTCCAGTCGTCCGTTAGAAATGGCTACTTTAGAAGCCGTCACTGTTCCATCACGATTAAATCCTAAAAATCTCAAGCCTCCGTAGGCCGCGATATATTGATCTTGAATTCCAATGGGTTTTTTTAAGACATTGATTTCAATTTCCACTGCCTCGCGAGCCAGTTGTTCGGCTGATGGTGACTCACCCAAATAATGATGAAGAGCGTTTAACACTCCCACCAAGACGCTACTACTGGATCCTAAACCTGACCCAGAAGCGGGGACATCGGCTAAAAAAGATATTTCCACACCTTTTTTTATCCCCACTTTACGCATTGCTTCCCGCACTAATTCGTGTTCAATTTGCGAAACATCATCTACAATCTCCTTTTTTGACCAATTAACATAAATCTTATCGTCAAACCGTTCGGTAATAATGCAATAGATATATTTGTCAATTGCGGTCGTCAAAACTCCCCCTCCATGTTTCTTAAAAAATTGGGGGAAATCAGTGTTTCCACCAAGAAAGCTTATCCGCAGTGGTGTTTGGGTAATAATCATAAATGGTTATATTTCCCCAGAAGATCGTAAATTCGTACTTTTAAAACATCTATTGCCATCTGCAATGGTTCTTTCCAAAAATTTAAGCGGTTAGAGACTATTTTTACCCAAGAAACCGGCACTTGATCAATTTTAGCCCCCAGTTTTTTTGCAAGAAATAAAGCCTCCACATCAAAAGCCCCCATGTAACTACCGGAGACTTTCCCGGTATTAGTTACTTTAAGATTAGAAAAAATTGGTTTAACAAACTGTCTTTTAAAGGACTTAAAACCACACTGGGAATCTTTGATTCCGGGAAGTAAGGCTGCTTGAACTAAAAAAACAAATGCCCAACTGCGAATTTTTCGAAAAATTGTATCATCTTTCGTTTCCTCTTTGACCCCTCGCAATCCAATCGCTACCCCTGCCCCATTCTTATGAGCTTTTATAAAATCAGCCACTTGATCAAGGGGGGTAGATTGGTCAAAATCAGTAAATAAAACAATTTCTCCTTTTGCGGCCAACATCCCAGCGGTTACCGCCGCCGCTTTCCCTCCATGAGAAATGGTCATTACCTTGTATTTAGAATGTTTCTGGCAAAATTTCGTCAATAATTCCTTTGTTTCATCTGTAGAACCGTCGTTTACAAAAATTACTTCCCACGGATATTTTTGTTTTGCCAAGAATTTTCTGGCCGGCTCGAGTAACCCCGCGCGGAAATTTTCCGCTTCGTTATACGCCGGAATTATTATCGAAAGAAGTGGCCTCATGACCTTCGTATTGTACCAATTCTAAACGCCTCCGTCCCGTCAGGAAAATTTACCGTGTCAATAATTTTTAAGTTGTAACCGTCTGGCAAGTTATCTTTGGAAGACAAAATGTACAGGCCGCGATAATTTATATCTCCGTAAGAAAATTGGTACTTGTCAAAGTTGGCATAAAAATAACCGCTGTTTTTGATTGTTGGTGCCACCCGTCCATAGAATAAAAAATAAATATAGGGTTGATCGTAAGTGCTAGTAACATAAACTCGGCCATAATTATTTTCTAGAGCCAAAACTTTTTGCACTACCTGTTTATACCCGTATTGCCAAGCTCTAGCAGTTTCTTTTGGCAAATGAACAAAATATTGGTGCAAAAAATAAAAAATATTGGCGAGAAATAACATAACCATAAGTAATTTTAGATACTTAGGCAACTTGAACGACTTGAGAATTCCGTAGGCTATCACGATTTGCCATGTTGGCAAAAACAACAGCGACCTAATCGCATGTGGCGTATCATTAGCCAAAGCCGCTGCTGTTGGGCCTGATAAAAACCAAACTAATAAAAATGGTAACCATGCTGGCCGATTTTTGACTAAAAAATAAAATCCGGCCAACAAAAACGGCAATTCCGCTAAATAAAGTAACCCTACTCCGGGGGCGTGGTGCCGATCTTGCCCGTCACTGGTAACAAAGAGAAAATTTAAATCAAAATGGGAAAGATAATTTTTGACGATAGTAACTGGTTCTAATTTTGCCGCCACAGTTTGATACCGAGCAGACAGGGCTCCGGTGTGAAAAGTGTTGCGAACTAACGGATAAATGAGGAGAATTATGAATAAAGAATTAAGAATTAAGCCTCTCCAGTTTCTTAAAAAAATCTTTCTATAAACAATCGTTATACCCATCAAAAATATTGGTATAACCACCCGTGAACTGTGGTAACTATAAATTGACAGCATAAATGAAAAAGTAGAAAGTAAAAAGAAAAAACCCCGTTCTTTATCCAAAAATTTTAAAAGAAAATAAATTCCTAAAACAAAGAAAAACAGTGCCAAATTGGCCTCAAATGCCCCGCGAGAAAACTGAATATGCCAGGGAGATATTGCTAGTAACCCGGTAACCCAGTAACCCAGTAATTCGTCATTCGTTAACTTTCTAACAAGGAAAAAGGCTACCAAGACAGTTAAAATCCCCGCCATAGCTGATGGTAAACGCACAGAAAATTCGTTTAAGCCAAAAACAACGATGCTGGGAATCGCGGCGTAAGCGTACAACGCGGGTTTAAAATCGTTAAACGACCGTAAAGAAACCGGCACCGGTTTCCCGTATTCATCACTGCCGGTTTTTAATATTGAGTAAGCGTTCCATCCCAAACTGGCTTCGTCCCAATCCAAACTTGGAGGGATGCTCCCCAATTGATAAAGACGAAGAACTGCCGCTACGGCTACGATCACCAGTAAAACCAAAACTTTTTTTACGGACATAATTGCCAATTAATGGGATTTCTTACCTTATATATAACCACGCGCGGGGTGTTTTTGTCGATAGTAAACTGGTGATAGGTAATATCTGGCATACTTTCCCATTGAGTGTCAAAATTTGGCAAAACTGTTTCTTGAGTAAATTTTTTAATTAATTCTTTTTGACAGTCAGAATATCCGTTCAAATTTCCCCAACTGCTTCGCGGAATAAAATATTTGGCATCAAGAGTTGGCTTATCTGTCCATCTGACTCTTGGAAAATAAAATTTCAAACTGTTAATCTCATAATCTGTATAAACCACTATTTCATCAGCAATTTTCTCTTGTCGTAAATAATCACTAATCCCTTCTAGGGGACCGGGGTAATTTTGAAATAAAGAAACAATGTAATCCTTTAGTAAAAATCGAATATTAACCGGCTGTAGAATCTGTTTGGGGTGAAAAACCCGTTCGGAAACTATATTTGGAATGTTGGTAAAAAGAAAAATCGGCAGTAAAACTAAAAATAAAATAATCTTTTTTTGTTGTAGGTAAGAAAGGAATGCTCCAACTAACAAACAAAAAACGGGAATTAATGTGACCAAATAGCGTTGCCCAAACTGTAAAAACAAACTGATAATTATTAAGTGGGTAACACTCTCTAATATTAAAACTTTTGTGAATGGAGAAAACTTTCGCCAAAAAATTAACCCTCCGCCTAGTATTAACGGAAAATAAAACGAATTTATTAAATTTAAATATCCCCCCAACTTCCCTAATACTCCCAATTCCCCCACCCCCCCTTGCCAATATCTTAAAAAGCCTAATTGCCCACCAGTTGCTGCCGGGTGAAAAACTGTTAACCACAATAAACTTTGCCCCAAAAAAATCCAAGTCCATTTATTTTTTAGCCCCAAAATAATAACGGGCAAATTAAAACCAAAGGCTAGAACAAAATTGGAATGAAAACTAGCCAAGAGAGATAAAAAATACCAAAAGTATTTTTTGGAGATAAAAAAATAGGTGGCAGCTAACGGAAAAAACATGTTAAAACTGTAATAGCGCGCCTGCCGGTTATACAAACAAAACATGGTGTTAGTGGCTAAAATTAACAGGCAAATCAGAAGACTTAATTTCATTTTTCTGGCTAGAAGATAAGTAAAAACAAGAGTCCCTATTCCTGCCAACGCAAAAGGGAATCTTGCTTGGGCTGTTCCTTCCCCAAAAAATTTAAAAGATATTGCCGTGGCGTAGTAAGGTAACCAAGTGTTCCATGTCCACAATCTTTGATCTCCAAAATACCGGCTATCTTGTCCTTCCGTTTGCGTCACTAAAAAATCTCCATCGTACGCCACCGGCAATCCATATTTAGTAATATTTCTAGCAATCATCACCACTTCCCCTTCGTCTTGCCAAAGAAATGGAGCGTTAAGATTGTAAAAAAGAAGAAAAATACTGGCTAAGAAGACAAAGATTTTTATCACAAAACTTTATACAATTTTAAAAAGTCTGTGCCTTTACCTTGTCTGAAACTCATAATTTCCTCCGTTTTCCAGCCAATGGGAGGTGTTGGGTGTTGGTAAACAATTAAATAATCTGTCCCGACTGGAGGCGTAGCCGGTAAGGGCCAATAGGCTTTAATTTGCATTTTGGGATAATCTTTTTGGTAAAGTTCCAATGAATACGGCATCAACCCAAAAGTGCCTTCAGTGGCAATTGTTCCGGTTTTTCCTTTTAAAAACTCGCGGATTTTATCCACCCCGTACCCCGCCGCCCAACCGTCAATGTACTGATCACGATCGGCTTGTAGCAGTGGCGCATTTACCGGATCAGTCAATAATTTAAAATTTGTGTAAATTGGATAAAATAAAAGCAATGAAGCAATGAAACAATGAAACAATAAATTTCTGGGGACTTTATTTAAAATAAAATTTGAACCACTTGCTCCTAAAATTAATAGTGCTGAAGTGAAGGGCAAAAGATATCGCGGATAAATAACTTTATTAAAAGCGGCCATAACCAACAATGGAATTAAGTAGTAAGTAGTAAGAATTAAGCAAGATTTCCAGTCTTTTTTTATGTTAAAAATAACCCCGCTAAGAGCGGTTAAAAAAACCAGCGGCGTTAGGTACCAAAATTCCCACTTTAATAAAGTTTCTAAATTGCCAAACAAATATTGGGTCGGGTGTTTTAGAAAATAAGAGATGGGGACTATAAATTCTAAATTTTTTTGGTTGATCATGTTAAACAAGGGAAATAATCGAAGAAGAGAAAAAAATCCTTGTGATAAAATGATCACTACCACAAACAGACCCCCTAATTTTAACCAATCTTTTTTCTTGGCAAAAATTACTAATAAAGGCAAAAGATAAAGAAAAAATTGCGCCGGAGTTTTAGTTAGTAGCCCAAAGCCAATCGTCATCCCCAAAATCATCGCCACATCTAATCGTGCGGTCTGCACCAACAAAACTCCCAATCCCAAGCTCCAAATTCCAAACATGGCCAGCAAGCTATCTGCCAAAGCAAAACGGTCGTAAAACAATGTGAATGGGGACAGGATATAGAATATAGAGGATAGGTAAGAAATTTTTTTGTTTCTAAAAAGAATATAAGAGGTAAAAAACATCCCCACCAAACTCCCAAACCCGGCAAAAATAGACACTAACCGCCCCGAAAGTAGCGGGTCTAGCGTTGGCAATAGCTTCATCACAATAGTTGTCAACCACATAAATAACGGCGGTTTGCCATCAATTAGGGGAAGGTAGCGAAGGGCGGCATCAGAAACCATAATCTGGCTCCAGCGAAGATAAATTGCTTCATCAGTAAAAATGGAAATAATCCCCAAATTAACCAGTCGGCTAACCAAATAACCGCCCAAGAAGATTACCCAAAGAAAAACATCAATTCTTTTGATTTTTTTTAGCATAAAAATAAGTAATTACCGGTCCCCCGGCAATTAGCAGATATATTATAACTGGCCAGACGGGATGTTGAAAATCAAACCGCAAAGAAATCCAGTATAGTGGATAAGCAAGCGCTGTAGTAAAAGTAAATGCGGCCGCTGTTTTTGTCCAAATTCCCTTCCCCAAGAAAACAAAACTCGTTAGGACCCACAAACAATACCAATTCCAGTGCGCCCCCAAGGAAAATAACAAGTAAAACAATAGTGCTTGACCATACAAAACTAGCGGGTCAGCTCGGCGAAACAAAGCCCGCAAACTTTGCCAGCCATAAAATAATAAAAATACGGGGGTTAAAAACTTAACTAATAACGGGCTAATTTTAGAAACTTGTTGAGGTAATGATTGCCAGTAAAGATTGGTGCTAAAAAACGTTCGAGTGATAAACGCCGGTAAATTTGTTCCCATAGTCAAAAACAACGCACCGGAAAAAATAATTAGGGCCGGTAAATACAAAGTTAAGGGCATGACTGCAAAATAAAGCGGGGCCAACAATAGAGCGGTGGATTTTACATTAATGGCTAAAGCTAACATAAGAGCCGTAAAAACGGGCTGTTTACGCAAGTAAAATAAGTAAGAAAGCAGGATAAAAAATATCATTAAAATATCGTTATGGCCAGATCCCACGGTTTCTAAGATAAACAGCGGATTCCAAAAAACCAGAGTCAAACCAAATTGTAATTTTTCAGGGAAATATCTTTTAAAAATTTTATAAACCAAAACTAAAGTTCCCAAATTAAAAATTAAAACCACCGCTTTGTGAGCCGCAAGATTAACTAAAAAATCGTCACCGGAAACAAAAGTTACTGCTGAATAAATTATCTGATTAACCGGGCCGTAAATGCGCGTTTGGTTATTCCAATCCCCTTTTGGATAAACCGGATAAACTAAATAGTAATAGGGGTCAAAATTAAAATTCTTGGGCGGAGTTGTCCAAACATTTTGGCCGTATTTTACGGCTACTCTATCAGACAAAATATAATTTAAAACATCAGTGGATAAAATTGGGTACGAGAAAAAAACTATGATTTGAAAAATCACGGATAATAAAATAATTTTTTTAGGCGAGTAAGTTTTTTTCCATGCCAAAAAGTAAGCTGTGAAAGAGATTAAAACAAAAATAGCAAACAAAATGGTTGGCACTGTATTCAGTTTTAACGGCGCCAAAAAATCCCGAACAACCCAAATCAGGCTAGACCATTGGGGGTAAAATTTTGTGGCTAACACTTCTAGCGTCCATGCGTCGCGAAACAGTATTACCCAAGACAGCAAAGTGTAAAAAACAAAACTGATAACTAAAATTACTCCCATATTTCCAAAACCGGCTCGTTTTTCAAATTAACAATTGTTTTAACCAATCTAGCTCCCACCCTCTTTTTTCCCGGCTCATCAACATATAAAACTTTCCCTAAAACAGGAATGGTGTCATCAAAAACATATTTATCAAACCCATGGACATACCAAAAACCATACCAATCGCGATCAATAATTCTAGTCTGCCAGTACTTTTCCGGTAAATACTGGTTATATAAAAGAGAATAAATATATGGCCGGCCATAATAACCAGTCACCTTAATTTTGTCATATTTATCTTTATTTTCCGCCACAAATTCAACCATTTGTTTATATCCATATTGCCAGCTCATGGCGTATTCCTTGGGATAAGAAAAATAATAATCACGAAGATACAAGATACAAAATGCAAGATACAAAACAATTGTAAGTTTTAAAAACGCCCCAATAAACCTAAACTCCCTAAGCAACCCAATTACTTTCCAAACCCCAAAAGCAACAATTATTTGCGGCGCGGGCAATATATTTAAAGTTCTTAGGGCGTGTGGCGTCTCTCTAGCGAAGGCGGCGGGAATTGGAGCGAGTAATGCCCAACAAAATAAGACTAATGAGATCTTACCTTTTTGCTTAATTAAGAAAAATATTCCCGCTAACAAAAACGGTAACTCAATTAAATACAATTCCCCCACTGACTGGGTTGATAATCGTGGATTAACATCTCCGGTAAAAAACAAATAACTGGGGTTAAAATGGTCTAAATAGTGCTTGAGAAATTCCAAAGAATAAACCACGCGACGATTGTGAATAATTTTGGACCAAAAAATATTTCCATCATCAGCAATTCTTTGGTTGGATAATTCTATCGGGGCCAAATCATTAAGCCACGAAGTTTCTTCAAAACGCAAGCGGCTTTCGCGTGTCATTAAATATGGCGCCAATGGCATGATAAAAAGCAAAAGGCAGAAAGAAAAAAGCAGAAAGTTTTTTTTGTTTGCCCAAAAATATTTTGAAAAGATCAAAACTAACGCTCCGACCATTAACGGCACAAAGACACGATGAGAGTTGAAAGTGTACATGGACACGGCAAAACAAAAAGCGCAAAGCGCAAAATTCAAAATGGATTTTTTTCTGATTGCGAGAAGAAAAAATAAAATCCCTGCCCCAGAAAATAAAGTGGCGAGATTTGCTTCAAAGGCGCCACGACTCATTTGCAAACTCCAAGGAGATATGGCTACTAAAAATGCGGCAACCAAACTAACATCCAACATCCAACGACCAACTTCCAATGAACTTCCATTTTTCAAACTTTTTAACAGTTCTTTGGTTAGAAAATATGTCACCAAAGCTAAAAGTGTCCCTGCTAGAGCTGATGGTAAACGAACCGTAAACTCTGATAGTCCGAATAATTTAATGGCTGCGGCGGCGGCGTAAATATATCCGGGCGGTTTATAATCCCCAAAGGCAATAAATCTTGTCAGTGGCAAAAATTCTCCGTGTTCGTCACGTAAGGTGGTGGCAATGGAAAATCCATTGTAACCCAAACTTGCTTCGTCCCAATACAAACTCGGTGGATTACTTCCTAATTGGTAGAACCGCAAAACAAAAGCCAAAAAGAAAATTAAAATAATTAGAATTTTTTCTTTCATTTAGACGTCTAAGGTTTGAATGGTTTTAACAGAAATTTTTGACAAAATGTTTTATCGGACATTTTTTCAACATTAAAATCATCAAAAATAAAGGGGTGGGTGTATGGGGACATTTCCACCCCCGCACACAATTGGGAATTGTAAACAAAAAATTCTGCTCCGTTCTCACCAATTCGTGGAATTACAACATTGTGTTGATTTGGTTCTATTTCTGGGCACAAAGTTAAATAGTGGGCCACTATCTCACTCCCTTGAATTAGGTGGGGGGCTTCTTTGCAAGTAGCAAAGGTGACATTTTTGAAAATAATTTCGCTTTTGTCGTAAGACTTCTGAATTTCGAAAATTGAGTTACTGTTAATTAAATCATTATAGAAAAGATACTGCTTAAAATGGGCTTTTGGTTCTTTGCTTATGACTAAAATTTTCGAAAAATACTTGCTTTCTCGATAAATATAATTTGCCAGAATTCTAGAAGAAAAAGCCGTTTGGGATTGGTAGGCGACCGGCATCTCAAAAAAATACAGATGAGTAAAAAAGACTACTTCCAACAGTAGTGTCGCAAGAAGCCCCACTTGTAGATATTTACGCTTACCTGTTATTTGCCAAACCTCACGCGCTCCTAAACCCACAATCAAAATCGCAACTGGCAAAAAAAACAAAGATCTAAAAACATACTGTTTATCTAATGTGCTAATCACTGATGGCAGTGGAGCTAGAATAAGAAGCGGGGCAATTAAAAAAGCTTGTTTTTTATATTTTTTGATCAAAAAATACCCTCCTGCAAACAAAAACAAAACATCTGTAAAATAGAATAAACCATGACGAAAAAAACCATATAACCCGTTGGGGTCTCCACTAACAAAAAGCAGGTCTGAAGAATAAAGGTTTGCAAATCTTCCAATTATAAAATTTAGGTATACCGTTATTTTATTGGTAAATACCCCATTCCATAAACTATCAATACTCTGTCTACGAATCAGATTAACTTCTTCAGAAAAAGTATAATTTTGAGGGGTTGCTAGTTCCGAGAAACGTTTACTTACTTCCGTTTGCTGCGCAATAAAAGTGTAAACTACCAGTATAACTGCCCCCATCATTGCCAACAAGAAAAGATATTTTTTATCCTCGCGCCTGTGGATAAATACGCCGGAATAAACCAAAAAGACTAATAGGATGGGCAAGAACGCAAGGTTCATTCCAACATAGGAATAAAAGCCCAAAAAAAGCGGAATAATTGAAAGTAAGATTTTCCAGCTTTTTAATTTCAAAATCCCCAAAAATCCAAGCAAATAAAAGAACAGGGCGATTGGCGCTTCAAAAGCAGTTCTGCTCATAAAAATAGACCACGGCGAAAAACAGATTGCAACTCCCGCCCAGAAAGCAATTTTTCTGTCAAACAACGCTTTTGCAAGATAATAAACTACCAAAACTGTCAAACTTCCAATGATAGCGTATAAAACTCTCGCGTCAAATAAATTTAACGGGAAAATCCCAATTATTGGGGCAAGCAAAAAATACGGAATCACGCCACGGGCATTGACGCCCGGAGGAGTAGTGAGAGTCCATGGTCTCCAAGTCCCCGTAAGGTCGGTTCCAGAAATCGCTAAAGATTTAGCGTTCAGGATATATTCCAATTCGTCATTTCCAATTCCTATGGGAATTTTATCTAGTAAAATTACCCTTGCAGACAAACTTGTCAACAAAAGTATAAACAAAAACGCTATTTCCGAGTGTTTTTTTATTAAACCAAAAATTTTTCTAATCAATGTCATACACATGGATACCACCAAAAAATATTATAATACTTTTATGTCATTTCGACTTAGGTTGCTTGGTTTTAGAAAACTATTTGCTCTCTTATTTGTTTTAACTGTCACTGTTGGATTTTTTGTCAGATTTTACCGTTTAAACAGTATCCCCGTAGGGCTTCATTTTGATGAAGCCCAAGCTGGCTATAATGCGTACTTAATCGGAGAAACTGGGAAAAACATCCAAGGTCAAAAATTTCCTCTTTATATCGATTCGTGGGGTGATTACCGCCCCGCGCTAATTAGTTATCTCGCAATTATTCCAGTAAAAATATTGGGGCTTACGGCTTTAGCTACTCGCCTACCTACAACAATCGGAGGGGTTATTGTTGGCATAATTGGCTATTTCTTGGCAAAAATTTGCTACCAAAATAAAAAAATAGCGTTGTTAACCATGATTTTGGCTATGGTTTCCCCCTACACTACCATTGTTGGCCGAGGAACTTTAGAAGGGGTAATTGATGCTGTTTTTAACCTAACGGCCGTAATTTTACTAATAAAAGTTCTCAAAGACAAAGAAATAAGATGGTTACCGCTAATTTATCTCTGTTATCTCCTTGGGTACTTTTCTTACATGACTGGGCGAATGTTGGCCCCTTTGTTTTGGTTTTCCACCGTAGCCATTGGGTGCTGGCAATACCGACCAAGTAAAAAAATACTTCTACTAACAACAGTTCCTTTAATTCTATATTTGATTTTCCCATTTTTTTATTTTCTTAAATCGCCCGTTGGTGTTGGAAGATTTAATCAAACTAGCATTTTTACTTTTCCCCAAGTTCAAGAAAAACTTAATGTGAACATTGGCGAAGACAGAAATTCAACGAATTTTTATCTAACCCGTATTTTACACAATAAGATTATTGCCTATGGAACAGATTTGGGGCAACGTTACTTAACCTTTTTTTCCCCAAATCCCATGCTGTTTCGTATGCGCGAGCCCGGGCGTCATTACGTAGAAAATGTTGGACCCATAACGATGGTGGAATATATTGGGCTAGTTTTCGCAATAGTTTTTTTCTTTTCTAAAAAATTTCGTCCGATTACATTGCTGCCTTTAGTACTACTCCTCCTTTCACCACTTCCAGCGGCAACCACGCATGAAGGTTTTCCAAATTTTTCTCGCATTCCCTTTTTTACTCCACTTTGGCAATCTGTCGCAGTATTTGGATTGATCACTTTCTTGGAGAACAAGACAAGAACTGTTAAAACAATTTTGATACTAACAATCACTGTCATCGTCATCTGGCAAACGGCATATTGGCTCCATGCCTATTTAATTCATGGGCCAATTCATCCGGAGTCGATAGCAACTAGAACAACAGAGATGGCAGAACTAGCTCGCTTTTTGTCTGAAGAAAAAAATTCAGGAAAAAACATTATTTTATCTGAAAATGATGGTGTTTATATTTACTACCTTTTTTACAACAAAATTAATATTTTTAATACCAATTACAAAAAAACTGGTGTTTATTTCAACGGAGATTTTGCTCTAGACGAAATTACTTTCACGGCTGGGCCATGCATTGGCCCTGGGGAAATTTTAAAACAAAAATTCGACACGGTAATAATTCGTTCTGGTTGTCCATTTCCCGTTTTTGGTAAAGAAACAAAAAAGTTTTACCGCACCGACGAATCATTAGCTTTAACGGCTTTTGATTTAACTACACCTTCCGCACAAATCTACAAAGAGTATTTTGATTTGGAAAGTCAACATCCCGATGATCAGGTACTAATTAAACTTCGAAGAGAAATTGAACACCTTTTTACCTACTAATAATTTCCCAACCAAAATAAGTATTCTCTTTATTCCGAAAACCATAACAATAGAAATTGCCCCGTAGATAATAAAACCATGTAAGTAACTGTTCTCTAACAAATCAAAAGTTGGAAATAATGGAGCAACTAGAACCAATAACAAAAATTTCCACCTCTTGTTAATAACTAATTGCCATAAGCCGTTTAAAAATAAAATCAACCCCACAAAGCTAAAAGCTTGATTTATAAACTCCAGTGAAAAGTAAGAAAGATAACATCTTAGTAAATTGTTAGCGTAAAACGATGGGGTATTGTGGAGAAAACGGGTCACCAAGGTGTTAGCATTACCATCCGCGCTTATTGCCTCCCACATTTGATGAGGCAAGTCTAATTTAATATGGCCAATGTTGCAGGAAAAATCAAAGTTCATAAATTTTGTAGGCCGAGTCCCCGCCATACATATTTATTTGCCTTAACAACTTATTTTCGTCATATTTAAACCATTCAGGAACTAACAATAAATCTTTATTCCCAATGTTTTGCCTCGGCAAATTGGAATAATCAAAATAAGTAAATTTGCCCATATTGGCAGTATTGTGATTATTTTGTTGTAAAAGTTTCGGATCAATGGGCCAATAGAGCATTAGATAAACTGCGGGAAAATCTTTATAAACAAAAATATTTTCGTAATCTTTTTCAATTTTTTTAAGAAAAATGGTTGCTTGTTTTGCTCCATCTTGCCAGTCAGCCGCATAAGCCTTGGGATAATGAATAAAATAGACATGAAGATATAGGGCTAAAGCGTAAAAAATCACAGGGATAGCAACTAATCTTAATTTTGGATTAATCTTTCTAAATATAAACCAAAGTCCAATTGCGCTTAAGATTTGCCACCAATAAACCGCTCCAAGTCCGCGTAAAGCGTGGGGGGAAATGGTGGTAACAGTTGGCGGCAAAGCGCTAATTAATAATCCTATCAAAATAACTGTCGAAGCCTTAGTCCTGTTTCTTAACAAGAAATAAATTCCTGCCAAAACGGTTGGCAATTGCCAGAGATAAAGTTCTCCCAACTTTTTTACTGAGTGCCGGCCATCTTGATCCCCATGAAAAAAAAGATAATCAAAAGAAAAATTAGCCAGATAATTATTGGTGAAATTTTCTATTGGGTTTCCTTTCATTTGTAAAAAATTTTCGCCGGTAAGATTAACTCTGCCCTTTGCTGCTTGTAAATAATTTGGCAGGTAACCGGCCAAAATTAAACAAAATAAAATTATCCCTAAAACTACTTGTTTCCAAGTTTTTCTGATTTCCTGTCTAAAAATCAAAAATAAAAGAGGAATTAACAGAATAGTTGTTATTGCCGCTCCATGGTAAGAGTAAATTGCTCCGGCAAAAAACAAAAAGGCGGGAATAATTAACCACTTGTTTTTGTTTAAACTCAAAAGAAACAGCCATAAACCTGCTATTTGGCAAAATAATCCTAAATTAGCCTCAAAACCGGCTCGCGAAAATTGCCAATGCCAGGGAGAAATAGCCATAAGCAATGAAGCAATGAGGCAATGAGGCAATTTCATTTTTAACTGACGACAAAGAAAAAACATTACAACAACGGTCAACACCCCAACTGCGGCAGAAGGAAGACGAACGGCAAAATCCGTTACTCCAAAAACTTTTTGCGATAAAGCGGTTAAATAAATATAAAATGGCAACTTATAATCCCCGAAGGCTTTAAAAACTACAGGGTAACTTTCCCCCCACTCGTCTTCTCCGGTTTCATTGATCGAATAAGCATTATAAGCAATAGAGGCTTCATCCCAATATAGATGAGGCGGATTAATAGTGATTTTGTAAAATCTTAAAATCGCCGCCAACAAAATAATTAACCCAAAAATAAAAATCGCGCTTTTCTTCATTTATCAGTCCATAAAAAATATGCCAGTGGCTTTTTGTCCAGAGAGTCATACCTTGCCAAAATATGGTCTTTGGCCTCCACAGGCACTTCTTTGGGGATAGCCACTAAAAGAGTATTGGGTAATTGGTTGTCTTTAAACCAATCTACTCCCCGAAAGTAAAATTTATTGGCCAAACGATTATTTTGCTCGCTAAACCCGCACCCCACCGTTCCTCCTTCGGATAAATATTTTGCCGGGTAGTATTTAGAATAAAAAAGATAAAAAATTTGTGGCTGGTCTAATTCAGCTGAAACAATAACTTTTGAATA
>Ga0233420_10000076_pt1 | contig 43105 bp, 44 predicted proteins | sample Watercolumn_Mata_4_FD_183009 | JGI IMG/M metagenome (GOLD analysis project Ga0233420, IMG submission 183009) | Freshwater microbial communities from Lake Matano, South Sulawesi, Indonesia - Watercolumn_Matano_2014_102_MG | ecosystem: Environmental > Aquatic > Freshwater > Lake | place...
CGGCTCGTTTATTTTAATCGGTAAGTTTTTAATTAATCATCCGTCTTTAAAATGGATTATTTGGGGGATTGAGTTTATACTCTTGGGAGTGTTTACGCTTCTGTTTTCTCGTGGCTATTGGGTGACCTGATATGAAAGTTTTTTTGATTATACCAACCTTTAACGAAGGAGATCGGTTGTACGATACATATGCTCGCATACCAAAAGGGGTTGTTAACAATATAGTTATTGTTGACGACGGATCGATAAAGACCATAGAAAATAGCAAGCTGAAAAGAGCGACTCTTCTAAGACACAATATCAATTTGGGAAAAAGTGCAGCGATGAAAACGGGGGCTGATTATGCTTTCAAAAATAAGGCGGACGCTGTAATTTTTATGGACAGCGATGGGCAACACAACCCTCAGGAGATAGAAAAATTTGTTAAATACTTGAAAAACGGCTATGAAATAATTTTTGGTTCAAGGCAAATGCCTATCGATGCTCCTCTTGTAAGAATTTTGGGAAGTAAGTTTGCCTCTATCTATATAAATATGATTTTTGGAGTATACGTTTCCGACATCCCTTCGGGGTACAGAGGTATGACGAGGAAAGCGTACGATTCCCTGCGCTGGAATCCTTCACCGCCGCCAGGATATGATGTGGAAACAGAAATAGTGGCCAGATTAGGAAGATTTGGAAAACATCTTAAAAGAGTGGAGTTCCCTGTGGAGACAATATACGTTGACAAATACAAAGGAATGACTATTATGGACGCTGTTAATATATTATTCAAAAGTTTATGGTGGAAACTTTCTTGGGCATTCAAATAATATCTGTCTCCTTTGCTTTTTGGATGTTATATGTTGCCTATATACATTATAAGAAGGGGAATCTGGTAAAAAGAGAATTTGGATTTTGGTTAGTTGTGTGGCTATCTATGGTTTATTTTGCTTTGTTTCCCCGGGTTTTGGACCCCATCTTAGCAAAGCTTTTTGTGGCCCGGGCCATGGACCTTTTAATGATAGTGGCCTTTATGATTTTAGGGTATTTGGGATTTGTTAATCACATCGGTATAAAATCGTTACAAAATCAAATTGAATCGCTAGTTAGAAAAAATACCATTAGCCATGCAAAAAAGAAAAGAAAAAAGTCCTAAGATTTCCATTATTACCCCTTCTTATAATCAGGCTAAATATATAGAACAAACGATAAGATCAGTAGTAGAACAAGATTATTCTAATATTGAATATTTGATAATGGATGGTGGATCAACCGATGGATCGGTGGAAATAATTAAAAAATATGCAAAGAAATACCCCAATATTATTAAATGGCAATCAAAAAAAGATGGTGGTCAGGTAAAAGCTCTGAATGAAGGACTAAAAAAAGTCTCAGGAGATATAGTGGCTTACATTAATTCAGATGATTATTATTTGCCAGGGGCTTTTAAGAAAGTAGAAAGTCGATTGCAGAAAGGAGATTGGTTGGTAGGGGATTGTATTGTCTCTGATTCAGATCTTGCCTGGACTTTTTGGATAAAACTACTATGGCCCATAGATAGGCATAAGAGCTTTTTACGTATTTTTAACACCATAAATCAACCTTCGGTTTTTTTAACAAAAGAATTGATTGATAAAGTAGGTTATTTTGATAATGACTTCAACTATGCTTTCGATTACGATTATTGGTTAAGATGTTTAAGCATTTCATTGCCAACTAGGTTGATGGAAACATTGTCTGTTTTTCGGATACACAGTGATTCAAAGGGAAATACAAATTTTGAAAATCAGTTTAACGAAGATTTATTGGTGATAAAGAAAAATACAAAGGAAAAATTAATAATTGCCTTACATCAATTCTTAGATAAGATTGTAATAGTATTATACCGTTTTTTAAAATAATTTATGTCAGAGGTGAGTAAGCATTTTGATTTTATTGCGAAAGACTATGATTTTTATAAAAAGAGGAATTGGTTTTATTATCAAAGTCTCAAAAAATTGCTGAAAACCTTAATTCCCTCGGGAAAGAATGTGTTGGAGATTGGATGTGGAACTGGAGATTTATTGGCTACTTTGAAACCAAAAGTGGGAAAAGGGATGGATATTAGTTCAAACATGATAAAAATTGCTCACCAAAAATACCCCCAACTCTTTTTTTCAATAAAAATACCCAAAGGAGATAGCTGGGATTATATATTTATGTGTGACGTTATAGAACACTTAGAAAATCCGCAAAAAACCTTTTTAGAAATTTCAAAAGTAATGAACGAAAATACTATTTTTGTTTGCACGATGGCTAATCCAATTTGGGAGCCAGTTTTAATGATTGCCGAGAAACTCAAATTAAAGATGCCAGAAGGCAAACACTATAGACACTCTTCAGAAGAAACCAGATTTCTGTTTGAATCTGCGGGACTAAAGGTTGTTGGACATGATTTCAGATTATTACTGCCAATATATATACCCATTGTTTCAGGTTTAATTAATAAATATTTGGAACCAATATTTAATAGACTTGCGTTTATAGAATACTTTGTGATTACCAAATCTTAAACTTTACAAAAGCAATCAAGGTCATCTTGGCTAGTAATAGTCCATGTTTGAACCTACTAATATTTGTGGTTCCATATGTTCGTTCTTTATATCTTATTGGGATCTCAACAACTTTTAAATTTAATTTAATTGCTCCAAAAATTAAATCAAAATCTCCGAACGGATCAAAGTTACCAAAGAACTTTCTGTTTTTTACAATATTTTTATAATCTTCTTTAAATAGTACTTTTGTCCCACATAGCGTATCTTTAAATCTTTGCCCCAATATCCATGTAAAAAGCCAGCCAAACAACATATTCCCAAGTCTGTTAAGTGTTTGCATAGCCTGCTTCTCCATTGGATATACTAATCGACACCCGTTAATAAATTCGCCTTTCCCTGTGATGATTGCATCGTAGAATTTGGTCAATTCTTTAGGATCAACAGTCATGTCCGCATCTAATATCATCAATATTTCCCCCGTTGCTTTAGAGAATCCCAATCTTACTGCATCCCCTTTGCCTTTCCCCTTTTGTTTAAAACACTTTACTCCTTTAAGCTTTTTTATTTCTTCCCAGGTATCGTCTGTGGAATTACCCTCAACGAAGATTATTTCTTGGGATCGGCCAAACTTGGGTATTTTTTTTAGAATTTTTTTTATGTTTCCGGCCTCATTTCTGGCGGGAATTATGATAGAAACAGAATAATTTCTTTGCTTATAATTTATTGGTCTTGCAACAACCCATCCAATAAGAGGAGGAAACAGGAATCGCTTTTGGCTTGTAATAATTTCCCAGTTTGATAATTCGCAAAGGTTATTGATGTCATTTTCGTCAAGCCAATTTTGAATACCAACTTTTTTTCTAAAACCTAAAAAAGAAGCAAAGTTTAAAACAGGTTCCCATATTTGGTTGTAATAAGTTATTAGTAATCTGGTTTTTTGTTTAGACAAACGCCTAATTCTTTTAAGCTCAACTTGAACATCATCCATATCACAGATGCTATTTTTCCAAACAATATCTGGTTTAACGAAGGACACTAATTTGTTTAGTTCTTTATGATAATATTCACGCACAGAGGAATTGTACCAATGAAAATTACAATAGCAAGTATTGCCATACTATTTACATTGTCATTGTCGTGTTTGGTTTTTGGATTTGGGTTTAAAGGTACATTTTTTTCTATAGATCCCGATGTAGTTTATGTAGCCAACGCTATATCCTTTATCCAGACCCAACAGATTCACTACACTGATCATCCAGGAACGCCTGCAATTATTCTTATCTCAGCTGCACTTGCTCCGGTTAGAATATACACAAAGATTATTTTGCATATTAACTTTGTTGATTGGGCATTTAATCATTACGACTTTTTAATCTTCTATGTTCGAATAATATTTACAGGGTTGTTTGCTCTTTCTACATATATTTTTCTGTACTCAATAAATTACAAGAAATTCAGCTGGGCAAAAACAATATTAACATTGTTAATATTGTCTAGTTTTAGTGCCTTTTTGAGGTTGTCTGTATCTATATCACCAGAAAGCATTCTGTATTTAACCACCAGTATTTGGATTTGGATTTACGAATCGAAAATTAGATTAAGGAATTTTTTATTGGGCCTGATTGCAGGCTTGGCATTTGCAACTAAATTTACAGGATTATTTCTTGTCATAGCCTCTGTACTTACGGGCGGCGTTTATTCCTTGATCGGTACTGTAGTGGGTTTCTTTGCTGGGATTTTCCCTGTCTTGTCAAAATATAATTCGTTAATCAGTTGGACCTTAAGCCTTGCCAAAGGAACTGGAGTACATGGTGGTGGATCCCAGACAATATTTGACCTAGGCGTATATTTTGAATCATTTAAATCCCTTATTTATCAAGAGCCGGGTTTAATAATAATGTTTATATTATTCTTGTTCAAAAAAAGGTCAAAAGTTGGACTAGTTATTATCTTTGGTATTCTTTTGTTTGCTAAATTCCCCCTGAGTTATTATCAAACATCGAACTTCTTATTGTTGGCCTATATTTTTATGTCAACCTATCCTGAATATTCAAAGATTGTAAAATCGTGTATTTTGACGATATTTTTGTTTCTCGGAATTCTGAATATTAGTGGCTACCTATTAAATATTGATAAACAAGTAAGCGGTACTAGCAACTTGGAGATGTATATTGCCAACCATCCTGCAAAAATAGCAACCTATTGGGCGTGGGGAAGAACAAAAGACTTTTCGTTGTTATGGGCTAGGACATGGGCTGGGGGTCTTTATAAAGGCCATACTGAAGGAGCAAAGTTGTTTGATTTTGATCCGAATTCTAATGAAGATATTTTTGAAAAATGTTGGGACAAAATATACTTATTAGATCAGCTAATTTCAGATTTTAACAATAAATATGAAAATAAATATAGATACTTTGTTACTAGTATTCCTGATTCTGGCAATATGAATCTGATAGAATCCGATCATTGTATATGACCAAACTAACCGTAAGTTTAGTAATTCCTTGCTTAAACGAAGCCCAAACCCTGCGAGAGTGCATCTTAGACGCCAAAAAATATGGAAACAAGTTTTTTAGGAATGCCTATGAAATATTAGTTTCGGATAATGGTAGCACTGACGGATCGTTGAAGATAGCAAAAAAGGAGGGGATCAGAATTATAAAGGTTCCAGTGAGAGGTTATGGAGCCGCTTTGCATTGGGGAATACTAAATAGCAAGTCGACATATTCATTGATCGCAGACGCTGATCTTAGCTATCCATTCTCAAACTTGAAAATGTTCAAAAAGATGATAATCAAAAAGCCGGATTTGGTCTTAGGTTCGCGATTAAAAGGAAAGATTGAAAAAGGAGCCATGCCGTTTTTGCATCGTTATTTTGGAACCCCGGTTTTAACCGCTCTAATAAGAATAATCTATGGTATCAAAACGACGGATTGCAATTCGGGGATGAGACTCATTAAGAATAATTTTTATAAAAATCTTAATATGCGAAATTCAGGAATGGAGTGGGCAAGTGAGTTACTGTTAAAAACCGCATTAAAAAAAGGAAAATATTTGGAGGTAAAAATTGATTTCAAAAAAGATAAAAGAGTTAGAAGACCCCACCTTGATACCTGGGCTGATGGCTGGAGACATTTAAAATCAATAGTTCTTCTTAAAGCACAGATTCTGAACTGGGGAATTGTTTTTTTGACTGTTTTGAGTGTTTTTTTCTACAAAAGAAGCTTTGCTATAAGTTTTTTGTCGTTATCTTTGGCCTTTGTCCTATTTCTGTCTTTGTTGACTTTGCAACTTTTGAAAACGGTCATAGAGAAGCGGGAAAATAGAATTTCAAATTATTTAATTCAATTTAAGCTGGTTCCGTTGAGTTTTTTGGCAACATTTCTTATTGGTGTTGGAATTATACTGATACCTGAAAGCCGATTAGGAACGAAACTGTTTCTTGTAAATATAATTTGTATAATTTATATGTGGTTGTTTCTGGTGGAAACAATAAAGACTCATTTAATTAATAAATTACCTGATGCAAAATAAAATAATAAAATATTTCAAATATGCGAGGGCAATGTTGCCATTGTTCTATTTGGTAAAAAACTGGCACAAAATACCCCTTTTGTTCTTTGGTTTTGGAAAAACTGCAACTATAGACATTGGTGACATCAAATTTAATGTAAGACATTTTTCAGATTTATTGACGATTAAGGAAATATATATTAATGATGATTATGGGATTTTAAAACTCAAACCTAAAATAGTTGTCGATATTGGAGCTAATATTGGCACATTCTCCCTGCTATGCAACAAAAACAAATATATCCGCAATGTTTATAGTTTTGAACCAGATCCGTTGACATATTCACTTTTAGAACAAAATATCAAACAAAATTTTGTAAAGAAAATTAAAACATTTCGGCTTGCTGTAAATTCAAGATCGACCGTGATGAACTTTTATAGCAATGCAGCTAGCGGACTTTCCAGTTTATACAATACTCGATTAGGAACTAAACAGTATTCGACACAAACCATTACTTTGCAAGAAATTTTTATTAAAAATAACCTTAAACAGATTGATTATTTAAAAGTAGACTGTGAGGGCGGAGAATATGATATTTTTTTAAAGTCTGCTGACAGATATTTAAAAGGAATCAAACAATGTTCAATAGAATACCATGACAGTCTGACTAGTCATCATCACAATGAACTGGTTAAACGATTAAAGAAAGTTGGATTTACAGTTAGTGTTCACAGTCATCCAATAGAGACTGATATTGGAATTTTGTATGCCAAAAGATAGAGATTTGGTATCAGTCATAATTCCTTGCAAAATCCCAATTTATCTAGAAGAATGCCTTTGTTCGGTTTTACGCCAATCTTATAAAAGAATTGAAATAATCGTAGTAGTTGATAGCGAGGCGGCTTCGTTTGAAAACAAGTACGGTAGACAATTTCCAATGGTAAGGTTTATAAAAAATTCTTTAAACCATGGTCCAGCACGGGCTCGGAATATAGGTATAAAAAATGCCCATGGCAAATTTATTTGTTTTTTAGATGCTGACGATTATTGGGAATCTAATTTCTTGAAAGATTCAATAAATGTCCTAATGAATGATTCGTTAAGTATCGGCACTCTTTGTTTTTCTAAAAAAATTTTTATGCCGGGTTTTAGTGTGAACGGAAAAATTAAGTTGTTATTATTTAATTTGCTTAAAGACTCGTTGTTGTTGTTGAATGGTAATTATTTAGATTTGTCATCCCCCTTTTTGTGCCAAATTTCTCATATGCTTTTTGATAGAAAAAGAATTAGTAAAATTTTGTTTGATCCCAGAATGAAATTTTGTGAAGATTGGTATTTTATAATAAATGCTCTCGAGAGAGGAAGAATAAGTATTATTAGAAGAAAATTAATTTGTTTTCGCTATTCTGTCAAAAGCAACACTTTTTCCCAGTCAAATAAAGTTTTGATAACTAAAATCTTGTATTACAGGAAAATAATTAATGAAATATTGCGTAGATTTGGCTCCTCTGTTTATTTAAAGATGTTTATTTTTTATTCAGAGAACTTTTTAATTAAGAATGCATGATTTATTTCGTCCCATTAATTTAGTAAATACATTTGGAGTTTTGGTCTTGCTTCTCTCGTTGGATGTTGTCGGTGTTAACTTAAATAAAAACTTTTTTAAGCTAAGTAAAGTTTTTCGTCCGGCCTTTTGGCTTTTTGGATTGGGGGTATGGGGTTTTTGGTTGTTTATAGGTCATTTTTGGTTGCCCTTTATGTGGCAATGGACAATTACGCCGGTACTATTTTTGCAATCATTTTTCGAAAAGATTACACGTTTCCGAATGTCTCAGGTTTTTGGATATTGGTTCCAATAATTATTCCACTTTTTGTGAAACTTTCATTGCCTCCATATATGTGGGACGAAATGGCTTATCATTGGTATTCTCCTGCTCAAGCATTTTTTGAACAAAAATGGGACTTCGCTCCTGGTCTTTTTAATAATGTTCCAAGACTGATTGAAACTGTTGATATTGCTTTGTTTCAAGCGTTCAGAACTTATTCCGTTGCTAGACTTTTAAATTTTATGATTTATTTTTCTACAATAATCAGCTTGGGAAATTATTTAAGAAGTAAGTATGGAGTAGTAATGAGTTTCTTTGGAAAAATAACTTTCTTGCTATTTAGCTATTCGACACTAGTATTTTCTACTAGCGGTTATGTAGACGTCTTTTCTGCAAGTTTCTTGTTTTTGGCAATATTGGTACTTTTGTCAGAGAAAAATATACTATCAATAGTAGCTTTACTTTCTTTGGCTTTGGGTACCAAATATACATCGATATCTCCAGCCTTAGCTATATTGTTGATTACAGTTTTTGTTAGTTGGAAAAGGATTTTTACAAAAAAAATTATTGTTGGGAGTATTTTGGTTTTTATATTAATGGGAGGCTATTGGTATGCGAAAAATACTTTTTTATTAAAAAACCCAATTTATCCACTCTTCTTTACATGTGACGATGCTTATTGTTATAAAAATGAAAATTTTTTTGGTATTTGGACAAAACCTATAAAGTTATTGAACATACCAACGATCGTTTCTGAGTTGTCAGAAAAGAATATAGCTATCGAAATTTTAGTGTTTTTGGCTTTTGTTGTTATTCTGTTCAAATTCAATTTAATTAAGTCGGACCTAAAGTTGATAATTCTAATATTTGTTGTTGATTGGATAATTTCATCATATTCAACAAGTTTTATGCTGAGATACTTTCTCCATTGGCATTTTATTTTGATTTTTGTTTTTCTTTGTTTAATGGCAACGAAATTAAGAATTAGATGGGTATTTGGAAGCTTACTCTTTATTTGTGCGGTTTATACGCTGTTGGTTTCTTGGAGTTATTTGTTTAAGAATCCCATTGAACATAGATACGCCTTGGGTAAATCTGATATTTACAATTGGATAGATTCTCATTTTTATGAAATGAAATCGGCTATCAAATGGTGTGATAAACAAAATACAATAGTTCAAACTTCGATTAAGGACCCAAACCTTATTTGGGCGAATTATGAAGGAATGTTTAGGGTATTTCTAGTTAATTGTATTGTAAGTGACATTAGTAAGGTTAGAGCACCTCAAAAATTCTATTTTTTTTCACTTTTAAATTGTGGTGAACCAACAGTTTACCCTGAACATGAACCTTGGCATATAATTAATCAAAATTATATTTGTAATGCAAAAAAAGTAAACCCACACGTTTTTGAATATGAGATAAAATGAGCCCATGTTAAATGAAGTTTTAGATACCCCTTGGAAAGCAGTTCTAGAAATTAAACGAATTTTGTACCACCCCTTTGTTGTCTTATATTTGAAATTGAATGGGGTCAAATTGGGAAAGAACACAAAATGGTATGGTTTCCCTTTAATTAATAGACATAGATCAAGCGAAATTATCATTGGCGATCGAGTAGAAGTTAGAAATTGGAAAGATTCTAATCCATTGGGAGTAATTCATCCTTTAATTCTCACCACCTGGTCAAAAAATAGCAAAATAATTATTGGAAATGATGTGGGAATTAGCGGTGGATCCATATGTTCGGCTGTATCAATAAATATTGGGAAAGGAACGTTGGTTGGTGCGAATAGCACAATTATTGATACCGATTTCCATCCAATTAAGTCCAAATCAAGACGTTATGATAAGAAAAATGTTAAATCTATTCCTGTGCAAATTGGGAGCAATTCATTTATTGGAATGAATTCAATAATTTTGAAAGGTGTTAAACTTGCTGATAATTTTGTTGTGCCAGCCGGAAGCGTTGTTAGCCGCTCAAGTAATAATGATGTCAAATAAATCTAATTATCATAATGTTTATTTCAAACCGAATCCAGAAAGATCGATCGTTTGGAAAGAGATTTGTAGATATCTGAAGATGTACATAGGTAAAAATGACAGTGTATTGGAAATAGGGGCTGGATATTGCGACTTTATAAATAATATTGACGCTAGAAAGAAAATGGCAATTGATGTTTGGCCAGGAATCAAGAATTATGCCAATAACAATGTTGAGGTAAAAATCTTGGATTTGGCGAACGGTTTACCTATTAAATATAAATTTAATATAGTTTTGGCCTCAAACCTATTAGAACACTTAGAGATGGATAAGGCGGAAAAGCTATTGAAGGATGTATTTACTTGTCTTACTAGGGGGGGGAAATTAATAATTATTCAGCCCAACTTTGCTTTAAACCAAAAAAATTATTTTGATGATTATACTCACAAAACAATCTTTACGGATATATCACTTTCGAGCCTTCTTGTTAAGGTTGGATTTAAAATAACGTATATTTGTTCAGGTTTTTTGCCATTGACATTAAAGTCAAAGTTTCCGAAGTGGGGATTTTTGATAAAACTTTATTTAATGTCTCCTTTTAAGCCTTTTGCTGGACAAATGTTAATAGTAGGTAGTAAATAAATGTTTAATAAGAAGAAAATTTCTGTTGTTTTGCCAACTTTTGATGAAGTGAGATCAATCAGAAAATGCATCACAGATTTTGAGAAACTAAATATAGTTGATGAGATACTTGTTATTAATAATAATGCCAAAAAGGGCACGTCAGAGGCTGTTTTGGGAACGAGCGCGATGGAAATATTTGAAAGAAAACAAGGATACGGAGCTGCAATCCAGAGAGGTCTGTATGAAGCCAGTGGAGACTTGGTTGTAGTTGTTGAGCCAGATGGAACCTTTGTGGCGAAAGATATCTACAAATTGTTGAGCTATTCGTCAGAGTTTGATTTGGTCCTTGGTTCTCGTACGACCCAAGCTTTAATATGGAAAGATGCCAATATGGGTTTCTTCTTGAAGTGGGGGAATTATTTTATGGCGAAGTTAATAGAGTTTGTTTTTAATACTGTGTCACTAACAGATGCAGGATGCACCTATCGGTTAATAAAAAGGCGAGCACTGAAGAAGATCCAAAATAAATTTAGGATTAATGGTGGTCACTTTGGACCAGAAATGATACTGCTTGCCATCAAAAATGATTTATCTTTAATTCAAATACCGGTGAATTATAAAAAAAGGATAGGTAAAAGTAACTATACGGGAGATTTTTTAAGTGCCATAAAACTAGGAGCACAGATGGCGCTTCTTGTGTTGAGTGTGCGGTTAAAGATTATAGACTATGACAAAATTCCTTAAGAAATATCTGTTTTGGTTTTTTGTAATTGGTCTTATTTTGAGAATAGGGGGAATATTTTTTGTTGGAACTCACGACATGGTAGAGGCATTTTTGCCTTGGGGAACGGCAGTTCTTCAGAAGGGTCTAGCAAATGGTTTTCAGGGTATATACTTCCCAACAACCTACATTTTTTTTGGTTTCTGTGCTTGGATTGCTAAATCAATTTCAGCTTTTTGGTTTCTACCGTTTAAAGCGACTAATCTACTTTTTGAATTTTTGTTGTTGGTTTTTTTATTAAAAATATTTAATCAAAAAAGAAAACAAATAGTTCTTTTTTATTGGCTTAATCCTTGGCTAATATTAATGGGTTCGTGGCAGGGATTTTGGGACGCTTTAATGGTTCTATTCCTATTTACGTCATCTTTTATGTTCGAATCAAAATTGAAAAATAAGTATTTATTGTCAGGGTTCTTAATTGGAATGTCCCTTATGATAAAACCACAAGCCCAGGTAGTAATTCTCTCTGCGGGGGTGTTTTTGTTTTTTCGAGAAGTTATCAAGTTTAAGTTAAAAAGAACGATAGAATATTTTTTAGGATCGATTTTGCCATTTTTGGGATTTTCCTTATATTTTTTTATAAGCGGTAAACCCATAACTTCTCTTTTGAAATACCTATTGGACACAAAAAATGTTTTCCCCGTGTTTGTAGCTTCAGAAATTAATATTTGGCATCCTCTTTCAAGATTGTTTCAAATTTACTTCAATCAACCAGGAAGAATTTACAACGTAAATTTGGGAGAATTTTGGTTTAATTTGATTACAAATCTTTCTGTAATTTGTTTATTGAGTATTGTAACTTTTTTTGTTCTCAAAACAAGGGCTAAAATGTCCGATATTTACGTAATTTCTCTTTGGCTACTCCCCCAAATTGTGACGATGTCTCATGTTAACCACTTTATAGCTGCTTCTGTATTGATGATTCCTTATGTAATCAAATATTCAAAGTTAAAATGGCTTTGGTTGGTTTCTATAACTATTCATTTTTATAATGCTTTTGCAAGATATGGATTGGGGTTTAACGTATTTTTTGATATGGAAAAATTTGACATGGGGATATTACAGTCGATGTTGGGAGTTATTCAGTTTGTTGTAACTGTACTAGTAATAAAAACTTTTTTTGAAATAAGAAAAGATGACACTTACTCTGACTGAGTATTTTTCTCCTCTTGGGCCAGTGAATATATTGTATTCATTGTTTTTTCTTTTATTCTTTGACGCAATCGGGTTTGTCTTATCTTCGAGTATAATTCCCTTAAAAAAATGGCAAATTCCTGTTAGGTGGATCATGGGTCTGGGTATTTATGTATTTTTTTGGTTCATTGTTGGATTTTTCCTAGTTCCAAACAGAAATAATATTTTTATGTCAGCCATATTGATGGGAATCCCGGCCATTTTATACCACATAGAATTTAGAGGATACAAACAAATCATAGAAAACAAGATAAATTTTTTGTTTGCACTGGTAATTACATTGCCTCTGTTATTTGCCGTATATGTTAAGAGTTCATTGCCTCCATATCAGTGGGATGAAATGGTTTATCATTATCTTTCTCCAAGAGCCCTAGCCGATATCACTACGTGGAAGTTTGGAGGAGGATTTTATGAGAATTTGCCCAGGACAATTGACACTTTTTATACTTTAGTATTTTCACTTACTCATACTTATTCTGTTGCCAGATTGTTTCATTTTTTGATGTTGTTTACAATACTAGTGTCTGTTTTTGGGTGGGTTAGAGAACGTTTTGGTAAAGTCAGTGCTTTGTTGTTTGTTACATTTTGTCTGTATACGAATCAAAATCTAATCCAAGACGCAACTTCGGGGTATGTCGATATCGCCGTATCAAGTCTTGTATTTTTGGGAATTATAAGCTTGTGGGAACAAGGACAAGCTTTGTGGTCCGCATGGGGAATGGCCGTTGGTACTAAATATTCAGCGGTGATCCCATTAATTTCAAATGGATTGATGTATACATTTAGCTTCCGACCAAAAGTTAAGCAGTGGATCGTGATCATCCTGATGATTGCACTGTTTGGAGGCTATTGGTACATTAAAAATCTAATTTTAACAGGCAATCCAACATTTCCATTATATTTTCCTTGTCTACGTTATCAAGAAAGTTGTATAGCCAAAAGCAGTTATTTTGAAGGTTGGATTTATAAAATTAACATTAAAAATGTTCCAGTTATCGGGGGAATGATTTTTTCTGGAAACAAAAAACTTGCAGCTCTTTTTGTTCTTGCTGGTGTTCTAATTTTATTAAGGAAGAGTAAACGAGAAGGTGAGATCGCCATCAAAATATTAACAATAGTTTTAATTGATTTCTTGTTGATGTCGTTTTCTTCAGGATATCATCCCCGGTATTTTATTTATATTCAATTTATTTTTATCCTATTTGTTGTCATCCCCCAAAGTCGATTGTATAAAGTTTTATTGGCTACGGTAGCACTGATAACGGTTGTGAACACGATAAATGTTGTTTATTACCACAGCCTTCCCAAATGGCAGATCGATTATGCTTTGAAGAAAAGCACTATATATGATTTTGTAGGAAATATTTTGCCAGAAATGAAGAACGTAGTTTATTGGTGTGATAACCAAAAAGACATAAAAGAAATTACCCAGCTTGATCCTGAGTTGAATTGGTTTGACTATGAAGGAAGAATGAGTGTTTTTTTAACAAACTGTAGATATAAGGGGTTCAGTGGAGAAATAACCAAAGATATTCTTTTGGTGTCAAAAAGTAAGTGCCAAAAAGAAGTTGCCAGAGTATATTCACACGAGGATGATCAGGCCTTTTCTATGAGAAAGCAAAACAACGACATAATTTGCAGATTAAAGGAAATAGTTCCAGGATTATATGGGCATGCTAAATGAATATTATCATCCGTTAAACATTGGTCTCGTTTTAGGAGCTGTGACCATTTTTTTCTTTTTAGATGTTGTTGGTTGGTGGTTTGATAGAAAGATTCTACAATCACCTGTTTTCTTGAGACCAGTATTTTGGATTTATGGGTTGGGACTGTTTATTTTCTATTGGTTTCTATTGCATTTTCAATTTACATATAGTCCAAGTTTCATTATTTGGTCCTCTGTCCCTTGGCTAATTGTTTGTCTTCCTGAATATTTAATGAAAAAGGGCTGGAAATCATTATTGGACTTCCTTTTTCTAAATAAATTGCCATTGTTTTTTTTGAGCCTATTGATACCAGCCTTGTTTGTCAAAAGCTCATTACCCCCATATTTGACAGATGAAGCAGCTTATCATTTCATCTCACCCTGGGAGGCAACCCATGGAGTATGGGATTTTAATCAATATAGATTCTATGTAAATATTCCAAAACTCTTAGACATATTCTTTGCTTTGCCGTTTTCGATTTTTAAAACCTATTCGGTATCGAGGCTTTTGCATTTTATTTTTACCTTTAGTTGCATTTATTCAATAACTGTTTGGATTAAACAAAGATTTGGTTTTAAAGCTTCTGCCGTTTTTGTTTGGTTATATATGTTTTTACAACAAGACTTGTTAATAATTGGTACGTCTGGATATATCGATTATTCTTCTGGTGCTGCCATAGCTCTGTGTATCGTCTTAATTCTTGAATTATTGATTTGGTCGAATTATCATATCTTTTTGGTTGCAACTTTGCTTTGGGGAATGGCATTGGGAATGAAATATGTAAGCCTCATCCCATTTATCTCCTGGGGCATTTTATATCTATTAATGTCAATTAAAGATGGGCGTAAAACAAAACTACTGACTATGATAACAGGAGGTATTTTGGGAATAACCTTTGGTGGATATTGGTATATTAAGAACTGGATTTTTACTGGTAATCCAATTTATCCATTTCTTTTTGGTTGTAAATTACCTGTATGTTTTAAGCCTAGTGGATATTTTGACGGCTGGACGACTCCAATTACTTTTCAAAGCTTTTTTGACATTGTTACCAATCTTTTGTCTGGGCATACCTTACTTACAGTTTTGCTAATTGTTTCAACAGTAATTCTGCTTTTAAGGAAAGGTAAGTCTGCTGGGAAAGTTGGGTTGTTTATTGTTTCAACTTTGCTATTAGACTTTGTTTTAATGAAAAACGTTTCTGGGTTTTTGTCCCGATATTATTTTTATGTTCAAATACTGTTTTTGATGATTATTGCCTTACCTTTTGCTTTATCTAATCTAAAAATCTACAAAGTGATTGTGATACTATTTACTTTTCTGAATATGTTGTTCACGTTAAAAACTACCTATTGGATTTGGAATTATTTATCACCTCAAGAAGTATACTATGCGATTGGGAAGACTAATATTAATCATTGGCTAAATGACAGACATGGGGAAAATGGCGAGTTGATAAAATGGTGTGGCACTCAGGGAGAAAAGCTTTTAAACATTATTGATGATGGCTTACTTTATACACAAGACGAACAAACAATGAATATTTTTAACGTAAATTGCAGATTAAATATTTTTGATTTTTTCAAAGATAGTTACTTATTTGATCAAAAAGGAACAATTTGGTTTGCAACTCGAAGCCGTTGTCAAAAAGGAGTTAAAATTGCAGACGAAAGGCAAAATCAAAGAAACGAGATACTTTGTAAATCTGTTAATATAACAAAAAATTTATATCGTTATGATAATAATTAAAGAAAGACATTTTTGGAGCGGTTTAAATTTAAAAGAAATTTGGGAGTACCGTGATTTACTTGTAACTTTGACTTGGAGAGATGTAAGAGTTAAATACAAAAATACATTGCTGGGGGTTTCTTGGGTAGTTTTTCAGCCTCTAATAACTTTGTTTATATTTAATGCTTTTTTTGGAAAAATTGCCAAGATTGAATCAGGTGATTTAAGATACATGACATTTGTATATGCAGGATTGATTTTTTGGAATTTTTTTTCAAATTCGTTATCTAACATTAGTAATATTTTAGTTGAAAATGCCCATATTGTAAAAAAGGCTTATTTTCCTAGAATAATATTGCCTTTGGCTGCGAGTTTTACAGCATTGATTGATTTTTTGGTAAATGTAATTATTTTTATGTTGTATCTTTTGCTGTTTGATAGAGGAATAGGAACTTTTTCATTATTAATGCTTTCACTTGGGGGAGTTGTTACGTTATTGTCGGGCTTGGGAATTGGTCTAATTTTTACATCATTGAACGTAAGGTTTAGAGATATTCTGTATGTTTTGCCATTCTTTATTCAATTAATGCTTTTTCTGACACCGATCATATATTCCTCTAAAGATATGAGTTTAATAAATAGACAGATTCTGCTTTTTAATCCACTTACTGGCCTGATTGAAAACATGAGACTATCGCTGGTTGGAACAACAATTAACTATTACTGGCTGATTTGTTCATTTGTTTCAACCATAGTATTTCTTTTTTTGGGAATCTATGTTTTTAACAAAACAGAAAAAACTTTATCTGACGTTCTATGAACAATATTATTTTAATTAACAATTTGTCTAAAAAATATCCATACGGCGAAAGATTGCCATACAATTCATTAAGAGACGAGATTGCAGAATTATTTACATTTAAATCGAAAAGAAAATTGGAGCGGGGGGAGTTTTGGGCATTAAAGGAAATAAATTTGGAAATAGAAAGAGGAGAAGTGGTTGGTCTGATCGGCGGAAATGGGGCTGGCAAGAGCACGCTGTTAAAAATTTTAAGCAGAATTACTAATCCCACTTCAGGAATGGCAACAATTGGAGGAAGGGTAGCTAGTTTACTTGAGGTTGGAACAGGTTTTCATCCCGAATTGACTGGTAGGGAAAATATTTATTTAAATGGGACAATCTTGGGAATGAAAAGAATTGAAGTGAAACAAAAGGAAAGTGAAATTGTTGAATTTTCGGGTATAAAGAAGTTTCTTGATATGCCTGTAAAACATTATTCTTCTGGAATGCAAACTCGCTTGGCCTTTGCAGTTGCATCGCATTTGACGGCAGAAATTCTCCTAGTTGACGAGGTGTTGGCTGTTGGTGATGCAGAATTTCAAAAGAAATGTTTGGGGAAAATGGAAGATATCTCTAAGGAAGGCAGAACTATTGTTCTCGTAAGTCATAACTTGGCTTCGATATCCGGTTTGTGTAAAAGAAGCGTACTTTTGGATAAAGGTCAAATAAAAAAGATTGGGCCAACTGATGAAGTTATTTCTTGTTACTTGAAACTATCGGGAAAGAATTTGAAGCAAAGTGGAGAAATTGACTGGCAATCGGCATCGGGAAACAAAGAGATGGTTATTAAAAGATGTTGGATGGACAATAAACCCAGCACGGGAGGTCCAGTTACCTTTAATTTGGCATTTTATAAAAAAAGTTCTGTTACCGATCCCGTTAGCATTGCAATTGGCATCGACAATGAAATGGGAAACAGATTGTGTACGTTGTGGAGCAAATATTTAAGTCCTAAGGGAATGAGTCCTAAAAGAAAATTGGGAGTATTTCAATGCAGGGTGAAAAAGCTTTGTTTACGCCCTGGTCAATATTGGCTAACATTTTATATCGAATCGGCCGCAACAGAATTGTTCCATATTAGAAGGGCAATGCAAATAGTAGTTGAGCCAAACAAATTATTTCAGAGCTATCCAATCGCAGGTCAGGGTGACCTAATGCTGGATCAAGAATGGAGTATAGATGATTGATAAATATTTTTTTAGAAGATATTTAAGTTCAAGAAACATACTTAAATATCTAGGGGCGAAAAAAGTTTTTTTGATAGAAAATCATGTAGTTATAAAAGACGAATTGTATTACATTTTTGATTCGGCGGTTGGCAAAGAGATATATTATTTTAATCAATTTGAGCCGGAAATGAAAAAAATCTTCAGTCGATATATTAAAACCGGAGACACCGTAGTTGATGTTGGAGCAAATATTGGATATCACACAAAAGAATTCTCGCGTTTAGTGGGAGAAAAGGGAAAAGTAATTGCAGTTGAACCATTTTTGACAAACTTTAATGTATTGAAGATGAATTGCGACGATTTATCAAATGTTATAACGGAAAATTTTGCATTGGGCAATAGAGATGGAAAACTTGAACTGAGGGAATACGAAGATACTGCCTATGTCTCCGAGTTTAAGATCAGCAGGGTAAAATTTACTGGAAATACTAAGGAGGTCCCGGTTAAAAAAATAGATACTGTTTTTCTTAATAACGAGATTGATTTTTTAAAGATTGATGTTGAAGGTGGAGAATTAGAAGTACTCAAAGGATCCGTAAAGACACTGCGCAAACATCATCCGGTTGTAGTCTGCGAAATATCTGTAGACAATCTAAGAAGCAGCGATACTTCTCCGGGAGCCATGGTGAAGTTCATGACTAAACTTGGGTATGCTTGTTGGGGAATCGATAAGGACTCAGCCCTATTACCTGTTAGAAAAGGAGTTTTCAAAAAAACGTATAATTTTCTTTTCGTTTATGAACGACAATAGAAACTACAAATTCACGGCCAACTCGAATATTAAAAGAAAAGAGTTTGAGGCTATTATCAAAATTATCCCCCCAAAAAGTAGAGTTGTTGATCTGGGCTGTGGTGATGGTATGTTGGCAAAGTTATTAATTGGTAATGGGGTTGATTGTGAAGGAGTTGAAATTTCACAAAGTGGAGTATCTTCTGCCAAGCGAAAGGGCGTAAAAGTAATCAAGGGCAGAATAGATACTAGATTCCCCTTTAAAGATAAACAATTTGATTATTCAGTATGTAACGTTACTTTACAAATGGTTATGTTCCCGGAAGTGTTGTTTGATGAAATGGTTAGAATCTCTAGGTATCAAATTGTGACCTTTCCTAACTTTGCATTTTTTTTAAACAGGATTCAACTGCTCTTAAACGGCAAAATGCCGACGTTTATGCTGTTTGGATATGAGTGGTATTCTACTGGACACATTCATCAGCTTTCTGTGCGTGATTTTGAAGATTTTTTAAGGAACTATAAAGTGAGAATCGTAGACAAAGACTTTATATATCCAAAAGTAAGATATGGATTATTTCCAAACTTGTTCTCAACCCTGGGGATATATGTCACAGAAAGTTTATGAACGACAACAGAAAATACAATTTTGCTTTGAGATCAACTGGTATTAGAGCCGAATATTCTGTAATAAGAAATTGGATACCAAAAGGAAGTAGGGTATTAGACTTGGGATGTGGAGATGGATCATTGTTAAAATATCTAATAAAAAAGAAAATTTCCGGAGAAGGTGTTGAAATCAGTGAAAGCGGAGTTCAATCTGCTAAATACAAGAAAATTAAGGCCCGCAGAGGGAGAGCCGATGAAGTGCAACCATTTAAGGACAAGGAGTTTGACTACGCAATATGCAATGTTACCTTGCCGGTGCTTATGTATCCAGAAGTTTGTATGTCTGAAATGAGAAGAGTTTCGAAAAAACAAATAATATCTTTTTCTAATTTTGGATTTTTTGATAACAGAATAGACTTACTTATAAATGGTCGGATGCCGAGGCCAATGTTGTTTGGGTATAAATGGCATACCACTGGCCTTATTCACCAACTATCTATTGCTGATTTTGAGGATTATTGCAGAAAAAATGGATATAAAATTACTAAAAAATATTTCTTTATTATTGACAGATTTGGTCCTATCCCTAAGTTTATACTGAGCCTATTTCCAAACATGTGGGCAATTACAGGAATTTATATGCTTGAATAAATGAATTTTCTAATTTTGGATTCTTATTATCCTACATTTCTTGAAAATTTTTATAATCTGCACCCAAACGGAGATGCAATGTCTGAAATGTTTGGCACCTCTAATTTCTACTCAAAAGCTTTAAAAAAGTTGGGACATCAGGCAAAAGAAATCGTAATAAATGACGAATTCAGCCAGAAAAAATGGGCAAAAGACCATGGTTTCAATTTAGGGAGGTCTTTAGACGCATTAATTACTAAGATTCCTTATGTTAGGGGAGTAATTAGACCAAGTTGGGTTTACGAAATACTTGAATTGCAGATAAAACATTACAAGCCAGATGTGCTGTATTTTCAGGATTTGAGTTATTTGAGCTGTGAATTTGTGGCATCTTTAAAAGGAAAAGTAAGATTGATTGTTGGGCAAATAGCCTGCCCATTACCAGAATGGAAATACTTTAGACCCTTTGATTTGATATTTTCCTCACTTCCTAATATTGTTGAATATGTTAGAAAAAATGGTGTATCGGCCGAGTTTTTAAAATTGGCTTTTGATCCTGGAGTGCTAACATCTGAAAATAAAATTGATAAATTCTTTGATATAACCCATATTGGCGGATATGGTCCAATTCACTTAGAGAGGAACGAACTATTGGAAAGAGTTGTAGAGGAAATCAGTTTAGATTTTTGGGGCTATGGAATTGGTAATCTAAAGGTAGACAGTCCCATTCTTAAACAATACCATGGACAAGCTTGGGGTAAACAGATGTATAAAATACTTCAGGGATCCAGAATAACGTTAACAAAGCACATTTCTTTGGTTGCGGGAGAGTATGCAAATAATATGACTTTGTATGAAGCCACGGGGAGTGGTGCAATGCTGATTGCTGACAAGAAAAAGAATCTCGGAGAAATATTTAGAATAGGAAAAGAAATTGAAACATATGAAACAGCAGATGAATTAGTAGACAAATCGAGATTTTATTTAAGAAATGAAGGGCTTAGAAAAAAGATTGCCAACTTAGGACAGCAAAGAACGTTGAGGGATCACACTTGGGATAAGAGAATGAAAGACGCACTATCAATATTGAAATCTTACATATGAGAATAGGTATATATTTCGCTGCCAACAAGGAACAGGGTGGAGTGTACCAATATTGTGTTTCTTTTTTGGAATCTTTAAATCGAATTAAGGGTAATAAATACATAGTAATGGATACAAGCGGAGATGTCCCAAATAAATTTAAAAAGATCAAATCTTTTGAGATTATAAACTTGACAAAGACTCTTCCTTTGTGGCTAAAGGGTATTAGCCTATTAGATCCAGTCTTGTACAAGATTTGCTTTATGTTTAACATCCCTTGGGTCATTGCTAAATGGCTAAAATTATTAAACTATCCACTGATTAATAGTGTTAATGGTCAAAATTTGGACTTATGTTTCTATTTATCCTCAACAGATATCTGTTATTTATCAAAACCGCCATTTGTTGTAACGGTCTATGATCTTGAACATAAATTAAAGCCAGAGTTTAAAGAGGTTTCTGCTGGAGGAAATTGGGAAAGAAGAGAATTTACATTCACAAACATCGCAAAGTTTGCATATCGGACATTAGTTGATTCGAGAATAGGCAAAATTGATTTTGTTAGACTCTACAATTCCGATCCCCCAAAAGTGATAGTACTTAAATATTTAACTGGAGCTTATTTAATTAAGAATCCTACAAAAACTCAATTAAAAAAGGTGAGAACAAAATTTAGATTGCCGAAAGAATACATTTTTTACCCCGCAAGATTCTGGCCTCATAAGAATCATAGGAATTTGATATATGCTGTTGAGACAGCTAAAAACAGGGGGATTGATGTAAACCTTATTTTAACTGGGTCTAAAGATGCGGAGTTCTCAACTTTTTCGGAAATCCAATCTCTTGTTAAAAGTCTTGGATTAATAGGTAAAGTAAAATATTTGGGTTATGTTAATGATTTGGAATTATCATGCTTATACAAACAGGCAGAGGCCGTAGTAATGCCAACGTTTTTTGGCCCCACCAATATACCAGTATACGAGGCTTGGTTTATGGGGGTTCCTGTTTTATATTCAAATATTAGAGGTTGTCGAGAGCAGTTGGGGAATGCGGGTCTGTTATTAGATCCAAATGATCCAAATGATATTGGAAGAAAGATTATTAAAATTTATAAAAACAAAAAACTAAGAGATATCTATGTTGCAAGGGGGACAAAAAGATTTAACAAATGGAAAGAAAAGAATTTTAGAAACAGTATTAAAAATGTTATAGACAATTTCATTATATAATTATGCCACTATGAAAGAGATTAAAGAAATAAGGTATAAAAAGAAGTTGCTCGCAGTTTGTTTTTTTTCAAAAATCAAATCTGAAGGAGTTAGATTTCTAACTCCAGAAAGCTTTCCTTTGCAAATTGGTTTAATTCAGCATAAATCTGGAAAAGTAATTAAAAATCACATTCATCGTCAAGACATCAAATATAAGGTTCATACCACTCAAGAATTTTTATACATCGAAAGAGGAGCGATAAAAGTAAAGATTTTTACTGAAAGTTGGAAAGAGGTTGATGAAACGATCCTAAAGAGTGGGGATATGGTTCTTTTTGTCGGAGGTGGACATGGTTTAGAGGTAATAAAAGATTGTAGGATATTTGAGGTTAAACAGGGACCATACCCGGGAGATAAGTATGCAAAAATCTATCAAGATACCAGTAAATGAACCTTTGATATCGTCCCAGGCAAAAATAAATGTAAAAAAAGCTTTGGACTCTGGATGGATTTCGTCCTCGGGAGAGTTTGTAGGACAATTCGAATCAGATTTTGCAAAGTTTATTGGAGTAAGTGAGGGAATTTCGGTGAGTAATGGTACGGCTGCGCTACACATTGCAATGCTTTCCTTGGGAATAGGGCCGGGTGACGAAATTATAGTACCGGCTTTTACTATGGCATCTACTTGGATGGCAGTAGTGTATGTCGGTGCCAAGCCGATCTTTGTTGATTGTGAGTTGGAAACTTTTAATATGGACGTCTCGTTGATTAAGAAAAAAATTACAAAAAAGACAAAAGCCTTAATTGCGGTACATATATATGGTCATTCCTCAGATATGGATGCGATCCTGAGAATTGCCAATGAATATGGATTGTTTGTTGTGGAAGACGCTGCAGAAGCCCACGGAGCAAGATATAAAGGGAGAATGTGCGGATCTATGGGCGACATTGGATGTTTCAGTTTCTATGGAAACAAGATTATTACAACAGGTGAAGGTGGAATGATTGTAACCAATAATAAAGTCCTGGCCAATAAAATGAGAAAATTTAAAGATCTACACCATTCTGATAAAAGATTCATCCATGATGGAATCGGTTATAACTATAGGTTAACTAATATTCAGGCAGCTATAGGTTGTGGAGAACTAAAAAATATAAAACTTTATTTAAGAAAAAAACAACATATAGCTAAACTCTATAGTAAACTTCTGAAAAACATTGATGGAATCAGACTTCCTATTACAAAAAAATATTCGACAAACGTTTATTGGATGTTTGCAGTTTTGATAGACGATGTTAAATATGGCTGCACAAAGGAAAAATTAAAACTTATTTTGAAAGAACACGGCATTGATACCAGGGATTTTTTTTATTCTCCAAATCTTCAGCCGGTATTAAAGGACTCGTTGAGGCAAGATGATATTTTTCCTGTAACAGATTTAATATCAAGTCAGGGAATGTATTTACCATCTGGCTTGGCAATAAGTGACAAGGATATTTTGACTGTTTGTGAAGTGATTATTAAAAATCAGAACCCCAGAAAGAATTTGTAAATCGTGAAAAAAAATTCTTTGACAATTTTTGGTTCTGAAAAGAAGATATTTTTATCTCTGTTTTCATCTGTTATTTGATTTTTTATGACTTTAATAGCTTTTTCGTATGGATCATAAATATATTTACCAACGATATCGGGAATTTTGTAAACTGTAGTTCGGATAAAACGATTTTTTTGGATTTCAAGTTGATGAAAATGAAAGAATACCAATCTGTCGGTTTCAATATATACATTATTTCTAATTAAACTTATTTTATAAGTTCTTAAATTCCATGGAGCTACTCCAACACCCAAGTGCGGCATCGAAATGAAATTATTTCTATATAAATGTGGCCAATCGTTGAGGTATAGTTGATCACCAAGCTTCCCATCTTCCTTTTTCCAAAAGCACCATTCCAAACATTGTTTTGACCAAGTGTTGAGACACTCATTTCCAATTCTGTCGTTTTTAAACGTTACCATGCTTACGTTAAATTTCCCTGTCGTTTCTTCCATAAATTTTTTGTCCTTTGGAAATCTGTGTTCGATTGCCATGATTGATTTATTTTTTAAATACTTAAAGATAACGTCTGGTGATGAGTAAAAATAGATATCAGCATCCATGTAACTTATAAACCTTGCCTTAGGATTTTTGGAAAGGACATATTTAGTAAAAGATGACGCACAGGTCCAGCAAAACTCTGCTCTTGAACGCTCTTTTTGTACTTTTTTGAGATCCTTGGTTAAAAAATCCTCTAGTTCAACTAGCCTTGTGTTCGGAATCTCCAATTTTGAAAGTTCAGTGTAAGTTATTTTGTCCATACACAAAACCCAAATCTCGAATCTTTTCCAATGACGATTAAGTGACTTCAAAAGAGCAATTCCTTTAAATAAATAATGTGCGTCAAAAAGAGTACAGGCTAAATTCATTTGTAGATAGTTCTTCTAATAATATTTAGCGGGTAAGTCAGAGATAACAGATATAATGATTTCAAAATAATTCTAAATATATTAATTGGCCAAAGATATATTGGACAGCAAAGCAGCATAAACACGAGCTGGTTAATAATGTTAATTTTTGATCTTTTCGAGAATGCCAGTTCAATGAGCTCCTGGAAAGAAAGTTTATCGCTCGAGTAATTTTCAATACCAGTCTCTTTGCTTAGATTTGATACCTTTGCGTCATAAGAAATTATAGCTTTGTAGCCATGTCTAATTGCTCTACAGACCATTTCATAGTCAGATCCATAATGGGGAAGTAAGTATTTATTATAATTCCCCATGTCCTTGAAAACTTCTATTGGGAAAAGTGTTCCTTTTCCAGGAAGGGTATCTATTTTTTGATTTGATTTGTATCTTAATGAACAGATTGTGCCTTTCTTCCAATCAATACCCACCCCAGTCTCTATTTTTCTGTTGGTAGTTGAATCAACTACAAATGATCCAACAATGGTTTTTTGGGATTTTTTCTTGACAAGGTTTCCAACATAGTTCTTATCGACAGTGCAATCGTTGTTCATGCTCAAGATCATGTCACTAGGGGAACCTCTTTTAAGTGCGTATTCGACGCCAGCATACATCGCACCAGTCCAATACATACTTCCATCTCCTTTAAGCACAGAGATATCTAAGTATTTCTTTAACCCTTTGGAAGTTTGGTCTGTTGAACCATCGTCTATAACAACGATCTCAGTATTTGAATAATCTTGTTTTAGAAAAGAATCAAGACACTTTTTAGTTAGTTTCCAACGATTATGTACCGGAATGATGACAAATACTTTTGGTTTAGTCATTGTGCGTTAAAACAACCAATAAACTGTCTCCAAAACCAAAATAGTCGATAACTCGGTTAGATACCAGAAAGTATTGCAAGGCCCAAGTGGCAAAACTAGTTAATGTGTGACCGTCTTGCCAAACATTTCCAACCGGTATCATTGACCTTAATTGAATTGCCGTCCAGAGATTTGGGGTAATAGTTTTAATGGAACTAATTTTCAGTTTGCATTTTTTTGCAACTATTTTTATCGATTTTTTTGTGAAAAAGTCTTGGTGATAAGGTACATGCCAATTGATCCACTTTGAAGAAAATACTTTTCTGAAGATAGAGTCATAGTTTGGCATACTAATTATTATTTTTCCGTTTTTATTAATCAAAGTCTTACACTTCTTTAAAAAATATATTGGATTTGGAGTATGTTCAATAACTTGACTAGCTGTAACCACATCATAAAAATTTCTTTTTAACTTTTTACTGTCGACAAAACCAGTCTCGATGTTTAAGTTCAGAGCTTTACCGTTTCTTTTGGCACTAGGATCAGGATCTATTCCTGAAGCGTTTAAACCAAGATTCTTTAGTTCAAGAACTGAGGCTCCCGTGCCGCAGCCAATATCTAGAACAAATTTTGCGGATTTTGATATGTTGTAATGAGCTGTGTTGTTTGTGCCCAAAAACCAAGCCCAAAATGGGCCATGTCGACTCTTTGCCTGGTTGATTATTTCCGTTGGAGTGATGTTTTTGGTTGGATAGTATTTGGAATAAATCTTGGTAATTTCTGACTTTGAAAGCCTTTTTGACAATTGGGCAAATGTGCAATTTTTACACTCAAAAATAGAGAATCCCCCGGGACAACCGTATCGGTCATCTTTTAGGTCATTTTGTACAACCTTAGTTTTGATATTGCAAATTAGGCATCTGTTCATAAATATTTTTCCAACAAACTTACCATTTCTTTCATGCGATTCAAATAATTATGCGAAATTAAAGTTTTCTGTTGTCCAGCCAATGCGATCTTTCTGGCTTTTGCTGGGTGTTTCAAATAATATTTAGTTTTTTTAATCAGATCCTTAGTGTCTTTGTATGAAACGACCTCTTTGCCTGGCAAAAATATATCAGATAGGTTCTTTTTTTGGTCAGTAAGCAAAAGTGCCCCCATACCAGTGGCTTCATATAATTTCATATTGTTGGCATATTCGCTAGCTGTATTGATATGCCTGTTTATAAAAATTTTGGTTTGATTTAACACAGAGAACATATCTTTTCCAAATATTCTGTCTTTGTGAAAGTGTCTAAGAATGGGAGAATTGTTATTTAGGTTTTCTTCTCCATATCCCCAAAAGTCAACCTTTATTTCTTGTGCTAGTTTTTCTAACAAATCATTTCCATCTTTGTGATGTCGTGTAAATCCACCAATGAAGACGACGTCATACTTCCTTTTCTGATTTTTAAAATTCTTTAGGATCGATGGTTCGAATCCCAGTTTAAGATATTCACTGTTTATACCTTTACTTTTCAGTTTAGTTACAAAATGTGGGAAAGATGTGAATATCAAATCGTATCCAGAAATAAAAAAATCTGGGGGAAGAGGTGAGGCAATTTGTCCCACTATTAGCCTGCAATGTTTTTTTAATCTTTTAAGTAGAGGAGTAATCAGCAGGCTTAAATTATGAATGTATAGAACATCTGGTTTATTTTTCTTTACAATTTTACTGAGTGTTCTATATATTTTAATTTGATTAATAAGATTGACTACAGGAGCTGGGAAAACTTTTAAAAAGAAATTGGGTAAGAATTGTTGGGGTAAATTTTTTTCTTTGAGAACTTCAGTGAAGTATTTTTTCATCAAAATGTCGTCGTTAAGAATAATATCTTGAGCAGTATGGCCGAGCGCCTTGAGGTTTGAGCTATAAAAATCTGAAGTACCAAATTTGAGTTCTGCAATTTTTTTATTAAGCAGATTGTAGGGTTTTGCTGATAAAATTGCCTTATCTTTAGAGTAAAATGTCGACAAGACCTGAGGATAATATGTATCGACAAGCAAGAAATTATATTTATGTTTCATGGGTGTTTGTGATTTTAGCAGTAATAATCATATTTATCCAAAGATTTATCTTAGCAAAATCATTTCTTAAAAATACGATTGTTGATTTTGTGTCAATAATATCTAAAGGTAGAAATGATTCATACGAAGAGAAGATGGAAAAACTGCAAGGTTCATGATTTGTTTTTGCAAATAAGATAAATTCTTACACTTTTCCTAGCTCCAGAATAATTTTTCCAATTAACGAATATCAGAATATTCGCCCAGTGGTTTTGGCATACTTTTTATATCCCCGGAGCATAGTTAAGGCAAGTAATTTAGAAGAAGTTGACGAAATAAACAAACAAGACGATAAAAAAAATTATTTAATTTTCTATGGCAATTATCCAAATTTTGAAATAAATGCTAGGAAAATTATTGTGTTTGGAAACAGTTTGAAAAGTGAGGATCAAATAGTTAGAGATGTAATGTTTAAACCAGAAAAATTTAATAATTTAGGAAAGTTTGGAATTATTGAATTATGGAAATAATTATTGGGCTATTAAGTTTTGTCATAACTGGTTGGTTATCGTTATCATTTATAAATTTTAAATCTCAGTTCCTTGAGAGAATAGGCTTGTCCTTTATTCTGGGTTCAGGTTTGCAGTCAATAATACTTTTTGTGTGGCTGTCGATTTTTCAGATTGCTGCAACTAGACAGAATTATTGGATTTTTTTGCTGATGTTACTATCTTTCTTGGTTACTATTAACACTTTATTTAAAAGAGAAATTGGTTTTGTAATTAATAGGACAAAATTATCAATTTTGACAATAATTCCTTGGCTTTTAATTTTTCTATTATTTTTGATAACACTGACATACTCAATTTATGAACCTGTGTATATGACTGATGCGATCTCACTTTATGACTTCAGAGCAAAAGTGGTATTTGAAACTCATGATTTAAAAAGAATATCAGAAGTTGAGAACTGGGCAACTTATCCGATGTTTACCTCAATGATCCATTTAATTTTTCGCTTTTGGGGAAGCGGCAATGCTAATCTTTATATGCCATTGATGTTTTTGTCTTTTTCCATAGTCTTTTTTTCAAACCTGGCAAGGAAATCAAATATTGTTCTTGCCTCTGTTGGCACCTTCTTTATGTATTCTGCGCCAATCCTTTTGTGGCAGTCTAAAGTATTGTTGAATAATTTGCCCTACACAATTTTTTTGTGCACGTCAATTTTTTATGGGCTTGAGGCTTATGAGAACTCAAGCAAGTCTAGGATAATATTAATCGGATTGTTGTTGGGACTTTCTGCTTGGACAAGGTTGATTGAGCCATTTTGGATTATTGTGTTGATTATTATATTAGTTGGTTCAATTAAAATTAAAAAAATTTGGTTGGGAGTGGCGGCTATTTTGTTGTTTCAGACAATTAGGGGAGTTTGGCCGCTATTTGCTCAAGATGCAAGTACAAATATTGGCGTTGTCAATCAAGCCCAGTCGGTTGTTAATTACGTCTCAAAAAATCCCGTTTTATTGGATTCTAAAAAATCAAATGCTTATATTGAAAGCTTTGTCTTTATGATGAATTCTTTTTTTGAAGCCACGGGTTCAGTACCATATTTATTTATAGCATCAATTTTTTTAGAGATATATTTTAGATTTAACCCGATAAAGCAGCCGTTATTTTGGACCATAGTTTGTTTGTTATTCTTTGTTTGGGGTGGAACTTTATATTCAAGGTTGTACCTAGACTATTGGCAAACATTGGGAAATGCATTAAATAGGATGTGTGGTTTTTTTATTCCATTAATGATTATGTATATATTTCAGTCTAAACTTTGGAGTAAAATTAGATTTTAACTATGAAAAAAATAAGTCTGATCTTGGTTCCCATACTGTTATTGGCATCATTCGTTTCATTTAGTTGGTTGAGTAAACCAAGGGGATATTTAACTTTTTCTGACTCGGCAAAGTTTGCTGATGCGGCTAGGTCGTTCAACAAAGGTCTGGGCCTGGTAACTAATCATAGCTTTTTTGATGAAAGCATTTTGAAGTTTCATCTTGACGATAATGGATGGAAATTAAGTTCCTATCCAATAACCCCGTTGCTTTATTCTTTACTTTTTAGATTATTTGGCGAGTCAGACAAAATACTTATAATCTTTGGTGGTTTGTTATTTGTTCTCGCTGGTTTCGTCACACATTGTTTATCGGAAAAGATATTTGGAAATAAAGTTTCTTTGATTTCAATATTTTTATTTTCGTTCAATCCATTTCTATTAGAATATGCCTATAACGCTACTTCAGAAATAGTTTTGATTTTTTTATTTGTACTGACTGGGTATATATTTGTATCTAATGAAAAAAAACAATTATTAACAATTATTCCTTTATCCTTAACAATTTTTACAAGACAACAAGGGATATTAATTTTTGCCGCTTTATTATTATTTTTGTTGAATGAGTTGTGGAGGAAATATGGTCACGTTTCATTTTTTGTTGTCATTACATTCTTTACAATAATTTATTTAGTATTAATAAACACGATTTGTAAATACGATACTTGCGCTTACAGTCCGTCAAGGATTTTGGGTCCAATTTGGCAATCATCGAGTGTTGCGCCTGGTGTTTTTTTGAGGGGAGCAGTTGACAGTGTACCAAGACTAACTCCCATTGGTCTGACTTCAAAAATATTTTATAACTTCTACAACTTCTTAAAATCGCCAGATAGATTAGTTCCAGGATTGGTATTAGGGTTTTCCATAATTGGTATGTACTGCTGTTATTCCAGAGATAGTAAAAACAGTCACAGACTTTTGTATTTAACAATTAGTAACTTGTTTTTGTTTGTTTTGGCTGCTTCGGCTACCTTGCCAAATGCTAGATATATTCATCCAATTTTGCCGTTTATTTTGATATTTTCTGCGTTGGGAATAGTGAAGACAATCAATAATAGGTATGTCGTATTAATTTTGACAATACTTTTAATTTTCCCAACACTGGGCGACATTTATGTAGACTATAGATTCAAAAATAAAATTTTAAATTATGATCGCCCACCAATTTACAAACTGATTTCAGACAAAGTTTCAGCCGAGATCAATTCAAGTAGCCTGATTGTCACAAATATGGACGCCTGGATGTCGTGGTATGGCAAGCTTAAGACAATGTGGTTTCCCTTGTCGCCTAATCAGCTTCAAGGATATAATCCAGAGTATTTAGTATTAACGTCTTATAATACTGACGATGGTGACTTTTCTCTCGGTGAGTGGAAGGACATATTGGTTAATCCAAAAGTTCCAAGCAACAAATTTTTGCTGGAAAATTATGAATTAAAATCGGATATCCGCTTGGGATCTAATGGTGTATTTGAAAATAGAGATGTTAAAATAGTGATCCTGAAATTAAAAAAATGAGAAATTCCTTGAAGGCAAATACTGTAAAAACTAAGGTTGAAGAATTCTATCGAAAGAATGGTCTATATTTTGAACACATGTTGACTAACCATGATGAAAAATATTTCGAACCGATGTTTAGAGCGATAAATGAATCTGGGTCTGATTTAAATAAAAAAAAAATATTAGACGTGGGGTGCGGTTCTGGGAGTTTGGGTAGAATCCTTAGAAATAACTATAGAGACATAAAGATTGATGGGGTTGATATTATCGAGGCTAAAAAGAAATATCATGAAGTATATAACAAATATTTTGTTCAGGATGCTGAGAATCTGAATTTACCAAAAAACAAATACGATGTGGTTTTCTTGTCTGATGTATTGGAACATTTTGCATTTCCAATGCAGGCAATTAAAGGTGCCAAAAAAGTATTAAAGAAGGGCGGAATCTTAGTCATTAGAACACAAAACTATCAGTCCCCGATTAGCATGAAATATGGTTGGAAAAATTCAATCAGGGGGTTGACCGCAATTTTTTATCCCGGCAGGAGTCTCGACGAGGCGAGGATCTTGGATCCAATTTTAACAAATGAAGTTTTGGGTGGAGATCAAGATGCGGTTTCTATGGTCACGTTTAGTCAAATGTGCTTTTCTTTAAAGGCAATTGGCATGAAGCTTTTAGTGGCCAAGACTTGGACCAAAAATCATTTTGTGTTTCAAATACTAAACTCGTTTTTTCTGACTTCTGGACTTGGTTCAAAGTCTCTAATAGTTGCTCAAAAGTAAGGATTTTGTATGAAATTATGGACCGGTACCACTTTATGCATATTTTTTGTTTTGTTGTTTGTAGTTGGAAATTTTATTTTAGTAAACAAGTTTGTTTACTTCACTAAATATAATATTTCTTACTGGCAAAAGGAATTCTCCTTTTCTCAGGTAGCAAAATCAAAACCAGAACACTTTCTTTCTGATTATGAGTTGTACTCGATTGTTGGATATAAATATTGGTTGGGTCAAAACCCAATGGAAATGCATCCCGAAGTCCCGCCTTTGGGTAAGTATCTGGTCGGATTGGGAATTGTGCTTTTTGAAAATAATTCAATAATGAATCTTGTTTTGGGTTTAGCTTGTTTGCTATTTGTATATTTATTGGCAAAAGAAACAACTGAATCGTCTGGAGTGGCTCTGCTTTCTGTCTTGTTGCTCTCGGTTGATCAATTGTTTGTTGAACATTTAACTACGGCAAACATAGATATTCCCCAATTACTTTTCTTGTTAATTTCATTATGGGCGTTTAACAGAAAAAATTATATCTTAGCCAGTGTGGGGATGGGACTGATGATGGGAACAAAATTCTATCTGAACGGTTTGATTTTGATGGGAGTTTATTTTTTGTACCTACTAATAATGCAAGAATTTAGACCGTTTATGTTGTATGTTTTGAGTTTACCGTTTTTGGTTATTGCATACCTTGTGACGTATACATATTCATTTTATTTGGGAACAGGATTTTGGGAATTTATTAAGTTTCAAAGATGGTTAGGGGATTGGTGGGCTGGTAACGCAAGAGTTCCATGGGGTGGAATCTTGGAAGTAATTTTTATTGGTAAATGGCATACTTGGTGGGATGGATCAAAATATATTCCAGTTCCTAATTGGAGTGTCTTGTGGCCAATAACAATGATCGGCGGTATATTTGGATTAAATAAAAAAACTTTATTGCTTTGGTTGTGGGTACTTACATATCTAGTTTTTCTTACTTTAACCTCACCATTTCCAAGATATATGATAGCAATATTACCCTTCGCCACAATTTTGGCCCTAAATACCCTAAAATCTATAAACAGACATGCCGTTTAACAAGATAAAAACTTTATTGTTGTCAAAAACTGCCCAAAATACCTATTTGCTTTTTGTGGGCAATCTGATTGATGCCGTTTTTGCCTTTTTATTTACAATGGTTAGTTTTAGACTCTTGAATACTGAAGGATTTGGTATTTTTTCCGCAGTAAATAACTTTGTTGTGTTAATTTTTACATTAATGGATTTAGGAATTAGTTCGAGCTTGATTAACTTTATTCCTCAATTTTTGTCTAAAAATGACAAAACCAGCGCAGAAAAGTATCAATACAATGGTATAACTATGCGATTGTTGCTTGCAGTGTTGGTATTGATATTATTATTGATTTTTTCACCATGGATTGCCAAAGAAATGTTTATGACAACACAATATGTAGTAGTTGTATTGGCGGGCATTGCCATTTTAGGCCTATCGGGATTAGATGTATTGTTTTTTTCACTACAGGCAAGATCAAAATTTTGGCAATCAGCAGTCTCTTCGATTGCTTATTCAATTTCTAGAGTATTGATGCTTGGAATATTTATTTTGTGGGGTGGGCAATACAGCTATGTTTGGGCAATGATCATAACAGCTTTATCCCCTTTTTGGGGTGTGATTTTGAGCTCATATCTATTGAAGTTAAATATCATTAAATTAAGATTTGAAGCCAAAATTTTAAAGAACATGATAGGTTTTGGAGGTTGGTTAGGATTGGTGAAGATTCTCACATCATTGGCCGGAAGAATTGACGTCCAGATTATTTTATGGATATCTGGATCGTTTCAGGCAGGTATTTACTCTGTGGCCACGCGCTTGGCATCTTTTTACCCAGTAATAATGGCTAGTTTCACGGCGGTTTTGGCTCCAAGATTGGCTGGAAATATTAACAAACGTGAATTAAAGACATTGTTGTCAAAGTCGTTTCTGGGAGTAATGGGGTTAATATCTTTAATGGTTATTGGGATACTCATCTCGAAGCCTTTAATATTGACTTTGTTTGGATACAAAGCTCTGACTTCGGTAATGCCTTTTCAGCTTTTAACGCTGGCGTTCATGCCTTTTATGTTAGGTAGCCTGGCTGTTTCGGTAATTATTTATAAATTTAAACAACCAAAGTTCATGAGTATTGTGTCGACCTTGCAGTTGGCAATTATTCTGGCTGGAGGATGGTTATTTGTACCTGTTTTTGGAGTAAATGGCATTGTTTTAGCCATTGGTGTTTCTAATTTACTAATGATGTTTATGAGTTATTATTATGTTTATTTAAAATGGCAAAAGTTGCAATAATTGGAGCCGGGTTTACTGGATTGGCTGCAGCCATAAAACTGTCTAAAAATGGTCATAACGTAACGGTTTTTGAAAGGGAGACTCAACCGGGTGGTCTTGCTATTGGCTTTAAAGATGACAAATGGGAATGGAACTTAGATAAACATTATCATCATCTTTTTACTTCGGACAAGTTTATTCTGGATTTAGCTAAAGAGGTAGGTCATAACGTTAACTTCTATTTACCAAAGACTTCAACTTACGTGAATGGAAAAATATATCAATTAGATTCTCCGACTAGTTTGTTAAAATTTTCAGAATTATCATTTCTCGAAAGATTGCGCACGGCATTTGGTTTAGCTTGTTTGAAATTTAACCCCTTTTGGCAACCGTTTGAACATACAACTGCTGAGAAATTTATAAAGTTCACCATGGGTGAGAAATCATGGAAGATTATTTGGGAACCTTTGATGGTGGGTAAGTTTGGCGAATATAGCAGTAAAATTTCTGCTGCTTGGTTTTGGGCCAGAATATATAAGAGGAGTACTAGTTTGGGTTATCCAGATGGTGGTTTCCAAAGTTTGGCCGAGAGTATTGCCAGGGCTGTTATCAATAATGGGGGAAAAATAGTTTATAACAAAACAATCGAGAAGATCTCCGATTTAACTACTGAATTCGATAAGGTGATTTGCACTTTACCAACTCAGGTTTTTGCCAAAATGTCTGGGCTTCGATATGAAAAAAATTTAGGGTTGGGAGCTATAAATTTGATTGTGGCTTTAAAAAAACCATATTTTAGTGATGGAACCTATTGGTTGAACAACAACGATCGTAATTTGCCTTATTTGGCAGCAGTTGAACACACTAATTTCGTTGATAAAGGGCATTATGGTGGAGATCATTTGATTTATATAGGAAATTATTTGCCCGCAAACCATAAATATTTTTCTTTGGAAGCAAAAGAACTATTAAACATATATTTGCCTAGGCTTAAAAATATTCGGAAGTTTTGGGTTTGGAAGGCCGACTATGCCCAGCCGGTAGTGACCTTAAATCATTCAAAAAAAATACCACCTCTTGTTACGGCCATCCCAAATGTATATCTCGCAAATATTCAACAAGTGTATCCATGGGACCGGGGGACTAATTATGCTGTAGAATTGGGAATAGAGGTTGCCAAGTTATGCGAGTGAATATTGCTATTACTTCGTTTAGTATCATGTTAAATGGCACTTTGGGTGCAATTTTTTATTTTACTTTAGCAAAGTTGTTGTCAACTTCTGAATATGGAGTATTTATTACTGCTACTACTCTGATGACCATGCTTTCTTCTTTGGCTGATTTTGGCAGTAATCAGACAATGATCAAATTTTTCCCCAAAGACAACTTTAAGTTTCCAAAGCTTGCTTTGAAGCTAAAAGTTTTGTCGGGTGGAGTGATTAGTCTGATATTTTTATTTTATTCGTCACTAATTGCTAAATATTTTTTTCTAAAGCCAGAACTGGCGGTGTCATTTAAATTTGTCGGTATTGGGACTTTGTGTTTAATGCTATTTTCGTTTAGTTACTCACTTGCCCAGGCACAAGAGAAGTATACTCGCTGGGGATTGTTGTTTGTGGGTACAAATGCGGTTCGTTTACTGGGGGTTGTAGCTTTGTACTTTATGGGGATACTCACTGCATTTTCAACCATAATCCTATTTATACTTTTGCCTGCGCTCGGTTTTATATTTGGGCTGTGGGGAAATGAAAAAATATTGCAAACAAAAGACGAGAACTCAAAAATTAAAGAATTCTTAGGATTTAATAAATGGGTTACTGGTTTTGTTGTACTGTCGACACTAGCTTCAAAGGTTGATACCTTGATGATGGGTAGATTTTTGGACTTATCATCGGTAGCTGTTTACGGCCTTGCTACGCAAATGGTTTTAGTATTCCAACAATTAAGCCTTGCTATCGGTGCGGTTACATCTCCGAAATTAGCCGGATTGAAGACAGTAAAGCAAAATAACTCTTATGTATCGAGAGTTCTAAAAGTGAATACCGTAATTTTTGTGGGTGTGACACTATTTTTAGTACCCCTGGCTACTATTTTTACCAGTTACTTGGGTAAGCATTACTCTCAAAGTATGTTACCGTTTTTTATATTAATCATTTCATCGGGGATGTTTTTCATATTGTCTCCAATTAGAGATAGTATTTTATATTTTCTTAGTAAACCAAATTTTTTTGTTTATATGGGAGCAATTATTCTAATTATAAATATTCTTTTTTCATGGTGGTTAATTCCTGCTTTTGGAATTTTAGGTGCGGCCCTTGTTTCATTGCTTGGGCAGTTGATATTATCTATGTCGTCGATACTATATTATGCAAAAAAAAATAATAGCCCATTGCTTAATTAAGAACGAGGAAAGATTTGTTTGGTATAGCTTGATGTCCGTTCTGGATTACGTTGACGAAATTATGGTTTGGGATACCTTATCTACAGATGATACTAAATCTCAAATTCAAAGTATCAAATCGCAAAAAATTAAATTTAAGGAGGTTGGGGGTGTGGATGCGGTGAGTTTTACTGAAATGAGGAATAAAATGCTTACGGAAACACCTAGGGGTTTTGATTGGTTAATGATTCTTGATGGTGATGAAGTTTGGTCGACTAAATCGATTAAGCTCGTGACCGATTTCATTCAAAATGATTCAGATTGTGAATCCATTGTGGTGAAAACACATAATTTAGTGGGTGATATTTGGCACAAAATGCCTGAAAGTTCAGGTCGCTATAACTTGGCAGGTCGTAGAGGGCATTTGAATTTGAGATTTATAAATTTAAAAAAAGTCCAAGGGTTGAACACCAGAAAACCCCACGGCCAACAGGGTTATTATGACGGTGAGGGGGTGTTGATTCAGGACAGAGATCCTAAAAAAATAAAGTTTTTAGACGTTCACTATGCACACGCTACCCACTTACAACGTTCCAGTTCTAGAGACAATGATTTGAAGGTAGTTAAAAGAGGATTAAAAATGAAGTATGAATTGGGTGAGGCTATTCCTGAGGCTGATATTCCAGAAATATTTTTTAAGAAGAACGAGTTTAAAAAAGCCCCTTTTCCTTTTTGGGTATTGGCAATAATATTTACTTTGCCAAAACGGCTTAAAAGATTGTTACTGCCTTCAAAAGATGGGTACTAGAAAGAAATTAGTAATTTCGGTTTTAATCTATTTCCTTGCACTGGGAGTAAGACTTTGGGGATTGAGTAGCACCGGTGTTTATCCCGATGAGGTTACATGGATGGTTTACGGTAAGGAAAGTATTTACGCTTTAGTTAAGGGAAACCTGAACTATTTTAAAACAGCTTGGTGGCTTAACCCAAGAGATGCTCATTCTATTAGTTGGCCTCTGGTAGTATTGAACGGTACTTCACATGTTTTATTGGCAGGAGATGGAAAATATAGTTTTAAAATGTTTTCTGACATTGTTGCCTCCAGGATTCCAGTAATAATTGTAGTGTCACTAATTGGCCCTTTGATATTTTATTTTGGAGCCGGGCTAATTGGTACAATGCCGGCTCTGTTGGCAGGACTAATGTATGTGGTTGACCCAATAAGTATTGGTCTTGATAGATGGCTACTCAATGATAGTTTATTGTCATTATTTTGTTTTTTGGGGGTCGTCGGATTTTTAAGAAATTCTTATTGGTCGGGGTTGTGGTTGGCGCTTGCTTTTTTAACTAAACCAAATGGTTTATTTATAGGCATTTCATGGCTAGTGGTCTATCTTTTGAGATTGAAAAACAAGGAAACCTCAAAATTATTTTGGGCTAACTGTTTTATTTCTTTGTTCTTTATCTTATTACTTTGGCCCCAGTCATGGATTAGACCAATTATTTCTATACCAGAATATTTATACAACCAGATTTTCTTGGCGAATAATGGTGCTCCAATTTATAATTATTATTTAGGTAAAGCTTTATTATCACCCAATTGGACTTATTATTTCTTCCAATTATTTTTTAGAGTTCAAACTATTATTGTAATCGGATTTATTGGAGCCATTGTGTTGTCAATGAAAAATAAAACATATTTTAAATACTTACCTGTTTTATCCTTTCTTATTATTAGTTTGTTGTTTATGTCCTTTACCTCAATAAAGGGGGGAGTTCGTTATGTTTCTTATTTCTTCCCTTGGATTTATTTGGCCGCAGCAAACTTTTATTATCGCTTGTTAAGAAAACATAGTTTTTGGTTATTAGTTTTTCTGACTATTTCATCATTTAAATTTTATCCAAATTTTTATCTTTATTACAACAGTCTTATTGGCGGCACGGCTAATGCTTCCAAGTATGACTTGGTTGGCTTGTGCATTGGTAGTAAATCGGCACTTAATTATTTAGACATTAACAAAATTGAAGGATTGGTATCTGTTGTTGGTTGTCCCGATGCAGCTCCATATCACACCAGTAGACAATTAACAAAGAAGTATAAAGAAGCAGACTACATAATCTTGGAGTCAGCTTTTGTCCAACAATTTCCCAATAATTCTGAAGTAATCGAGTTGTTAGAATGGCCTGTGCATAAGGATATTTATGATAATGGATACAAGACTGCCACTATTTATAAAAGGGCTTTTGAGCCACAACAATAAGTCCCAATCCAAAAGGAAGCCTCATATATATTGATAACTTGTTTTCTAAATTCAATAATGCCTTAACTATAAAGTTAACAATTGGATTAACCTTTGAAATATTCGAGGCAATCTCTTTTGAAGGAAAAAAATATTCAAATAATGACTTTATGACAACAACTGGAAGTAAAACAGCATTTATATATGAAACTTTCATTATTCTAAAGTTAGATTGTTGAATTTTTGATTCTAATTCTGCTACCGTATATCTTCTAGTGCTGTGTACGTGTTTGTCGTGTTTCAACTTCAACCATTTGTTCGCTGAGACGCGAATAATAATCAATCCACCTGGTTTTAATACTCTAAAGATCTCATTAAGTGCTTTGATATCAGTTTTTACCTCTTTACAAACCAAAACGTCCATACAGGTTACAATGTCGAAGACGTTGTTTTTGAAACGTAAGTTGGTAATGGATCCAAGACTAACGTCAAGATCCCTTCTCTTGCAAAGCGATACAGCTGTTTTATTGTTATCAATTCCGGATACATGGCCAAAACGCTCTAATTTTTTTACTAGTGCACCAGTGCCACATCCTGCATCCAATATTTTTATTGGAAATTTATTATTTGAATACCTACTAATTAAATCGCAGACCAAATTGTGAAGAGATACATAGTAAAAATGACTTTCTTCCTGTTCATACATATTTTTATATTCCGAAGTCTCCATTTATTTTTTCAAAATCATTAAGTCTACCCACAATCTAATCTCCTCCTTTAATGTTTTAAGTAATCTTGGTAGCTTAAAGAATTGTGATTGGCCATGAAGCCTTGGATAGTGGTGCACCCCTACGTGTCTGAATTTGGCCCCAACAATTTCAGCTCTTTTAACCATTTCAACACAAACTGCTCCGCTTACACACTTTAATCGCATTTTTTTGACTATATCTTTTCGTATTAGTCTAAAATCACAATCTACATCATGGACCTTTAGTAAAAAAAGCCATCTTACAATGAAAGCATACATATTTCCCAGAACTACACGATAAGAATAATCCTGTCTGTCCATTTTTATGCCATTCACAAAGCTTACGTCTGGTGACATTGCTAGATGCAAAAGAGGAAGTTCTTTAACATCGTATTGGCCATCCCCATCAGTATAAAAGATGAGGTCTTTGGTAGCTTTTTTGAATCCTGAGATTAAAGCTCCTCCATATCCTCTATTTGATTTATGATGCACCGTTTTCAGTTTTTGGTATTTTGTTTTCAACTGTTTAAGTATTTTTCTACTACCATCCCTTGAGCCGTCATCTATGACTATAATTTCGTAATCTTTAGTTAGTTTTTTCAGAATTTCGTCCGCATCCTCTACCAACTTACCAATTGAATACTCGTCGTTGTAGCAAGGAAAGAAAACGGAAATACTATTCATAGGCTAAAACCATGTTTAATGATCTGACCGATGGCCATGATACCATCTTTCCAGCTGATTTTCTTGCCCTCTTCGTAATTTCTACCATAATAGCTGATGCCTACTTCGTATATCCTGGCGCCCATTTTAGCAACTTTGACTGTGAATTCTGGTTCAAAACCAAAACGTTTTTCATTGATGTCTAGTCTATTGGCAACTTCAATCGTGAAGGCTTTATAACAAGTTTCCATGTCGGTTAAATTCAAGTTTGTTACTATGTTCGTGAGGAGTGTTAGGAATTGATTTCCGACCATGTGCCAAAAGTACAACACCCGGTGGGCATCATTTCCTAAAAAACGCGATCCAAATACTACATCGGCCTTTTTGTCTAATATTGGTTTTACCAACTTCCCATATTCATTCGGATCGTATTCTAGATCAGCGTCTTGTATAACCAGAATTTTTCCTGTTACAAGTTTGATTCCATCCCTAATAGCAGCTCCTTTTCCTTCGTTTCTAATTTTGTTTAATACTTTTAATTTTTTGGATTTCAAATTTTTAATTTCAAATTTGGTGTTATCGTTAGACCCATCGTTAACCACAATAACCTCTGAAACTAATTTGTTTTTGAGGACCTTTTTAATCACTGATGCGACAGTTTTTTCTTCGTTGTAGGCTGGTATAATAATTGACAGTGACGATTTCATTTTTGTGTCAGGATTATAACAAATCAAGTCGAGGGGTCGAAACCTATGTAAAGGAACTGTCGGCCCACCTCATTTCCCTTGGTCACGAGGTTAAGGTGTATAAAAATATTTTTGACAACGTCGATCCCAATACACAGATCCTCATTAATACTAATGGCAGGTTGGATGCCATTTTAAGCCGGTTGTGGTGTTGGGTTCATAAAGCCTGTCTTATTATTTCTGGCCAATCAGGGATCGGTTGGGATGACAAACTGAATCTTTGGGTTTTTCCTGACATTTTTGTTGGCCTCACCGACTATCAATGTCGTTGGGCAAGGAGCATTAATCCTTTCGTTCGCATCGAAAAAATTCCCAATGGGGTGGATCTTGAAAAATTTAATCCAAATGTAAAACCCGCCAAGATTAATAAAAAACCACCAGTAATATTGGACGTTGGTGTTGTCGATGACTTCAAAAGACAATACTTATTAAAACGGGCCAGTCGGTATTCGATTCTTTTGGTCGGCAAAGGTGGGGATATGGAGTGTCGTCATGAAGATATGCCGGGTATTTATACAGCCTGCGATCTTTTTTCCTATCCAACTTCTGAACGAGAGTCGTTTGGAATTGCTGTGCTCGAGGCCATGGCTTCAGGGCTTGCTGTAGTTGCTACTGATGATCCAATTCGGAGGGAGATAGTGGGGGATGCCGGGCTTTTTGTAGATCCCCAAAATACTAAAAAATATTCGGAAAAGCTTGCTCAAGCCATAAAAACAGACTGGGGTGATAGGCCCAGAAAACAAGCCGAGAAATATTCATGGATAGGAATAGCCAAAAAATATGATAGTCTCTGTCGCCATAATCGCTAAAAACGCTGAGAAAGATATTTTTGAATGTTTAAACTCAGCCAAAATCATGACGGACGACGTGGTTGTGGTATTGGACTCAACTTCAGTCGACAAAACCGAACAAATAGCTAAAAAGTGGGGAGCCAAAGTGTTTGAACATGTCTTTGAAAATTTTTCTCAACAAAAAAACCTAGCTGCTTCTTATTGTCGTCGGGACTGGGTTTTTTCTTTGGACGCTGACGAGCGAATATCCAAAAAACTTGCCAATGAGATTTTGTCTTTAAATGATAAGCCAGAAATATCAGGATATTTAATCCCTCGTGACAACTATATTTTTGGAAAGAGAATCAAACATTCTAATTGGGGCAGTAAAGACGATACTCACCTTTGGTTGTATCGAAAATCAAAAGGGAAATGGGTCAACGACGTTCACGAGGAAGTAGTTGTAAAAGGAGTAGTGGCTAAACTGGCCGGGTCAAAAATTCATTTTAACTATTCTTCGGTTACCCAATTTATGGACAAGTTAAACGATTACACTACTCGGGAAATTAAATCACAGAATCCCATTTATGATTTTGTCCGGCGCTATGTTTGGCATTTGGGCTTTTTAGACGGATGGCACGGACTTTTTTTGGGCTATTTAATGATGGTCTACCATTTGGTAGTTTGGGTTAAGTTATGGCAAAAGAAAAATATCTCTTAATTTTAATAATAATTTTAGGAGTAGTCTTGCGAGGACTTAATTTGAATCAAAGTTTATGGTTGGATGAAGCTTCCCAGGCCCAGCTTTCATCTCAATCGATATCTCAAGTTTGGTTTCAGAGAGGGGGAGACTTTCATCCACCCCTTTTTTATTTGATGGCTCATTTTTGGATTTTGCTTGGAAAATCTGAATGGTGGTTGAGATCGTTACCTGTTTTGTTTGGTGTCATATCAATTGTTTGTATTTATTTCGCTGCCGACAAAATTACTGGTAAAAGGTGGGTTGGATTAACAGCTGCCTTTCTTTTGGCAATTAATCCATTTCACATTTATTATTCACAAGAATTTAGAACTTACTCCTTGATAATGTTGTTGGCTATTGTTTCGATGTGGGGGTTTTATCAGAAACATTGGTCATGGCACCTTGTTAATGCGTTTGGACTTTATTCTCACTATTCATATGTATTTATCATTTTGGCCCAGTTTGTTTATGTTTTATTTTTTGACCGAACCTACCTCAAAAAATTTACTGGTTACTGTTTACTGTCAACTATTTACTGTTTACCCTGGTTGCCACAATTTATTAGTCAATTGAAAAACGGTGTGAATATCGATTTGTATTTACCGGGTTGGAGGTACGTTTTAACTCTTCCAACACTTAAAGCCATTCCAGTGATCTTTTTTAAGTTCATCGCTGGTAGGGTTGATTTGCGTCCTGAATGGATCTATTGGATTTATGCTGGATTTATTTGGGGAGTTCTATTCTTGTTTCTTTTTTTATCCCTGGGGAAAAG
>Ga0233420_10000078_pt1 | contig 42921 bp, 40 predicted proteins | sample Watercolumn_Mata_4_FD_183009 | JGI IMG/M metagenome (GOLD analysis project Ga0233420, IMG submission 183009) | Freshwater microbial communities from Lake Matano, South Sulawesi, Indonesia - Watercolumn_Matano_2014_102_MG | ecosystem: Environmental > Aquatic > Freshwater > Lake | place...
TTATCTAGTGGTGTAAAGAAGGCCCCCCTCACGCAAAAACCGACCAAGTCCTGACAAAGTGGCAAGAATTGGTCGGTTCGTACGAAAATTTCGAAATCTTATAATCCTTTTTTTGCTTCTTCAACAATAGCTTTGAATGTAGCCGGATCGTTTACTGCTAAATCTGACAACATTTTACGATCTACCTCGATTCCCTGCTTCGTCAAACCGTCGATAAAACGACTATATTTGATGCCTAATTCTCGGCAAGCTGCGTTGATTCTAACTATCCAAAGTCTTCGGAAAACCCTCTTTTTTTGCTTACGACCTTCGTAACTGTGTAAGCCCTGCTTCATTATAGCGGGTTTAGCCTGAGCGAACTTTTTATGTCGCTGGCCTCGAAAACCTTTGGCAGCCTTCACAACTTTGCGGTGCCTGCGGTGGGCGGTGACGCCTCTTTTGACTCTAGTCATGGTATAAAATTAATAAAAATAAAATGTTTAGTTGGCTTTTCCTGGCAACATTCTGCGAATTTGTTTCTCGTGAGAACTCGGAACGGCTACTCCAAAATGAGAAGTTTTCTTTTGTCTTTTAGATTTATCAGACAATAGATGTTGTTTGCATGGTTTTTCAAACGATAGTTTTCCACTCTTGCGAACTTTTACGCGTTTCTTTATTCCGCTATGAGTTTTTGATTTCATGATTTAGGGGTTAATACCATAATTAATACATTTCCTTGGCTTTTTGGAGAAGATTCCAGTGTACAAATATCTTTCAGCGATTCATGGAATTTCACCATCTTCTCCTCGGCTAGGTGTTTATACATAGCCTCTCTACCTTTGAAAATCAAGGCGACTTTCACTGCATTCCCGGCTTCCAAAAATCTTTTTGCTTGGTTTACTTTGATTTGAATATCATGATCTCCGGTCTTGAACCCAAGCCTAATTCCTTTCATTTCAGCCTTTTTTTGCATCTTGCGATGCTTGGTTTCAATCTTTTTCTGATGATATTGATATTTTCCGTAATCCAAAATTTTACATACAGGCGGATTCACATTTGGAGCAACTTCAGCCAGATCCAAACCTTTTTCTTCAGCTAAAGCCAAAGCTTTTTCAATGGATACAAGACCCAACTGTTCCCCGTCATCAGAAATCAATCTGACAGTGGGAACACGAATTGCCCTATTGGTGCGTAGACGCTTGTTTATAAAATGCGATTACAATCTAATATTGCCTTTATATTCAGCAAAAAGCCCTTGGATATTACGAAAAAACGCGTAGAATGTCAATATGAACGCGAAGCAGATCAAGAAAGTAGTGATTTTAGTGGCGACTGGGTCTCTAGGCAAACAATCTATCGAAGTTCTCGAGAAATATAAGAAGCATTTTCAGGTTATTGGAATTTCGGCTAATACCAATGAAAAATTGCTTAATTTTCAGGCCAAAAAGCTGGGTTTAAAAAAAACCCAAGCCTTGTTGGTTTCTAAGTCTGGCAAGAAAAAACTTTTATCCATGGCCGCCTTAAAAGAGGCAGACATTATAATCAATGTTCTTGCCGGAACATCCGGAATAGAACCATCCCAAGAAGCCTTAAAGGCCGGAAAAACACTGCTTTTAGGAAATAAAGAATCTCTTATTTCCGAAGGGATAAAACTATTAAAATTTCACGGAAAAATCGTGCCTATAGACTCCGAACATAACGCCATTTTTGAAATTATCAGAAAATTTCCCAAGAAAAAAATCGAAAAAATTATAATCCCCTGCTCCGGAGGTCCCTTTTGGAATCGCAATAAATCTCAAATCGAAAAAATTACCGCCAAAGATATTATGAAACATCCCAAGTGGGATCTCGGAAAAAAGATTTTAGTAGAATCAGCCACGTTGATCAATAAAGGATTTGAAATCATAGAAGCCTATTATTTATTCATGCTTCCTCTTAAAAAAATTGAAACCATGATTCATCCGCAGTGCATGGTTCACGGGATTGTAAAATTCACGGACGGGGAAAATTTTGCTTATGTTTCCAAACCTGACATGAGAGAACACATCGAAAATGCTCTGACTTTTGCCGCTGGGATCAAAAGCCCAAAAAGAGAAATTCGCAAACTCAAAAAAGACGAATACAAATTTGAAAACCCAAATCACGAAGTTCTCCAAGGCATCAATATCGTTCTAAAGACTTTTCAGCAAAATCCGTACAAAATGAAATCCTTCTTAGAAAAAGAAGAGAAGGTTATTAAAAAATTCCTCCAAGGAAAGATGAAACTCACGGAAATTTTTACTGCATGTCTTTAACGCCTTCAATCCGTCTGCGAATTTCCAGTAACTCGGCAATCACCGCCTTTAAATCCGAGTTATTAAAAGGCTTATCCAAAAATCTAAATAAAGGGTCTCCTTCAGCCATAACTTGATTCACCCTTTCGCGGAGACCATCCTCCATCCATCCAGACATCAATAGAAAAGGGACATTTCTGTGGCCACGTTGCCTAACAGCTTCATAAAAATCGATACCAAACATCTCTGGCATCATTTGATCAGAAAGAATTAATCCCAAAGACTGTTGCAAGTCTGCAGAAATAAGATCAACTTCAGCTAATGCCAAGGCGCCATTTTCATGAGTAGAAACCTTATAGCCAGGAGGCAGAAGCCTAGGTAGCAACCTTTGGTGCATTCTCAACATCAAGGCCTCATCATCAGCAACCACGACTCTACGTTGAGGAGTTATCACGCCATCCAATTCTGTAGGAGCAACGGGGGGGGCACCATGTTCATGATCAGGTCCACCAGTAAATGCTGTCATAATATAAATTTATTAAGACCATGATTCTACATATGGACTTCTAAATGTCAAATCGATCCATAATTTTTGGGCCATCCGTATTTTTGTTTTCAGACACACCAAAAGATATTAAGGATTCCATTAAGGAGACTATCGTCGCTCCAAAATAAACACGAAAATTATATGATGACAACTTTGAAAATCAATCCTCGATCTTGCGATTAAATTTGAAATATGAAAGAATCATTGTCCGATAATAGAAAAATATTTTTTATGAATCATGTAATTATTTTAGCGGCAGGATACGGCGAGAGAATGCTCTCTAAAAAAGACAAATTATTGTTAACAGCCGGAGGCCATCCAGTAATTTATTATTCTCTCATGGCTTTTAACGATCATTCGGAAATTGAAACAATCACCGTGATGGTAAACAAATACAACAAACCTGAAATTGAAAAAATTTGTAAATTATATCGTTTCAAAAAGGTAAAAAAAATTATTTTGGGAGCAGCTAGTAGGCAATCATCTTTCATTAAAGGATTTTCCGCAATCGAAGAAGATCTAAAACCGAAAGACATCGTTTTGGCTCACAATGGAGCAAATCCGCTTCCCTCTTTTCAAGAAATTTCTAAGGTAATTGCCGGAGCAAAAAAACACGGAGCCTGCATCGTTGGTCACAAAATTACAGCAACAATAAAAGAAGTTGATAAAAAACATGTTATAAAAACACACGATCGTAATAAATTTTTTGCCGCCGAAACTCCTCAAGCGGCCACCAGAGAATTATTTAGAAAAGCCATAAATAACGCGCTTAAAAAGAAATTGAATGTTACAGACGAAGCCATGCTTCTCGAGGCTATTGGCCAAAAAGTAGCGCACATTCAAGCCGACGAAAATAATTTTAAACTCACGACCCAGGCGGATTATTTTAAACTAAAATCTGTTTTAGGAGATGTGCCGGATGATTTTAGAGTTGGCATCGGACAAGACAGCCATGTCTTTGAAAATTATCAAAAAGGACTTGTGCTTGCAGGAGTGAAATTTCCAAAAGAATTAAAGCTTAGAGCGAACTCAGACGGAGATGTTATTTTACACGCACTATTTAATGCTCTTTCACAAGCCATCGGCGGGATGTCGATTGGATTTTATGCTGATAGTATTTGTAAAAAAGGAATTACCGATAGTCGCAAATATTTAGAGTTAATTTTGGAAAAAGTTGCTAAGCAAAAGTTCAAAATAAATAGTGTCGGAATAATGATGGAAGGATCTCGGCCCAAAATAGATCCGATTGTTAGTAAATTAAAAAATTCCCTTTCGAAAATTCTAGGAATCAATATAAATCGGATCGGAATCACAGCTACCAGCGGTGAAAATTGCACGGTTTTTGGAGAAGGTTTGGGTCTTCAGTGTTTTGCCATAGTTTCTCTTATTAAAGCCAAACATGAAGATTAAAGCTTCGGCAAAAATCAATCTGGCTTTAGACGTTTTAAAAAAAGATCCCTCTGGTTATCACGTCATTCAAACTGTGTACCACGAAATCAAAGATCTTTATGATAAAATCGAAATAGTGACCTCAAAAAAGAAAGATGTTTTGCCTAACTTTATTCCTCTGAAAGTAAAAACGGCCACGGGAATTCAACAATCGGAGGACATGATTGTGAAAGCTCTAAATCTTTTACGTCAAACTTTCAAAATCAAAAAATTTGTAAAAATAAAAGTTGTAAAAAAAATCCCATTCGCTTCCGGACTGGGAGGAGGATCTTCGGATGCCGCAGCGGTTTTGAAAGGATTGAATAAATTGTGGAAATTAAAATTGTCAAAAAAACAACTCGCTAATCTAGGAGCAAAGCTCGGAATGGATGTGCCATTTTTTATTTATGGAGGAACAGCAATCGGCAAACACTATGGCGAAAAAATTACTCCGCTTCCCGAGATTAAAAATATTCAATTCAAAATTTATTTACCAAAAACAAAACCAGCCAAAAGAAAAACAGAGGAAGCATACGGTAAATTAAATTTAAGGGATTGCGGAAAAAATCTTTCCAAAACAAAGTCTTTGCTAAAAGGCATCACGACAAAAAATACAAAATTAACCCTCGAAAATCTTCACAATGATTTCGAAACAATGCTCAAAAAGCCGTTGTTAAAAGGTCGTCACTTTTCAGGATCCGGTCCGACTACGTTTACTGCTCGAGTAGCCTCTTAATTTTTAAATAAGCTTGTTGAGCAATAGGGCCGACATGATCAATGTCTAGCTCTAAAGACTCCAGTCTTTTTTCAAAACTATGTAAAATTTCAGCCATCTTCTTTTTAGCAAGACGCCCCCAAATAGGATTATTCAAAACGTGTTCAACTTGAGAGGTAAACCATGTAGCCATAACTTCAATCCCCGCCAAAGATCTACCACTCTTAATTGAAGTCAGAGGTTCATGTTTAGCAGGGTCTTCCGCCCCCGCAGCATTATTTAAATCCAAAGTCATAATAAAAATAAAAGGGAGCCCATTAAAAAGCACTCCGCCAAAAGAGTCAAGTCTTCGACCAATTTTTCGAGAAACTAAAACTCTCTACGGCCGGTCATAGCTCTACTTAAAGTCACTTCATCTGCATATTCCAAATCCCCTCCCACAGGTAATCCGCGAGCAATGCGAGTAATTTTTAAATCAAAATCACGAAGATATTTTTGAATATATAAAGCAGTTGTTTCTCCCTCCAAGCTCGGATTGGTAGCTAAAATAATTTCTGAGACTTTAGAGTTTTCTCCATTCTCAGCGCTACCGGTTTTCTCGATCCTTTTAAATAAATCCGAAAGCTTTAATTGATCAGGACCAATTCCATCTATAGGAGAGAGAGCTCCATGCAACACATGATATAGGCCTTTGTATTCACGAGTTTTTTCAATTGCTTGCGCATCCAAAATATCCTCTACCACACAAATTATTTTTTTATCTCTCTGTTCGTCGGTACAAATCTTACAGGGATTTGTCTCGGCAATATTCCAGCAGGTTTCACAAAAAACCAAATTTTCTTTTAAAGCCAACACGGATTTTCCTAGAGCCTCTATTTTGCTTTCTGGAGAATGTAATAAATGCATCGCAAGCCTTTGAGCTGATTTAGGCCCAATCCCTGGAAGCTTAGAAAGCTCATCAATTAAATCCCTAACTGATTTTGGTAAAAAATGTGACATCACCGGAATTTTAGAAACTCTTTCATTGTAAAACAAGCAGAAGATTTGAAAAGAATTGACAAGGGTTATGAAAAACCTTGGGATAAGCTTTTATTTACACATCCCAATAAACAACTTATGAACACTTAAATCGCCAGTCATTTCCGGATGAAAAGTAGTGGCCAATAATTTTCCTTGGATTGCGGCCACGATTTCCCCTTCATGATTCGCTAAAATTTTCACAGTTTTTTCATTATTTACAATTTTTGGAGCCCTGATAAATACAGCTGGAATCTTTTTTGTAACCTTTCCGAAATCAAAATCCAAATCAGTTTCAAAACTGTCAATTTGTCTGCCATAAGCATTTCTCTCGACGGTAATATCCATTAATCTCAAATTATCCACGGCAATTTTTCCTTTTTGTCCAATGACATTTTTAGCCAACAAAATAGCTCCGGCACATGTACCCCAAATCACCATTCCACTCCGAGCTCTCTTAATAATTTCATCAAAAAGTCCAAATCTTTTTAGAAGTTTTCCAATAGTAGTGCTCTCTCCTCCCGGAATAATCAATCCTCTCACTTCTCGTAAATCCTCAATCCTTTTTACAGATACAGGAACAACTCCGCATTTTTTTAACATCAAAATGTGTTCTTCGACTGACCCCTGAATATCCAAAACACCTATTTTCATAATTTTACCAACCTCTATCAGCGTATTTTTGTTCAAGCTTATCCATTTCTAAGCTCTCCATCGCTTCACCTAATCCCTCAGAACATTTTGCCAATATTTCAGGATTATCGAAATGCAAGGCCGCCTCTACAATCGCCTTTGCCCGTGCGCGAGGATTACTTGATTTAAAAATACCACTGCCTACGAAAATCCCGTCACAACCCAATTGCATCATCATCGCAGCATCGGCCGGAGTAGCTATTCCACCTGCTGCAAAATTTACCACAGGTAAACGTCCTAACTTTCTAACCTCTTTCACTAATTCCACAGGCACTCTCTCCTCTTTTGCGTATTTTTTCAAACCTGCTTCATTCATTTTTTTCAAAGCTCCAATGTCTCCATTCATTTGCCTCATATGAGTAACGGCCTCTACCACATTCCCCGTCCCCGCTTCTCCTTTTGTTCTAATCATTGCTGCCCCCTCGTTAATCCTGCGCAAAGCCTCTCCCAAATTTCTGGCTCCACATACAAAAGGAACATTAAATTTACTTTTATCTACATGATATTTCATGTCTGCAGGAGTGAGAACTTCACTCTCATCGATGTAATCGATTCCCAAACTTTGCAAAATTTGAGCCTCTACAAAATGTCCAATTCTTACTTTTGCCATGACTGGAATAGTTACAGCCTTCATAATTTCTTTAATCATTTTTGGATCACTCATTCTAGCAACCCCGCCTTGTTTACGAATATCAGCAGGAACTCTTTCCAGAGCCATTACAGATACTGCTCCCGCTTCTTCTGCAATTTTAGCCTGCTCGGCGTTTACTACGTCCATAATCACGCCGCCCTTAAGCATTTGAGCAAGTCCTTTTTTAAGTTTTGGGGTATTTTTATTAACAATTTTTTTCATATTTTCAGGTTAAAAATCCTTTTCAAAGCACACCAATTTAAGCAAAAGCAAAAGATAAATGCAACAAAGGTTTTTTAGAAATAATTTTTGATATCCAAAATCTTTAAATCAGAGATTTTATATCTTTTCAAAGCTTCAGCCACAATTTTTGCGACCTGCACATTTGTAACCAAAGGAATATTTAGATCCATGGCTTTTCTCCTGATTAAATAGCCATCTGTGATTGTAGATCTGCTATAATTTTTTGGGATATTTACCACCAAATCAAACTCACGATGAGTCATCGCCTCCAAAATATTCGGAGATTTTTTGGTAGAAATTTTCTGCAATTTTTTTGTGGAAACTCCATGTTCATTGAAGAAGTCTGCGGTTCCTTCGGTTCCAAAAATTTCAAAACCCATCTCAGAGAATTTTTTTGCCGCAGAGAGTAAATCAGCTTTTGCATGCACGCCTCCAATGCTAAATAACACTCCTTTCTTTGGCAATTCAAACCCAACTCCAATCATTGATTTCAAAAATGCTTCATGTAAATCATCTCCAAAACAACCAACTTCCCCGGTAGAAGCCATTTCTACCCCCAGCACAGGATCCGCTCCTTTAAGTCTTGGGAAACTAAATTGAGGAGCTTTTACTCCCACATGATCTAAATCCAAAGTCTTGTAATTACGATATCCCACTAATTCTTCGCCGCGTTTACTGATTTTTATTCCATTATTTTTAAGCATCGATTCTGTCGCAATTTCGATAAAATTATATCCGGTAATTTTTGAAGAAAATGGGAAGCTACGACTGGCGCGCAAATTACATTCGATTACCATTACACGGTTATTCTTAGCCAAAAATTGAATATTGAAAGGGCCACTGATTTTAAGTTCTTTAGCAATTTGTTTAGCAATAACTTTTATCCTACGAATAGTTTCGATATAAAGTTTTTGAGGAGGAAGAACGATCGTTGCATCTCCACTATGGACTCCCGCATTTTCAATGTGTTCGGCAATCGCATAAATCACAATTTCTCCTTTATGAGCGACTGCATCTATTTCAATTTCTTTTGCTCCTAATTCAAATTTTGAAACCACCACCGGAGCTTCTGTAGAAATTTTTACAGCCTTACTCAAGAAAACATCGAGAGCTTCTTTGTCATACGCCACACTCATTGCCGCTCCGGACAAAACATAAGAAGGTCTCACCAAAACAGGATATCCCACGTTCTCGGCAAATTTATAAATATCGCTTAGCTTAGCCAATTCTTGCCACTCAGGTTGGTCTACTCCCAGCTTGTCTAGCATTGCTGAAAACTTGTGACGATTCTCCGCGCGATCAATACTCTCTGAAGAAGTTCCCAAAATTTTCACACCTCTTTTATCCAATTTTAAGGCAATATTATTTGGCACTTGCCCTCCGGTTGAAACAATCACGCCTTCCACACGCCCTTTTTTAAGTCCTCCATTTTCAAATTCATAAATATCCAAAATTCTTTCAATCGAAAGCTCATCAAAATATAAACGATCGCAAAGATCGTAATCGGTCGAAACAGTCTCCGGATTATAATTAATCATCACAGTTTCAAATCCCTCTTTTGCGCAGGTCTGAAGCGCATTTACGCAGCACCAATCAAATTCCACACTTGATCCGATACAGTATGCCCCCGACCCCAAAGTAATAATTTTTTTCTTCTTTCCCGGCTCAATATCATTTTTATTCCCGTGATATGTCAGATACAAATAATTAGTGTTGGCAGGATACTCCGCGGCCATTGTGTCGATTTGTTTTATTGCCGGATAAATTCCATATTTCTGACGAAGAGTTCGAATTTCTGCAGCAATTTTTCCTTTGTAAATTCCAATTTGTTTATCAGAAAATCCATATTTTTTGGCTTGCAAAAGCAGATCTTTATCCAATGACTTTTTCTTCAATTCTTTCTCCGTCTCTACAATATTTTTCAATTTATCTAAAAACCATTTATCAATTCCGGAAATTTTTGAAATTTTTTCAACAGTCCATCCCTGCTTCAAAGCTTCCGCAATCACCAAAATTCTTTTTGGAGTTGGATGCTTAATATCCCATTCAATTTTTTCAGATTCGATTTTGACATTCTCATTTCCAACTAATCCATAAAGCCCGACTTGTAGCATGCGTAAGCCTTTTTGAATCACTTCTTCAAAACTTCTGCCGAGCGCCATAATTTCTCCCACAGATTTCATTTCACTCGTAATTTCTTTGGAAACCATTCTAAATTTATTCAAATCCCATCTCGGAATTTTTAAAGCGAGATAATCAAGTGCCGGCTCAAAACAAGCGGTTGTAGTTTTAGTAACCGCGTTTTTAAGTTCCGGAAGGCTATATCCCAAAGCCAGTTTTGCCGCTACATGAGCCAATGGATAGCCGGTTGCCTTTGAAGCCAGCGCGGAGCTGCGGGAAAGTCTGGCATTCACCTCGATCACTCTATAATCCTCAGATTTAGGGTCAAGTGCATACTGAATATTACATTCTCCTACAATTCCCAAATGACGAATTGTTTTAATTCCGATCTCTCGGAGTTTGTGATATTCACGATTGGTCAAAGTCTGTGAAGGTGCTACTACGATGCTTTCTCCGGTATGAATTCCCAATGGATCAAAATTTTCCATATTACAAACCGTGATGCAATTGTCTTTATAGTCACGCACCACTTCATATTCAACTTCCTTCCAGCCTTTCAAATTTTCTTCCACCAAAACTTGTGGACTGTATGAGAAAGCAGTTTCCAGCAAAGGCTTTAATTCTTTTTCATCAGCGGCAAATCCGCTCCCTTTTCCGCCAAGAGCAAAAGCTGCACGAATAATTACCGGATAGCCTATTTTTTTCGCAGCAGCAAGGGCTTCGTTTATTTTTGTACAAGCAAAACTGCGAGGCATTTTTACGCCGATTTTGGTCAATTCTTTATTAAAAAGTTCGCGATCTTCGGTATTGATAATAGTCTCCACCGGAGTTCCCAAAACTCGCAAATTATATTTTTTCAAAATTCCTTTTTGAAATAATGTAACTCCACAATTCAAAGCGGTTTGCCCGCCAAAAGCCAAAAATATGCCATCAGGTTTTTCTTTTTTAATAACTTCTTCAACAAAATAAGGATTTACCGGAAGCAAATAAACTTTATCCGCAAGGCCCTCGCTAGTCTGAATTGTAGCTATATTCGGATTAATCAAAACGGAATAAATCCCCTCTTCTTTAAGAGCTTTTATGGCTTGAGAACCGGAATAATCAAACTCTCCAGCCTCTCCAATTTTAAGAGCGCCACTCCCCAATACCAAAACCTTCTTAATTCTATGGCGATTTTCGCCGAAGTTTTTATTTACAGTTTTGGCGACTTTTTTAGGTGACATCGCGAAAGATTTTAAGGAATAAAAAAATTAAGGTCAAGAACAAAGAATTTTTACAAGCAACCCTATTGACGAAGCAGGCAGATTATTGTATTATATACATATAACAAAAATATATAACCAAAACAAAAATGGCAGAAACAGGAAAAGTGGAACTAGGCGGCCAAGAACAAAAACGTTCAAAGGTCGATGTTCCGGCAGGGCTAAAAGATCTTTGGCCAGCAACAGGAGCAGACGGTACCAGAACGGAAGCTGATAGAAAAACGGCTACCGAGTACCAAAATAAAGTCATGGGAGGAGTAAAAAGAGACCTTCTAACCATGAAAGATGCTACAGGCGAAAAGCTTGTTGCAGACGAGACAGACCTAGCTGAAACAAGAATTACAGTTAGAACGGGAGACACTCTTGGAGCTCTTGCTTTTGCAGTGGATCGCGTAGCTGGTTCAAAAGCAGCTAAAGCCACAAAGGAAGCAAAAAGAGCAGCCATAGAGGCAGCTAAGGCTGCAGATCCAGATGTAGATGAAAAAACTGTTACTTTCGACGAAGTAGCTAAGGAAGTATCAGTAGACTGGAAAACAGCTGTTCAATATAGAAAAGAAGATGGTACGGATCTCGTAAGTTGTCGTATGTTTGAAGCTAGATTCCTACACGAAGGAGACGTTGTTTCTTTTGACGGAGGGATGGTCGTTGTAACTTTAAATAATCCAAAATCTCTAGCAAAAGCAGAAAAATACGCACAAGAACTTAACAAGGAAAAAGAGGAATTACAAGGAAAATTTGACGAAGCTGTAACTAAATTTGGAACAGAATTCAACGTTGTTCTTGCAAAAGAAGATTTTGACACAGACACAGAAACTAGAGATGCTCTAAAGTTGGTCGTAAAAACTTTACCAGCCTTAGAAAAAGCTTTAGCTACAATGAAGGCTTCAACAGACCCTGCGGTTGTTGATGCTTTTGCTAAAATCACAGAAATTAGATTAGCTTCAAAAGATGCAGCTAAAGACGGAGACACTATTATTCTTGGATTTGGCAATACGAATGCTAAAAAAATTGGCGAATATTTAAAAGCAGAAGCTGAAAAAGAAGCGCCAGCGCCAGCAGCAGCACCAGCGCCAGCAGCAGCCCCAGCGCCAGCAGCAGCACCAGCGCCAGCAGCAGCCCCAGCGCCAGCAGCAGCTCCAGCGCCAGCAGCAGCCCCAGCGCCAGCAGCAGCTCCAGCGCCAGATCCAGGGCTAGTTGCTCCCCCAGCATCACCATAATTAACTGGATTTAATCGTAATTCTAAAAGGCGGAGACATAAAACCCTCCGCTTTTTTAATTTTTTTGCCGAAGTTCTAAAACTCAACTTCATGTGCACCCTCGCTTCCTTCCTTTACCACTCGCCAACTAATCACTGGTTGCAATTTTCCTTCCAGTCCAAATCCGGAAGCTTTTGGATGACCGCCACCTCCCCATCTGGAAGCAACTTCCGAAAGATTTATGTCATTTCTTTGTGTGCGCAAAGATCCTTTTACCAAGCCGTTATCATCTTCACTCAATAAAACGCAGTATTTACTCCCCGGCACCGCATTCAAATAATCAATCACTCCGCCATTGTCCTTTGCGGTCGTTCCACAAGCATTGTAATCATCCTTTCCTACAGCCGAAACAGTCACTCCTTCATTATTCACATAAGTTCTTTCCATAATTTTTCCCCACAGACGCAGACGATTTATAGGAGTGGTATGAAATAATTCTTTAGCAATTCTTTTAAAATCAGCTCCGCGCATTGTAAGCTCGGAAGACGCTTTATAAACCTCGGCGTCTGTATTGCTATGCATCAAACTTCCGGTATCAAAATAAATTCCATGGAGCAAAGCGGTCGCAATATCTATCGAAATATTCCATCCGCAAAATTTGAAAAATTTATACATGATAAAACAAGTCGCACAAGCTCGTGGATCCACTGGATTTATATTTCCAAAATTATTATTAGACTCATGATGATCAAAGTTGATAAACGGCTTTTCTCCGGACAAAATTTCAGGTTTCTTTTCTGCGAATTTAAAAAGTTTCAAATCTCCACAGTCCACACTCACAATCACGTCAAAATCTTCATAATTAAAATCAGTCACATATTCTGCGGCTCCCTTTAAAAACATACTGTTATTCGGAGGAAGATCTACGCAGGCGGAGGTGACAGTTTTGCCAATAGCCTCAAGTCCCATTTTAAGAGCCAAATTGCTTCCTACGGCATCCCCATCCGGACTTCGATGCGAAACAATACAAATTTTATTGGCTTCAAGCAGCGCTTTTTTGGCCTTAAAGAACTCGGTTTTCAGATTTTCAGGAAGATAACAATCCATTGCAATATTTTTATTTTAAAAGGAATAAATACTACCTTTTTAAAGGCTGTAAGTGAAGGACTATCCTTAAAAAGGGATTGCAAAATTGGCCTTAATATTGAAACATTTAACTATGCTAAAAGAAAAAATTGAACAATATGCCAAATCTTTGGGATTCGATTTAATTGGATTCACGGATATTGGCACGGACAAAAAGACTTTGGATTTTTATAAATCTTGGCTGAAAAAGAAATATCAGGGAAATATGGCCTATTTGGAAAAGACTACTCCTCGCAAAAATTTATCCAAAATTTTGGAGAAAGCTAAGACGGTTATTTCTTTAGGAATGAATTATTATTACGAACAAAAACCGCTTAAGAAAGGCTTCGGCAGAGTTGCTAGATATGCTTACGGAAGAGATTATCACAAAATAATCGGCAAAAAATTGAAAGAATTAGAGGCCTTTATAAAAACACTTTCGCCTAATGTAGAAACGAAAAGTTATGTAGATACGGGCCCAATTTTAGAAAGAAGTTTTGCCGAAAAATCAGGACTGGGAACCGTGGGGAAAAACACCTGTTTAATTACCAAAGAATTCGGATCATGGGTATTCCTCGCAGAAATAATTACGACTTTAGAAATTGAAAATGAAAAGAAATTAAAAAATTCAAAAGAAAAAACAAAATCTCCCAAATTAGAATTTTCCGTTTGTGGAACCTGTACGCGGTGCATTGATAATTGTCCTACGAAAGCTATAATTTCTCCCGGAATAATTGATGCGCGCAAGTGTATTTCCTATTTAACAATCGAAAATAAAAAACAAATTCCCAAAAAATTTCATGATGCAATTCGCGAAACAGGCAGAGTGTATGGCTGTGATATTTGCCAAGAAGTTTGTCCTCATAATTGCCGAGCAAAAGAACATGATCATAAAGAATTAAGGGAGCCGGCCCTCGCAGGCGAAGCTCTCGACCTCAAAAAAATCCTTTCATTAAAAACAGATTCAGAATTTCTAAATCTCTTCGCCGGCTCCCCCATAATGCGCGCCAAAAGAAAAGGACTGCAAAGGAATGCAAAGATTCTAGAAAACAAAACTTCTACATAAAACTTTCCTCCACCATCGCCACATCAATATTGGAGATATCTACGTGCGCTCTGGGCACGCCATCTTTGAGTCCGACATCATTATCTTCGTAAGTCGGTTTATCAACTTTATAAAAAATTCCAATAGGTAGTTTTTCTGTTTCTCCTGCCTTTTCAAAGGCTTTTCCTAAATCGGTAAAATCATGCCCGGCCTCTTCCAATTTATAAACTTTATTTCGGAAATAAGCGTAAGTATTTACTTTGTTGAAAGTCACACAGGGTTGAAATACATCGATCAAAGCAAATCCGCGATGCTTAATTCCGGCTTCAATCAAAGAAGTTAAATGAGGAATATCTCCTGCAAATCCTCTGGCCACAAAAGTGCAATCTCCCGCCAAAGCCAATTTTATCGGATTTACCGGATCTTCAATTATCCCAAAAGGAGTGGAAGGACCCTTTGCGCCCTTGTCGGAAGTCGGCGAAGTTTGTCCGAGAGTTAAGCCATAAACTTGATTGTCTTCAACGATATAAGTCATGTCGAAATTGCGACGCATGTTGTGAATAAAATGTCCCATGCCAATTCCATAGCCGTCTCCGTCTCCTCCGACATCGATCACTGTCAAAGCATGATTTGATAATTTTGCACCCATTGCCACCGGCAAAGATCTGCCATGTAATCCCGCAAATCCATAAGTTTCAATCCATTGATTTATCTTTGATCCGCAACCGATTCCGGTGGAGATCATGACATTCCAAGGGTCTACACCGACATTGACAATAGCTTGTTTAATAGCCGCCTGTATCCCGAAATTTCCGCATCCCGGACACCAATTTGATCTATCCCTAGTTTCTAAATCTTTCAATTGAGCCATTAAATTATTTTAAATTATCAATGATATATTTTGCCGTAAAAGGCCTGCCGTCATATTTCAAAACTTTTTCTTCGATCATAAATCCAGTTTGTTCTGCGATTAGTCCACCCAGTTGCCCGAGATAATTTTGTTCCACCAGCACGGGTCTCTTTAGCCCTTTCAAAATTTCCAAAGTCTCTTTTTTATGGAACGGCCAAGCTGTTCGAATTTTTAAAACATTTGCTTTTACGTCTTTTGTAGCCAAAATTTCGCAAGCTTCTTCGCAAGCACCGACACTGGTTGTCCAAGTTACAAAAGTAATCTCCGCATTTTTTTCTCCAATAATTTCCGGCCCGGGCAATTCTTCCAAAGCTATTTCCAATTTTTTCATTCTTTTTTCAACCATCAATCTTCGATTCAAAGCGTCTTCACAAATTTCTCCATACTCATTATGCTCATCTGAAGTCGCGCGATGAATGCCTCCTTTTTGGCCGGGAATAGCGCGCGGACTCACTCCGTCTTCTGTAAATAAATATCTTTTGTAATCTTCAATTTTTGCCAAATCCTTTTCTTCCAAAAGTTCCCCTCTCTCAACTTTCAAATCTTTTTTATTAAACGGAGGAACTGTGTAATACCCTTCTCCCAAATATTTATCATAACCGATAATGACAGGTAGTTGATATTTTTCAGCAAGATTAAAAGCCTTGAATCCCATTTCAAAACATTCTTCAGGAGTACTTGCCAAAAGCACAATTTTTACCGGATCATCTTGTGCCGCATGAATCATAAAACGTAGATCTCCTTGTCCATTTCTGGTAGGAAGTCCTGTCGCCGGACCGGGTCTCATCACATCTATCACCACGATCGGAACTTCATTCATACTAGCTAGTCCAATTCCTTCGCTCATCAAAGCAAATCCTCCACCGGAAGTTGCAGCGATCGCGCGCACTCCGGCAAAGCCAGCTCCAATTACGCTATTTATAGCTGCAATTTCATCCTCCACATGTTTTACTACGATGCCATATTTGTCCGCCCATCCCGCCATAAAATGCAAAACAGATGAAGATGGAGTCATCGGATATTCACCCACAAATTTGCATCCGGCTTTAATTGCGCCAATACATAAAGCGTCATTTCCACATAAATACATATTATTCAAAGATTTCTTTTTGGGCATTTTAATGCCAAAATCTTTAGTCCAATTTTTATCGGCAATTGTTTTTCCGTTTTCCAAAGCTTTGATATTCATCGCAATAATTTCAGCGCCTTTTTTCCCCCAAATTTTATCAAGGACACTTTTGGTCACGGACATATCAAACTCTGTTAGGCCGAACAAAATTCCCAGAGCAATCATATTCACAACCAAAGGATTCCCAAATTCTTCGTCTGCAATTTTTTTCAAAGGAACATCAATCATTTTTACCTTTCCCGGTTTAAAATCAGAAGGAAGCTTTACAACCTCGCCATCATAAATAATCGCTCCGCCATCTACCACTTCACTAAAATGCTCATCAATAGTTTGTTTGTCCAAAGCCACCATTACATCAATTTCATCCACATGCACTTCGTGAGGATTTTCATCAATTCGCAGTCTCAAAAAATTATTTCCTCCGCGAATCTGAGAGGAATGTTCCATATTTGAAAAAACGTAGTATCCACCACGCACAAAAGACAACGCCAAAATTTGTCCTGACTTTTCAATCCCGGATCCGGCAGGTCCCCCAATTAAAAAATTTAGAGCTCCATTTTTCATCGTGTTTGCATTTTATCAATTTAAAATCCCTGCAAACAAGTCCAAATTAGAAGGAAGACTTGCGTTGTAAAAATAAAAGGTTCCCCAGTTCTCAGGGGCGGGCGCCAATCTGCGCCCGCCCCTATTTCTCGAGGCCTTGGCGGGCTTGGTTTTAGCACTTCGCTACTTCCAGTTCGTCGCGCAGATCTGCCGCGCGCAGACGAACCCGTAGCGGATTCCGATGAAGACGGCCACGATGGTGACGAAGTCGAAGTAGCTCATGGGCTCTTCCTCCCTCTCCGCCACTCGTTGTAGCCCATTCCGGAGAAGAATCCAGCCAGGCCGGCTCCAAGCCCCCACCACAGAGCGGCCCACAAGGCCTCTCGATGCAGTTCCGAAATTGCTTGCCAACACGCTTCAAAGGTCATCTCTTCCCTGCTTTCACTCTTTCGAGGTTGGTCCGCCAAGACCAGATCTTGTCAGGTCGCTTCGCGCTTTCGAGCAGCTCGCTTCGAGAGGGCTCTCGCGATCAGATGCCACCCGAGGGTGACAATTCCAATGATGAGCAGGCCTTCGGCGATGCTCATCATGATCGCGCTTCCCGGTTCTGAGAACGCTTTCTCGATGAACTCTTCCATCTCCTTCTCCCGTGTGAAGTTACTTCTCGGCCTTTTAGCCTTGTTCACCGGCAGCCTATCATCTGTTCTCGCGCCCGCGAGAACTAGATTTCCAAATTTAAACAACGCAAGTCAATGATCGTCTTTTGAGGACGAGCACCGATCGCGTTGATGATGCATAGTACAGCCCAAAAGAGAAGCCATGGTAATACAAAATGGCTCTATAGTCAATTCTTGTCGGGATTATCCATCTGCTTTACACGCTATCAAAAAAAGCAAATCCGAAACTCTATTCACGTATTGTAAAATAAATTCCGGCACTCCACCGAGAGCTACAATCATTTCTTCATGATAAGCCACTAGTTTTCTTTCAGCTCTCCTTCCCACCGTCCTCGCCAAATGCAAATTAGCAGACAAAGAATTTTTTCCAGGCATCACGAATTTCTTTATTTCCCCAATTTCTTCCTCAAGTTTTTCAATATATTGTTCCAATAATAAAACATCTTTTCGATCTATTTCGATCATTTCTCGAGGAGTTTTCATGTCATTCCCGATTACAGCCATAATTCGATAAATATCTTTTTGAACAATTTCCAAAATTTTCAAAGATTCTTCACCGAGAGCGGAAGCTCTACACATCCCAATAACAGCATTAAATTCATCCAAATCTCCCAGTACTTCAAAAACCAAAGAAGATTTTTTCAAGATTCTCCCATTAAAAAGCCGGCTTTCTCCTTTATCCCCAATTTTTGTAGATATTTTCATGCTCGAATTATATAATGAACAAAATTAAATAAAAAGCCTCACAATTTTCTAACCTCATCGCCTAAAATGCCAAAACAACCTTCCAAAAAAATGACTGTTACCAAACTCGAACTTGAACTTAGCAAAGAAGTAAAAGAGCTCACCAAAGAAATCACCAAATTAAAAGACTTGGAACTTATTCAGGTGCTAAAACATCCCTGGAGACTTATGGGATTATCTCTTTTAAAAGGCATTATGGTGGGATTTGGATCAGTTCTGGGAGCCACAGTTTTAGTAGCTCTTTTTGTTTATATTCTAAGCCAAATTAGTCTTGTTCCGGTAGTCGGAGATTTTGTAAAAGATATCATTCAAGAAATCCAAGTCGGCAATGGGGCTCACTAATTTATTCGCCAAAAACCTCTGCCTGATATGTCATTACTTTAACATCTCCTTTTTTCCATTCGTCATAATTCATCCCCGCTTTCACACATAAGCTTCCGAGAAACTTTTCTTTGTCTGAAAGTTCTTCCCACACTTGAGGCAAATAAGTGGCTTCATGACCACTTTTTTCTAAAATCACTCCATCTTTGAGTGGTCGCAATTTTTCTAGTAAGTCTACTGTATTTTTATATTCCAATTTTTCAGGAACAGTTAAAACAGAAATCTCAATTTTTATATTTCCAAATTCTTCTTTGGTAAGAGGATAAAATCTTGGATCGTAAAAAGCGGCATTAATAGCATTTCTATAAACTCCATTTTCCAAATTATAAACAGGACTAATATTTCCGATACATCCGCGCAAAGCGCCCTCCATTTCTAACGTCACAAAAACACCTCTTTTTTCTTTTAAAATTGCAGCCTCTTTTGGAATCACTACACTCTCGTGAATAATTCCAAGTTCCTCCGCGATTGTATTTCGCGCCAATGAAAGCAGATATTTTCGAATACTTTTATCCATAAATTTATTGATAAAAAGCATACGCTCCATATCCCACCACTCGATTCATGTCTCCCGCCGTGTCCCCACTATTTTTATAATTCAACATTTCACATTTCCATCCTAATTCTTTAGCGATTTCCATTACGGTCAATATACCCATTTTCCCACAAGCATCCCCAACTTCAGACATTTTCATAATATCTAAATCACAAATTGCAGTGCTTGTCTCTAAGTCGGCTCTTTTCGCGTCAGCATATTTCATGAAATGGCTCAAGTCACTACTCGCAACCGTCACTACATCTTTTTGTTGAGCGAAATCTTCAATTTCAGCTGCTAAAAGTTTTGGCCTAAGAGTGCCCAAAACCAGAGGATACAAAATAAAATTTGGTAAAGCCATTTGTAAAAAAGGTACCTGCACTTCCAAAGAATGTTCATCGATATTCGCATCAGGAACATCGATAATTTCATTGCTTTCTTTAAGTTCTGTGCGCACATCTTTTACTTCCACCAATCCCAAAGGCGTTTCCCATTGATCTTCTTCCGGAGCGGCAGCTCCATAAAAAGGAACATGATGAGAAGGTCCAAGTAATAAAATTTTCCAAGTTTTTTCTTGATCCAATCTCCGCAATAATTTATAAGCATAAGCCGCGGTCCATCCAGAATAAATATATCCAGCATGTGGAACAATAATAGCCTTCAATTTGCCATTAAAAGATCCTGGTTTAGCTTTTTCGAAATACTCCATGATGCTTTGCTTCAGCATTTGTGGATTCCCGGGATAAAACTGATTTGAGACCACAGGTCTTCGTACCGACATATTAATTTTTGATTATTTCCAAATTCCCGCAATCTTCGTTTTACAGCTTGGACACGTCCCTATTCCACTTTTCCCAATAACTATTTCACAGCTATCGCAATTCATAAAGCCTCTTTCAATCAAAACTTTATCACATTTCGGGCACAAAGTATCCCCATGATCCATTCCCAAAATATTTCCAGCGTAAACAAAATTAAGTCCAGCTTTTTTCCCAATGTCCCAAGCTCTAAGCAGCGTTTGCGCAGGAGTAGATTTTTTATCAATCATTTTATAATCCGGATGGAAAGCTGTTACGTGCCACGGAATATTTTTAGATACCCCGGTTAAAAATTTAGCAATAGCATTAAGCTCTTCATCACGATCATTCAGCTCCGGAATAATTAATGTCGTGCATTCAACCCAAAAGCCCATTTTATACGCAAGCTCAATTGTTTTTTTCACTCCCTCCAGTTTCACCCCTCCACAAGTTTTTAAATAAAAATCAGGATTAAAAGATTTAACATCAATATTAATTGCATCACAAAAATCTTTAATATATTCAAGACATTCCACTGACTCATACCCGTTACTCACATATACATTCTTTAAACCTTTTTTTCGCGCAAGAACGCCAACATCATAAGCATATTCACTAAAAATTGTCGGCTCATTATACGTATAAGCTATTGCCGGAATTTTATTTTCAATACAATATTCTACTATTTTTTCAGGAGGCAAATCCTGTCCCCCTTCACAAAGCTTCCCAATTACCAGCTCCTCAATCTCGGGATTTTCATATCGACCTCTTGTATTAGCAATGGCCTGTGAAATGTCCCAATTCTGACAAAAACTACATCTAAAGTTGCATCCAATAGTTCCAAAAGAAAAAATCTTACTTCCCGGCAAAAAATGATACAAAGGTTTCTTCTCGATCGGATCGATATTTACAGCAACCGCTTTCCCATAAATATTTAAATAAAGCTCTCCATCAATGTTTTTCCTTACACCGCAAAACCCACTTCTGTCCTTCTCGATAATGCAATATCTTTGACAGCAAGTGCATCGAACATTATTCCTTTCCAGCGTTTTGAATAATGTAGCCTTTTTCATACAGCAATTTTAGCACAAATTCAATCCGGAAATCTAAAATTTTCTGGAATTAAAAACGCGACTAAGGTATTTTTAACCAGCTTAACAAATTCCCCAATAGAAAATGAACAGTAAAAGAATAAAATTTTGGAACTATGCCTTCCTGGCACTATTTATTGCAGGCCTACTAATGGTTAAACTGGGAGGAGGATTTGGATCATCCGGTTTGCCACTAGTAGACAAGCTTTCTGATTCAGATTGGGTTAAGGGCGATAAAAATGCCAAGGTAATTATAATTGAATATTCCGATTTCGAATGCCCCGCCTGCGCAATTTACTCCAAATTTCTAAACGACGCGATGAATGAGTTCGGCGAGCACGCTGTCTTTGCCTATCGTCACTATCCTTTGAATATTCATAAAAACTCAACGTCTGCTGCCTGGGCGGCTGAAGCGGCAGGGGTTCAAGGAAAATTTTGGGAAATGCATGATAGACTTTTTATCTACCAAGACGCTTGGAGCAAAGAAGAAAATCCGGAAGAAATCTATAATAAATTTGCCAAAGACTTAGGGCTTGATGTTGAGAAATTCAAAGCAGACTATCAGTCTGATGCCACACATCAAAACGTAGAATTGGATCGCAAAAGTGCTAAGAAAAACAAACTCAACTCAACCCCAACAATATTCATAAACGGTCAGCAAATAAATAATCCAGGAACCTATGAAGGATTTAGAACTCTCGTCAGAGAAGCCGTCCAAGCTACTCCCTAAGTGGCTTATTTGGAGCATAATAGCAACAGCCAGTATTGGATTTATGGACGCAATGTATCTTACTACCGAACATTATAGTGGCACTGGAATAAAATGTGTTATTTTTAAAGGATGCGATGTTGTAGCAAATAGCGCATATCAATTAATGTTTGGCTTTCCGGTAGCTTTATATGGAGTGATTTACTATTTTGGAATTTTATTTATTTCTCTTTTGTATCTAGATCTTGGAGACAAGAAATTCAAAAATATTTTTAAATTACTGAGTATAAAAATGCTTCCAATTTACACTTTGGTAGGATTTTTAATGTCGGTTCGCTTTGTGTATTTGCAAGCATTTGTAATTAAAGCTTTCTGTACATATTGCTTGCTATCAGCATTAACCTCTACACTTCTTTTTATTTTTGGAATAATACTTTTCAAACGTAATCATTCCAAAATAGCCTAAGGCTAAAACGATAGGCAAGATGCTCAAAATCTGCCCTGTTGATAATGGAAATTCTGCCGGTAGTCCGTGTAAATCTTTCCAGAATTCAATAATAAATCTTCCCGCGAAATACAAAAGGATATATAGGAATAAATAGAAAAGCTGCGGAGTTTTTTTAGAGTATTTTTTATAAAGAAAAAACAAGACGAAAAAAATTACAAAATTCAAAACAGCTTCAAAAAGTTGAACTGGATATCTTGGAAAATCTTCTCCAAGTTTTTTAAAAACAACTCCCCATCCCTCACTTTTTATGCCCACAATTTCCGAATTAAAAAAGTTGCCAATCCTTACAAACATTGCCGTAATAGGCATACCAAGAACTAAAATATCTACGTATTTTTTAAAATTAGTTTTGTGAACAATTGTCCAAATCAGATAAGTAATAAATAGCCCAATAGCCGCTCCATGACTGGCTAATCCACCATTCCATATTTTTAAAATCTGAGTTGGATGTTCGAAATAATACTCTGGTTCATAGAAGATAATATGTCCAAAGCGTGCTCCCAAAATTAATCCGATAAACAAGTAAATAACTAAACTATCAAGATCCTCGAAGGGGAATTTATTTTTTTTGAAGGTCCATCTCAAAATCAGATAATTCAAAATAATTCCGATCAAGAAAAAACCCCCATACCACCTAATATTAATAAATCCATAGCTAAATAATTCAGGATTAATATCGTTAACGAAAATCATAGGAACATAGTTAAAAAGCATGCCCTAGTATAACAATCATTTTATCTCCCGCAAAGATTTCATAATCTAAAAATGGTCTCCTTCTCCATGCGCAGCCGCATCATCTGGTTCTACGGGATCCTCTGTTCCAAAAATACGATCAAAGGCTTTCTGGAAACCAGTCCCTTGGTAATATGTTCCAGTTTGCAGATCTTCCGTAAGCAAAGCCTTTACAATTTCCCCTAAAGTTGTCATGTAAGCAGCAGCATTTCCAACCGCCTCTTTCGGCATAGTTTTTTCTCCGGTAAAAATCCAGTGAGCTAAATGATCCGGCCTGTCGAAAGCCAGCTCCTGTTCATCTTTTTCCCCAATAGCCAATTCAGCAACTCTCATTTCAACATCAACCATATCCGCAGAAGGATGAACCACTCTAATAAATTTCATAACAGCTTGAACTCTTTTCATAAAAACATCTACAGGCTCACCCCGCTCCTCTTGTTCGCCGGCAGTATAATTTGCATATAAAGCCGTAAGGCGCATCAATGGACTGACTGGAACCGGCTTAGAATAACAATCTCTGTCAAAATCAAGATCATCTCCATCTGCGGGTACTTCTCCGTATCCTAAATCATTTTCGTTGACATCATGTTCTTCGAAACCCGATTCCTCATGCTGCATAACTCCAGTCATATAAAATTAATTAAACAAATAAAAGGAAAACTTTATATCTCCAAATTAAAAAATCGTCAAGAAGCTATTACATCGTATTTGATTGCAAATGATAGTATGGAGGATGAGATTGATATCTCTTGATAGCCATTCTAATGATTTCTTCAATAAATTCCCCGTAATCCATACCAATCAATTTTGCGGAATTAGGAACGCAGTCACCGATGTTAATTGATGGATTTGGATTAAGTTCAAGTACATAAGGATTATTATTTGAATCAACCCTTACTTCGACTCTGCCATAATCATGACAATCCAAGATATTGTAAGTATCGAGAGAGATTTCAGATATCAAAGAAGCTAATCTCCTACTGATATTTTTTGGAGGTCTTTGAACGGTAATACATTTGTCATAAACTGGATCCGTTGACCACTTGGCTTCGAAAGGATAAATATGCCAATACCCTTTCGGCATTTTATCAAATACAGATCTGCTTAAAGGCAGTACACGTAAATCGTCATCTTCGCTGCCGATAATAGAGACATCATACTCGTCTCCATCGATAAATTCCTCAATCAAAGCTGGCCTACCAATTTCCACTATAATTTTTTCCAATTGTTTCTTTAGTTGTTTTTCATTAGTAACAACAGAGTCGTTGGTAATTCCAATAGAATTGTCAGTATTCGCCGGTTTTACAATTAATGGATATTTAAAATCGGACCTCAAGTCGTCATCCATCGTATAAGCATAATCCCAAAGAGGAGTTGGAATATTGTGATAATTCAAAAGTTTTTTTACGCGAATTTTATCTATACAAAGAGATAAAGTGAAAGGACTGGATCCGGTATAAGGAATTTGTAATACATCTAAAATCGAAGCCGCATGAGGTTCAAGCAAGCTCGAATCATTAATTCTTTCCGCAACATTAAACACAACATCCACATCGCTTTTATTTAATTCATTAAAAGCTTTTGGAAGATTGTTAAAATCAAAAAAAGTAACTTTTTTATAACCTAATCCTTCGAGAGTTGCCTGAATATTTTTTCCAACAGACATCAAGTCTTGTTCTACTGCGCCGCCCACGCCATTGAAAATATTACAAGCAATTCCTACATGTAAATTGCGTAAATTTTTAGTAGACATCATCTTGAATTTTTCCAATTTGGCAGCGCGTAAAATCGATTCAGTGCTGGTTAGTGCCGCAAAGGTGGAACCATGTTTTCTAGACGTTTTCCCAATCGAAGAAGCTGGATCAAATTTTACAACCTTGTAATCAATTTCGTCCAAAATTTCTTTCAAATTATCTTGAGCATCAATCAAATTTTCTCCACTAACAGTTAACCATCCTAAATATTCATATCCCATTGGTGGAATCAAAATCGGCTCGCCAATTTTTTTAAAAATATGCATCTCTTCAAGATGTTTATTTTTTTCAACTTTAGGAGAGACATCTAATTGTACTAAAATCCCAGATTCCTTAGATGATAAGTCCCAACCAATAATGTGTTTTTTAGGGACATCGGGCTCGGAAACTTTGATAAATTGTCCCAATGCAATTTTTACAGCAAGTTCAATCAAATCCACTTCCCAAGCACCTTTTGTATAAGAATAAACATAGTCTCCACCCATTCTTAAATTTACTTCAATCGGCATAGGGCCGTGCTTAGTAGATTTTGCTTCGAAGTGGATACATCCATTTTGAACCCCCAGTTTTTCCAAAGTCTCTTCCGCTAAATCAAGCAATCCATCCTGTTTTTTCTCCGGCAAACTAGATGGGATAGATTGTCCGCTATCAAAGAAAAACATATCTCGCGCTTTATTAAAATTATCCGCGATTGAATAAAATTTTATTTTTCCATTTTGCAAAATAATATCGATATCCACCTCATCTCCATCAATATATTCTTCTACATAAATTTCCATTCCGTCAGTAAGAGCGGATTCGATCGATGTCGAAATATTAGTTTTTATAAACTTATAAACCTCATCCAAAGATTCTTCGTCGTCGGCTTTCACTACGAAGGCGCTAGAGCTTCCATAAGCCGGTTTAAAAACTAAAGGAAATTTAAAATTTTCCGAAACGAATCTCAAGTCTTCAAGATTACGAATCATTTTGTATTGAGGAACAGGAAGGCTATTCTCGTTACAAAATTCTCTAAATAAAAATTTATTCCTTACCTTTTTTGCAATATGATAAGGAATTCCAATGAAATTAAACTTATCAGTAATTCTCGAGGTCAGCAGAACATCATCCTCCCAAAAAGTTAAAGCTCCATTAATTTTTATTTTTGGATTTTCTGAAATAAATTTTCCGACAGCGGCAATCGATTCGCGATGATCTGATGTGTCAGCCAAGATCCAATGGTCGACATATCCTTGGGCCCAATTTTTTTCTTTATTCAAAACAACGACCGTCAGGCCCATCTTCTTCAACTTTTGCAAAATAAATCTTTTTTTTGAGGAACCGGTGTTAACTAGGAGAATTGTATTTCCTGCAAAGGAATCTGGAATCTTGTTGGCGAGGTGCATAAAAATTTTTTATAAATCACTTCCCGCATACTATTCTCCTCGCCCTAAATTTCAATAGATTTTTAAAGTATTTATAGCTTAACTTCTTCGTGGATGCCGGAAGGGGCTGCTATCGCAGTTTGATCTGCCTCATAATTAGCAGCTGGCAGCCAAATACTGAAGGTGCTACCTTTTCCAAGACTGCTTTCTACTTCAATGCGTCCCCCGATACTTTCAACATATGTTCGAACTAAATTTAATCCTTTCCCCGTGCCTCCTTTTTCCGGTCTCGTAGTAAATCCATCATCAAAAATTTTAGGCATAACATCAGGATCAATTCCGCTACCGGTATCTGTAACCGAAAAAACTACACATCCATCAACTCTTCCTATAGAAGTCGTAATCTCTCCGCCATCCTCTTGAATAGCTCTTTCGGCATTTCTCATTAACTCCATCGCGCATTCTCCAAATATCGTTTCATGAGTGTTTATAAAAATCATGGGAGTTCTTTTCCGTAGACCCCATTCGCGATTTAATTTTATTCTTCCCTTGCTTGTGATCAATAATTGCGCCTGAAATAAATCTGCAGAACGATCAGCTAATTGATATATATCCCATGGCTGCAGAGTAAGTTCTTTTTCAGTTAAGTCAAAGGTTTGTAATCTTACATAATGGTCAGGGAAACGGCCTCTATCAAATTTTCCATGAGAAGCCTCATCCAAGTCCAAAAAGGCAGCATTGACAATCACGGAGGCCGAATTATTTAGTCTGTGATATAGCATTCGCAAAAGTCCTCTATAAAAAATATTGCCACCCGGTTCGGAAGTTTTTGCCAAAAATAAATTTAAAATTTCCCGCAAACCATTCATGCCGGTTTCATTATAAAGAGACTGCATTTCATCAGGAATAGATTTTCCATGATCAATCATATTATTAATAGCTTCCGCGTAACGAGCCATTCTCTCTTTTAATGTAGCTAATTTAGGATTAATTTCTGTCGTCAAAAATAAACGGATTTCTTTGGCGGCTTCGGCCATTTTTTCAGGGCCATCTATCTGCTCTAAGCCCCCTTCTCTCTCCGGATCTAGGATTGCGCGAGAACATTCTTGGCCAACCGATCCGCAGAGATCAAGACATCGAGCGGTTACACCATAGTCCATCGGGTGATTCATCGCCAAAGGATCAGCCCTAAGAACTTCCCTCAAATTCTAAAAATTCCCACAGCTACTTCGATCCAAGACTGTCGCCATAAAACAGAATTAAATTTAGCCGTAACGATACAACTATTTACAAAAAAGTCAAGGAACTTACTCCGAGAAGTTTGCCTGTGGTAAAAAAAACAGCTTCCTCACAATGAAGGAGGCTTGTCGGCGAAATTTAAATGGCGGAACGGACGGGGATCGAACCCGTGACCTCCACAGTGACAGTGTGGCGTTCTAACCAGCTGAACTACCGCTCCATATCTACTCAAATGCCCTATTTTTCAAAGGCATGCAGGAAGATAATATATTCCACGTCGAAACACAAGGGATTTTGTGAAAATTTCTTCGTTGCAGTTGCCCACTTTGCTGATAAAATACAAATCACTTAAATGAAATCATGAGAATAGGAATCGATTGCAGGATGTTTGGACTGAAATTCACGGGTATTGGTAGATGTGCCTACGAGCTTGTCCAGCACATCATTGCTACAAATGAAAAATTAGAAAAGCCGCATGATATTATTTTGTTTTTCAATAAAAACGAATATCACGAATTTCCCGAGACAAAAAATGTCAAAAAAATCCTTGTGAATGCTCAGCATTATTCCTTAAAAGAACAAACCAAATTTGCCTGGATGCTTTATAAAGAAAAATTAGACGTAGTTCATTTTCCGCACTTTAACATCCCCCTTTTTTATAGAAAAAAATACACCGTTACTATTCACGATCTCACTCTTTCTCTCTTTCCGGGCAATAAAATGACCAAATGGTACCAGCGTTTGGCTTATCATATAGTCATCCGTAATGCTGTAAAAACTGCCAAAAAAGTAATTGCCGTCTCTGAGAATACCAAAAAAGATATTATTAGAATGTTGCACATTCCTGAGCAAAAAATTGAAGTTATTTACAATGGAGTAAGTTCAGAATTTGAAATGATTGAAGATGTTTCAAAATTCAAGAGCACTCTTGATAAATATAAAATTTCCAAAGAGTTTCTTCTGTATACCGGAGTATGGAGAAGTCATAAAAATCTTCCACGATTAGTTCACGCTTTTTCATTACTCAAACATAAATATCATCTCGATTTTCAATTAGTAATTACTGGGAAGCCAGACCCTCATTATCCGGAAGTTCTCCATGCTGCCAAAATTTTAGATCTAAAAAACGACATAATTTTCACCGGAGCTGTTGATGAAAAAGAACTTGTACATTTGTACAATGCGGCGTTATTCTATGTCCTTCCTTCTTTATATGAAGGATTTGGGCTGCCGATTTTGGAATCTATGAAATGCGGAACGCCGGTTGTAGCCTCAAACATTTCATCTATTCCTGAAATTTGTGGAGAAGGGAATTCTATTTTATTCGATCCATACAGCATCGACGACATTGCAGAGAAAATAAATTATCTTTACATAAACCCGGAACTACAGACTGAATTAATCAATAAAGGATTGCTCCGAGCAAAAGAATTTTCTTGGGAACGAATGACGGCTGAAACTTATAAATTAATTACAAATTTAAAATAATGTTTTCACCATTTCAACAATACATTAAGAGAGCAGCAGATAAATATGGCATTTCCAAAGAATTAAACGCCATCAAAATTTGTAATGATTTTCGCGCCATAGTCCCCGAAATGTTTCAAAAAATTCCTCAAGCTCAAGATCATATCACCCCGGCTCATTACAAAAATTGGACTCTCACTATAAATGTTCCATCCCCTGCTTGGGCTCAAGAAGTGATTATGCGCAAAGAAAAAATTATCAATGAAATGAACGCTAAAGCCGGCAGAAAAATCATTCGAAACCTTTTCACTCAATTGCGACAAGGCTGATTTTATGCTAAAATAAGAGCATAAAATAAAAATAAAAACCAAAATGCCACCAGACAATCCTCCAGTCTGTCCGCCGATTAAACCAAAAGAAGAAAAATCATTTTTTGGTAAGCTTTTTGACTGGACAAGTCGTGCAAAAGACGACGCAAGAAAAAAAGAATGCGAGCAAAGAAGAGCGCAACAAGAAATCCTCCAAACGGAAGACACGGAATGGTTCACTCCCGACGAGAAAAAATTCCTCGACATAAAAGCAATTACTGAAGAGAAATTAAACGCCGCCTTGTTTGCAATTAATAACGCTTTAGATTTCATCAATTCTAATCCGACCATCTCAGCGGCGGTAAAAGCAAATGGAATCAAAATTCAACCCCCATACTATTACATTGCTCTTGCCGTCAAAGAAAGCAAATTAAATCCGGGGGCAAAAGGAAATACCGGGAATCCGGATGTAAACAAATATGCCCTTGGCTATTTTCAAGTGAAGAAAGGAGCAATGGAAGGAGTTAATGAAATGTTTGGGATGGATTACTCCATAGGGGAAATCTATAGCGACGCACCACTGGAAAACTCGGATCAAACTAGAGCATCTATAAATAATGCAGTAGTAGGCATTTTATATTGGCATCTTTCCGAAATAAAATTTGATGAACCGGTCGCTCAAACAATGTCTCAAGAAGATAGAGATAAAATTACCGCAATGATTTATTTCCTTGGGCCGAGTGGCTTCAGAACCTTATATAAAGCTCTGGGAAAACCGAAAAAATTTTCCGAATTAGCTAAAGGAATAGCCAGACATTTGTCTCAAAGATTTGATTTTCTTTCTGTTAACTCGGGCGGATTAAGCACGAGTTTTAGTCCTGAATATGGTGTTGAAATAAAATCATATTTAGACACCGGGACCTTGGGAGCAGACGACGTTTTAAGAAAGCTTAGTGGCAAATTTATTACAATTAACGGAGGAAGATTTAATGCCGAAAGCTTATTTGAGGCGATTCGGTATGCGGAAATTACATCGCAATTAATACACGACAAAGATTTAAAAGCCCCCGAAAGGCTTTCGTATAAAGTTAGACCTAAAGAAAATTTATATAAAATTGTTAAAAGTTTATTGCCCAGATATGGAATTGAATTGAAAGATTTAAAACTTGAGGGAAAAATTATTACCGAAATTATTAAGTTGATTAATCCAAATGGCCAATATGACATTCTTAAGGCGGGATCAGAAATTCCGGTTCCTTCAAAAGAAGTAGTGCAACAAATGCTTTCCAGAAAAGGAATGATTCATGTAGTTGAAAAAGGAGAAGTAATGAATGTAATTGCCGAAAAAGTCGGCATAAAAAAAGAAATTCCAAATCTCACCAGGACACGTATTCACAAATTGAGTGATTTTTTAATTGCCTACAATAAAAGAGTCAATAAATTATATAGAAAGAAATTAATGCCCAAAATGGCTATCTACATCCCCGAAAAAGATGAGATAGAAGCCGCGATTTCCTAAATATTCCATTTTTCCTTGACTTTAAAAGCTCAACGGATAGAATTAAGCCCGCATTTATCCGATAAGACTATTTACCTTGCTAAAGATCAGACTTAGCCGCGTAGGAAAGAAAAGCCAACCAAGCTTCCGTGTAATCGTTCAGGAACACACCTCAGCTGTAAAAGGAAAGTTCATTGAAGAGCTGGGATATTATCGACCTGCAACGAAAGACAAAGAGCTCGTCTTTAAATTAGACAGAGTGAAGCATTGGATTGACAATGGTGCTCAGCCATCTGATTCTGTTGCCTGCTTGTTAAAAAAACAAGGAGTTTCTGGAATGGAAAAATTCATCGATCCAAGAAACAGGCAAAGGAAATCAAAGAAAGAAGTTCCTGAGGCAGCAGCAAAACCGGCAGCTCCAGCCGCCGCAGAAGCTCCTGCAGCAGAAGCCGCTCCAGCTGCGCCAGAGGCACCAGCTACGTCGGAACAAACAGCTTAATTAGCCGTACTTAATATTATCTTGTAACACATCTTACCTATGGCAGACCAACACGCAGATCAACTATTTGTTGAACAGATCGTAAAACAGATCGTCGAAAAACCTGAAGAGGTTGTAGTAGAAAGAACTGTTGACGAAATGGGAGTTCTTATCACTTTAAGAGTTGCTAAGGACGACATGGGAAAAATTATTGGAAAGAGTGGTCAAACTGCAAAAGCAATTCGCGTACTACTTCGAGTCATTGGCTCAAAAAATAATTCACGTGTCAATTTAAAGATAGTAGAACCAGAGGGTTCAGTTGAACTAGAAGGCGCACAGGAGTAATATCTTGTTAGCTTAATAAAATAACCTCTACAAATATGGCTCCAGCTATTCCTTCGAACATACCCTCAAATGTTCCTGGTGGGATGACGGGATCAGGTATTCCGACGACAACTACTATTCCTGCGGCAAGCGCCCCGCCTATTTCTGTTCCATCAAATGTTCCGACCAGCTATGTAACAAATAAAGGGAGTGGTTCAATAATAGATGCTGCTCAGAGCTATGATATTTTGCAAATTATCAATCGTGGAATAGCTTACGCCATTATCATTGCCGGATTTTTATCAGTTGTATTCATTTTCATTGGAGGCATTTCTTTTATCTTATCTGGAGGACAAGAAGATAAAATTAAATCAGCGGTTTCCACTATTAGATATGCGATCATTGGTTTGATCATCACAATCCTTGCCACCGTTATTATTGGAACAGTAGGTAAAGCTATGGGTCTTGATATCATCAAGTATATCAATTTTGGTGAAATCATCGATACTATCAAAAGCATTACCTCTGGAGCAGGATCAAGCGGCGGACCAAGCCTTGATTAGCCTTTCACTGATCTAACTCCTTCACTCACGAGATTTCTCCAGTCGAATGGGAATTTGAAGGTTTCCATTGCACGTACAAGTGCTGCAAAAATTCCCCATGAGCTATCATTTTTATAAGTGAAGCTATTTCCTGTTTCAAAATTTGGATTGTAGTCCTTGAGCCCATCCTTTTGTGCTGACACCGGAATAATTCCATTTAGGAGGAATTCATCGGCATCATTACATGGAAGCACCAGAGCCATATCACAAGCCTCTAGAAGGTCTTTGCGATTAGATCTGCTATATGGCATAAAAATCACATGTGGAATTGAAAATTCATCGATATTACTATCTGCCAAAATAATTACTTCCATATTTATAGAAGCAGTCCCCTCCAAAATTCCTTTTATTTTTTTTGCATCCTCTTTTGATAATTCTTTATCCAAAAAAATTCCAAGTAACGGCCTTTTATACGAGAATGATAATTTTTTTGCAAAAGTTTTTTTTGTTTCCTTTTTTCTTTCTATTAAATTATTTACATCGCTATCTGTCATATATTTTTTATTTTTATTTTTTGTTATTCAGACATTGTACCCTATAATAAGGCAAAAGTGAAGAACGCTGCCGTTGACGGGTGTAGAGAATATTTCTTATTTATATATATGGAAAAACTGATTCTGATCGATGGAAATGCCATCATGCATCGTGCTTATCACGCGATTCCCCCTTTCAAAACTTCTAAGGGAGAGCTGGTGAATGCAGTTTACGGTTTCGCCTCCATGCTTTTAAATATTTTAAAGAACGAAAAACCGGATTACATTGCCCTGTCTTTTGATACTAAGGCGAAAACTTTTCGCCACGAAGAATATACTGAATATAAGGCAACTCGTGTCAAAGCGCCTGATGAATTTTATGATCAAATTCCTCGCATTAAAGATTTGGTAAGAATTTTTGAAATTCCAATTTATGAAATGGATGGCTTTGAAGCTGATGATGTTTTAGGAACTTTAGCGAAGCAAGCAGCCACACATTCAAATCTAAATACTTATATAGTTACTGGAGACAGAGATACTTTTCAATTGGTTACCGATAAAGTTTTTGTCCTCTCTCCTATCCATGGATTTCAACAATGCGAAGTTTTCACTCCTCAAAAAGTTGTTGAAAAATATGAATTAAACCCAAACCAAATTGCTGACATGAAAGGATTACAAGGAGATCATTCCGACAACATCAAAGGTGTTCAAGGAATTGGTCCAAAAACTGCCAGAACTTTACTTCAAAAATATCGCACCATTGAAAATCTATACGACCATCTTGATGAACTTCCAAAAACTACCAAAGAAAAATTAGAGAATGATAAAGAGAGCGCATTTTTTAGTAAAAGAATGGCGACTATAATTACCGATGTCCCCCTTTCCTTAAATCTAGAAAGTTGTAAAACTCACACCTACGACAAAACTAAAGTCGAAAATTTCTTTCACGAATTAGAATTCAAAAGTCTCCTAGGCAAACTCGGAAACGTCGATCATTACTACTCCGACAGGCGTCAAAAAGATGATGAAAATCAACAAAGCTTATTCTAGGATTAATGGCTTCTCTGAGTCGTTCACGGCCGAATAAAAATTTTATTCATTATCCTCTCGAAATACCGCTATTTATGAAAAAGCGGTTGTAAGAAATCGGCATCTCTAGTAATATCAAATACACTAAAGGGCTATAATTTTTTTTGTTAAAACTTAACATATGGCAAAAGCTAGAATTATCGCAAGTCTTGATATTGGAAGTTCAAAAATAAGAACAGTTGTTGGTGTCCAAGACGATGCATCTCCGGTACCAAATATCATAGGTGTTGGCATTGCTCCGTCAACAGGTTTACGCAAAGGAGCGGTCATAGATGTTGAAGAAACTATTAATAGCATTTCCGCTTCTTTAGAGGACGCTGAGAGAATGGCCGGCGAGCCAATCAATCATGTCTTTTTAGGAATTGGTGGAAACAATATCGAGTCTATTAATTCAAAAGGAGTTATTGCCGTTTCACAGGCTGAGAATGAAATTTCTGAAGATGATGTTGATCGTGTGCTCGAAGCTGCTCAGGCAGTTACTATTCCTTCAAATCGCCGTATCCTCAGAATCATTCCAAAAACTTTCACAGTTGATGAACAAAAAGGAATTAAATATCCGGTCGGAATGACTGGAATCAGGCTGGAAGTTGAGACACATATTATTACCGGATTTGAGCCGGTTATTAAGAATATTGAAAAATGCGTGCTTCAATCGGGAGTCGATATTGATGATGTAATTCCAAGTTGTCTTGCACCGGCAGAATCAGTTCTTTCAAAACGCCAGAAAGAGCTTGGAGTAGTCGTTGTAGATATTGGATGTGGCGGCACGGCTTTAAGCGTTTTTGAAGACGGAGCCACTCTTTATACAGCAGTTATTCCAGTTGGGGGAGAAAATGTTACCAATGATGTTGCTATTGGAATGAGAACCTCTATCGATACCGCCGAAAAGGTGAAAATTGAATATGGCAGTGTAATTCCAGAAGACGTTAGCGAACGCGAAACAATAGATCTTTCTCTTATCAGCAAAATCGATACACACGTTATTTCAAAGAAAAAACTGGTTGAAATTATTCAAGCTAGATATCACGAAATTTTTGTTTTAGTAAAAGACGAATTAGCCAAAATTCACAGAGATGGAATGCTTCCCGCAGGAGTTATTTTGACAGGAGCGGGAGCCAAAATTCCTGGCGCAATAGATCTAGCCAGAGAAACCTTAAATTTACCTGCTCAGATAGGTTTTCCGCAGAACTATGATGGAGTTGTCGACAAAATCGATGATCCCGCATATGCAACTGCGATTGGGCTACTTATCTGGGGATCAAGATATGAAGGGCGTCATCACAGTGGCTTTAAGGGGATCAACCTTAAGAAAGGGCTTAGCGGCGTAAAAACTTGGTTAAAACATTTGTTCCCATAACGCAACTCTTGAATTAAGTTTGATCTTGACACGTTGTCAACTCGTGGGCAATAATAGCCACCTTTACATAAATATTGGCTTAATTTGTTAACAATCACATCCATGGCTCTACATGACGATAATACACAAGATTTGAAAAATTTATTTTCTTCTCAGAAAGAATCTTCCAATACTCCATTTCGTCCTAGGTCATCTAGCAGACTAAAAACTCAGGAAGTTATGCCTGAGATTACGCCTGTCGCAAATATTAAAGTTCTTGGAGTCGGCGGTGGCGGATGCAATGCTGTTAACAGAATGATTAAGTCGGGAGTTAAAGGAATCGACTTTGTTGCCATTAATACAGATGCACAGGCTCTCTATCATTCAGAAGCTCCTACCAAAATTAATATTGGTAAGGCTACAACTCGTGGACTTGGAGCAGGTGCAAATCCGGATATCGGACGCCAATCTGCTGAAGAGAGCGTAGATGAAATTAGAGAAGCAATCGAAGGTAGTGATATGATTTTTATCACTTGTGGACTTGGTGGAGGAACAGGAACAGGTGGAGCTCCGGTAATTGCTGGAGTGGCGAAAGAATTAGGAATCTTAACTGTTGCAGTTGTCACAAGGCCATTCACTTTTGAAGGAAAAAGAAGATCAACTCATGCTGATGAAGGTTTTGAAAATTTGAGAAACAAAGTAGACGCATTGATCACAATTCCAAATGATAGAATTCTTTCTATTATCGATAAGAAGACTCCAATGAACGATGCCTTCGCAGTATTAGACGATGTTTTAAGACAAGGTGTACAAGGTATTGCTGATATCATCACCGTTCATGGACTTGTAAATGCCGACTTCGCCGATGTAAAAGCTGTCATGGAAAATTCAGGATCAGCTCTTATGGGTATTGGTTACGGAACAGGTGAAAACAGAGCTTCGGAAGCTGCAAAAGCGGCTGTTGAAAGTCCGCTACTTGAAATGTCTATCGATGGAGCTAAGGGAATTTTGTATAACATCACCGGTGGAAATGATCTAAGCATGTTTGAAGTAGATGAAGCTTCTAGAGTTATTACAGAAGCTGCAGATCCAGACGCAAATATTATCTTTGGCGCGGTAATCAACGATTCATATACGGGAGAAATAAAAATCACAGTTATTGCTACAGGATTTGATTATAAGCAAAAAGATTCTATTATTCGTCCATCAATTTTTGGACAAAAGAGAACTCCGGCTGAAACATCAATGCCTATTAAACAAGCAGAAAACGAACTCGACATCCCTGCATTTATTAGACAGAAGATGAACTAAGCGGAGAGGCAGGCAATCCAAAATGAAGCCCGCCAAAAGCGGCGAAACAAAGAAGAGCCGGACCCCGTTGACAAGCGGACCCGATTGAAGAAGCGACATTTTTCCTGTACTATCTCCCCGATGATAAAAGCGGAAATTTTAGATAAATCACAGGAATCTCTTTGGAACAAATTTGTTCTAACTCATCCCCTTGGCACGATGAGTCAAACTTCAAATTGGGGTCATTTCCAATCAAAAATCCCTACTCGCGGAAAGTATTGGACAGTCGCTTTAAAAGATCACAATAAAATAGTTGGAGGGACTATCATTATTAAACATGGACTTGCGAAAGACTCCTCTTGGCTGTATTCCGGCAGAGGCCCCCTACTTGATTACAAATCCAAAAAATTCAAAGAAAACCTAAAAATTCTCCTGGAAGAAATTAAAAAAATCGCCAAAAAAGAAAATTCTATTTTCTTGAGAATGGACCCCCCTTTAGAAAAATCGATCTATAAAAAATGGCCAAAAATTAATTGGTTTTTTGATAGTCATTTAGGATTTCAACCGGAAGACACTCTTGTTTTAGACCTCACGAAATCAGAGGAAGACCTTCTTGCTCAAATGAAGCCAAAGGGCCGATATAACGTTCGTCTAGCCGAAAAAAAAGGAGTCACCATTCGCGAAAGTGATTCGCGAAATACTGAAAAATTCGAAAAAGATCTCGAAACTTTTCATAAAATTCTCCATGAAACAACTATGCGCGACAAGTTTTACGGTCACAGAAAAAACGTTTATAAATACATGATCGAAACCCTGCCTCCTCCTAAATCTGAAAAAGATATTTTAAAAACTCCTTATGCCAAACTTTATCTCGCCGAATACGAAGGCAAAATTATTGCCGGAGTAATTGCCACTTTTTATAAAGACACGGCGACTTACTACTATGGAGCATCTAGTGACAGCGCAAGAAACGTAATGGCTCCCTATTTGACCCAATGGACCATTGCCAAAGAGGCCAAAGCTAAAGGTTTTAAAATATATGATTTTCTCGGAATTTCGCCGGAGAATGCCAAAAATCATCCTTGGGCCGGAGTCACCGATTTTAAGAAAAAATTTGGAGGAAAAACAGTCTCATATTTACCATCAAAAGAATATCCGTTCAAAAAATCTCTCTATTTTGGATATCGTTTCTACAAATTTCTCAAGAAGTAGTTGGCAAAGTTCTAAAAAAATGGTAAAATAAAACAATAACAAAAAATAAAAACAAACAAAATGGTTAATTTAGATGTTATCAAGAATTACTTTTTAAAAATAGTTCTCGAAGAATCAGATAATTTCAAAGCGCTGCCAGAAAAAGAAAAGCAGGCTTCAGTCGACAGAATAGCGAAACTCTCAGAGGATAAACAAAAAGATCTTTGCGTATTTTTTGTTAGCCAGGAAAAGACAACTCTTCCAGGAAAAATTTTCATGAGATTCGTAAAAGAAGTGAGCAATTCGGTAGAGGCGCTAACTCATGTAGCAGAAAAAGATAAAGCCATTTTAAATAGGGCTAGAAACGGTAGAAAAGAATCAGAAATCCAAACTAATTTATAAATAAAAATCAAAATAATAACCAAAACAAAATGCAAACATTTCTAAACGCAATTCAGAATTTACTGAAAATTTCTGAATCAAGAATCGTCTTCAAAGGAGGACCAGAAGGAGCAAAAGCTGAAGCTGCCAAAGCAGATCCTTTCAAGCGAATTGAGGGGGTCAAAGAGGGAGTGACTACTCTGAAAGAAGCTCAGGAACTAGCAGATCAGGCATTATCTAAGTTAAAAGAAAGAAAAGAATCCTGGGAAAAACCAGAAAGCGGACATTCTGCCCAGTTCATTGATTTAGTGAATAGAGAATTTACCAAATACAATGATTTACGTACTGCCATGGATACGACTTTCAAGGCAGCCGGGGTTGATTTAAATGCAAAAATAGACGCACCTTTTGAAACGGGACTTAAAGACTATGGATCAAAGTTAAAAGCAGCCATAGACACTCTTGATACGGAAGCAGTTACTCAGAAAAAGACCAAACTTAGAGAAAGAGTCACGGCTTTAGACGCCACATACACGCCAGCAAAAGCTGGAGAATTACCAGCAGCAATTCAGGCTCAGGTAGATACAAAAGTAGCGGACTTAACCAAAGATATTCCAGAAGGTCCAACCAAAGTAAAAATAGTTGAATTGGTTACCGCAAAATTAAAAGCTCTTGGATCAAAATCAATCCAAACATTAGCTGAAATCAAGGGGAAATCCCCATTCAAAGATATTGATACTCCAAACGCTGTTGTAACAGAAGCTGATTTGGATTCTGCTATCAAAACTTTATCTGATGAACATTTATTCCCGGCAGATGTCGCAAGCTTATGGACAGAGCAAGAGGGTGCAAGTATAGAAAAACAAACTCGCAAATTTAGCGGAGCTGCAGAAAGAGTTGCAAAACGCTTCGAAAAACCTAACGGACCAAAAGCAGAAGAAGCAAAAAAAACAATTCAAGGCGACATAAATAAACTTTTGGCAAAATTTGATAAAGGAGAAATAGAAGTGGCTGAATTGATTGCAGATAGTCGTCAAATTGAAACAAAAGTTTTAATAGGTCACTTAAAAGATGTTTTGCCACAATTAGAAGTCCAAATAGATAAAATTTTCCAAACATATAAATTAGGAGAATGGGATAATAAAACTGCAGATCCAGCGGCCTTAGCGACAATTCTTACAGAGATCAAAAAAATTAATGATGCAACAGGTCCAGATGGAGCAAAAATTAATATCTCCTTCGAAGGAGGAGCTGATAGCGTGGAATTTGATTTAAAAGCAAGTAGATATAACAAATATAAACCATACCTTGGTAAAGAAGGAGGAGCTGCTAGGTTGCTACAAATAACGGCCCTTCGAACAGATCCTGTTGTAAGAGCAAACTTAGGACTTATTACAGAAATTTCCAAATTAGAAACGAAAGAAGATTTCAGTAAGTTTATAGAGGATCATAAATCAGAAATGGGCAGAATCGAATCAGCCTCTGGGCCATTCAATGCAATTCTCGCCTATATGAGAATGGAAAACGTAGTGGGATTTGAAAAATTAAAAGAAGCGCAGCCAGGTGATGCCTCAATTTATCTAGAAACTGGAGCCACTGAACGCAAATATAGATATGCGTTAGTATTGTCATATATAGATGGTAAAGAAGTAGTCCCTCCCCCTATAGCTGCAAAAAAAGAAGAATTCGAAGAGTGGAAATATGCAACGAAAAAAGAATATGATAAATTTAGAACAGATCATCCTACGTTAAATCCAACAGAAAGAGACTTTGAACATGCTGTTTACACAGTATTTAATAGAGGCAAACATGGTCCAGATTTAGCAGGAGCAAAAAGCAATCCTAGATTCTGGGAAGATGTAGTAGCTCTCATTTCAACAGTCCCAGCGGCTCCATCGGTAGTCCCAGCAGTTTTAGAACCAGAAAAGCCGACAGATCCTGATAAGGTGATAGATTTTGGAGGTTTCAAGTATAAATTTGAAGGAGGAAAATATTTCATTCAAGATCCAGCATATACAAAACCGTTAGATGAAGAAGAATTTGCTGTAGTTACCGGGAAGAAAGCGCCAACAGATGATTTCAAAAAAGGAAAAGTATCCACTCCTCTTTTCCAAGGAGAGCCAGTCGATTTAAAATATAATTCAGCTACAAAAGTAGTAGAAGGTACATACAAAACTCCAAACGGAACAACAGGATCAATCACTTTAACCTTCGATTTAAAAACAGGAAAACTTGCAATCAGTGGAACTCCTACTGGCGTAATTGACACTCTTTTCAAAACACCTTTAACTCAACAAGAAATCGCAGTAGCGCTAAACTTAGGGCTTACTCCTCCGGCGACAGCTTTGCCGGAAACAACAGATCCAGAAAAGGCTTTAAAGGCAGCTCTTGCCGCAAATGAATTTGAAAAAGCTATTAAGCTTCTAACGGATGTTACTCCTATCGAATACAGCTTGCTAACAGAATGTTTCAATAAAGCAAATATTACAGCATTACAAGATGTAGCAAAATTGCCAGATGAAGCCAAAGCCAAAATTGACCTGTCAAAAGTTGTCGAAAAATTAACAGGGACAATTGTAGACGCAGCTTTACTTGAAAAGTTATTAGCCCTCAAAGGTTATACAGACGAAACAAAGCTTACAAAAGATGAGGTCTCCACCTTATTGAAGCTAAAACTGAATAAGGACGTAGTTATAAGATTAATAAAAGTTCCAGAAAATCAAAAAGATGGAAATCTTAGAAAATTATATCTTTCTACGGATAATTTTGACCCAGCGGAAGAAGGCCTAAATATTGCTGTAACCTCTTTATATACAGGCGATGGATCAGATTTGCCAGCAGGAGTTGTAGATTTTATTATTGCAAAATATGATAAATTTACTGGCGAGGCAGTGGATGTTATAAGGGCAGTTATTGAAGGTTATCTAGAACAATTGGATATCTCTGATCAAGCAAAAGCAGCATCTTTTGAACAAGCATATTTATCCCTATACGCAACAAATATTCCAACAGTTCCGGCTCTATGGGCAAAACACGCATCGATGAATGGCTTACAAAATGCTGCCGAAGAATTAAAAACTCATCCAGAAATCACAAATCCGAAAGATTATCTAAAATCCTTGTTTGAAAAATTCCCAGATATAGCAATAGATACAATTGGCGACGACACAATAAAAGACAGATCAAAATGGATAGTAGAAACTATAGGTGAAGATACAAATCCTAACGTCTTAGCCGTGTTATACAGACTAAGAAAGGCAATTCATGAATATGATAACACTTATGAAATTGCACCAACTGCAGCAATGGATTTAGCTATTGCTCTTTTAGCGGCAATCGAAAATACTGCCACTCCAGAAAGTGAAAGAATAGCTGCAATAGATTATCTTTTAGCTGACACTGATCTCCAAGCTCTTACAAAAGCAGGAAGTACAGACCTTTTATACAAAACAGAAGACCTTGAATCTAAAAAAGCTACAATTCTGGCCGATAGTAATTACAGAAATAAGAAGTTTGAAAAAACAAATATTCCAACCACACAAGCCCTTACATTGGAAAGTCAACAATATTTTGTTGAGGCATGGCAAGGCTTTGGAATAACTCCATCAGAGCTGGCGATAATGATCGATAAAAAACAGGAAGTAGGAGTCGATAATCTTTTTGCACTTACCCAAAAGACAACTACTGCAGGACTTTCGAATCTTGAAAAAACTCAAATCCTCAAAGCTATCGGGATGGAAGGAGCAGATGCAGCCGTTTTGGCAACAATTACTCCAGGTAGCGTAGAAGAGCAAGTTTTACAAATTTTAGACACAACTGACGCGGCAACAAAAGGAGCACTCATTGATGCAGCTCTTGCCAAAGATCTTACAGCTGAGCCAAGAGCAGTTGTTGAAAAATTACTATTATTAGCTTTGGAAAACGGGAAGGCTCCCAAAGTTATGGAAATTTTAACAACAGTTAAGTTGCCAAATTCAGCCTATTTTATAAGCGCGGAAATCATAGGGGCAGACTCGTCACCATTCAGCGCCGGAGAAAAAATGCAAATAGCTGAATTCCAAGATTTAAAAGAAGAAGCCTTCAATTTATTTAAGAACAATGACGGATTAAAAATTCCATTAGGATTTTTGGAAGGACTCATCTCTGACGTGAAAATCACTGTTGAAAATGCATGGGACGTCCTAAAAAATCCTAACAAACTTATTAAAGGAGTAGGAGAGGCAGGCTATGACTCAACAGCAGCCCTAGCTTTTTATGAGAATAACGAATCATCTTTAGCCTCATACTCTCCAGAAGTTAAAGACCAAATTCGAAAAAATCTTGGAATCGATGGAGTATATGTAGATGTAAAAACTTTATCAGAAAAAACAGCATTAACTCCTGATGAAGCTCAGCAATTAATAGATAGAGTTAATGCAAAACCAATATCACAGTTGAGCCTGGCAGTTACATCTATGAATCAAGCAGTGGCTGAGAAATTAGTAGCCTTTAAAGGAGCTAAGTTGAGCCTACCGTCGTTGACAACAATCGAAGACGGGGCAGTAGCACAAACAATTTCTGGTTACACATTTATCCTAGAATTAACAGCTTTAAGTTTTGACCCAACAGCCCCCTCCAGTAGCACAGTAACACAACTTATCACCGAAAAATCTCAGGGAACATTAGTTCTTTCTCAGGATGGATATAACCAATTAGTTGATATATTAAATAGAGAAGGCCAAGAAGCAAGACTCCCTAACGAACATATCGTAACTTCCGAAGTCCAGGCCACAAACGAAGCAGAGCAAATCAGAGAAGGATTGAGAGTTGCCTTACAGGTAGCAGAAACAACCTTAAATCTAGCAGAAGCCAAAGTATATGAAGCAGAGCAAGATTTAAGAGAAGCAGAAGAAGCCTTTACAACTGCACAGTTGACAGCAGATCCAAATTTAGAAGCAATTCAGCAAGGGGTGGAAGCAAAACAATCAGCGCTTGAATCTGCAAAGGGAGCAAGAGACATCGCTATAGACGCCAGAAATGTGGCTCGAGATGCAGCAATAGCAGAAAGAGCTATTCCGGCCCCAACTCCAGCGCCAGCCCCGGCCCCAGCCCCGGCC
>Ga0233420_10000079_pt1 | contig 42519 bp, 41 predicted proteins | sample Watercolumn_Mata_4_FD_183009 | JGI IMG/M metagenome (GOLD analysis project Ga0233420, IMG submission 183009) | Freshwater microbial communities from Lake Matano, South Sulawesi, Indonesia - Watercolumn_Matano_2014_102_MG | ecosystem: Environmental > Aquatic > Freshwater > Lake | place...
CGCGGCGGCCTCGGAGATGGCCAGATTGCGGACGCCGGGCTGAACCAGGGCGGTGCGGTTGAGCGGGTAGATGGCGAGGATGCGGTCCAGCCGGCTCAGGCTCAGCAGGACGCCGTTGTCGACCGGCAGCGCGCCGCCGGACAGCCCGGTCCCGGCTCCGCGCGGCACCACGGGGACGCCGGCCTCATGGCAGAGCCGCAGGACGGTCCGGACCTGTTCGACGCTCTCCGGCAGGACCACCAGCCAGGGCGTTTGCCGGATCATGGTCAGGCCGTCGCATTCGAAAGGCCGCAGCGTTTCCGGTTCGTCCAGGATGGCGCCGGCAGGCAAATGCCGGCGCAGCCTCGCCGCGAAAGACTCGCGATCCACCGGATGGCGGATGGCTTCCGACGCGTGAATCTGGTAGGGCATGGATGGAAATCCTCGAAATGAATCATCCTAGAAAAAGCAATTGGACAGGAATCTACAGGATAAACAGGATGATGCGATTTATCGTAGGTGCGAATCCGATCGCACACAAGGCCCTGAATAGGCGAATGAATTCGCCCCTACATCAAGCCCAATTGCCGGATTTAGGTTAACACTCGCCTCTACACAGCGCGGCATATGGGCGATCTCGGGTAGCTCGCGCGACCCTGTCAGAATCGATAGCCCGTCCCCATCCGCGCCCGCTCCCCGAGGAGAAAGGGCTTGTACAGGAACATCCCGGCCAGGAAACCGCCCAGATGCCCGAACCAGGCCACATCGCTGTAGGTGGCCGCCGAACTCAGGCCGGTCGTCACCTTGTAGAGCTGGACGATGACCCAGATGCCCAAAAAGGCGATGGCGGGCACCTCGATGAAGATCGGCAGAAAAAACACCCAGATCACGATGCGCGCATAGGGAAACAGAAAGAAATAGGCCCCCATGATGCCGGCGATGGCCCCCGAAGCGCCGATGGTCGGCACGGTGGACAGCGGGTTGGCGTAGGTGTGGGTGAATCCCGCGATCAGACCGCACATCAGATAGAACGCCAGAAAACGGACACCGCCCATGTGGTCCTCGATGTTGTCACCGAAGATCCACAGTAACCAGAGGTTGAAAATCAGGTGCGGCCAGCTTCCGTGCAGGAACATGCTGGTGATGAAGGGTGTGTAATCGTCCGGAAAACCCGAGGTGGCCGCCCACTCCGGGTGCATGTAGCGGGCGGCAATGAGGCCGTGCAGGTACTGGAACGAGCGGAGATCATCGCTCTCCAGGCCCTGACCTTGGAGGAACAGCAACAGGTTGGCCAGGATCAGAGACCACGTGACCCATGGAGTGTGCCGCAAGGGGACGGTATCCCGGAAGGGAATCATGCGCCATGTCCCCCGGCTCGAAAAAATCGTTCAATGGCGTTCATGACCCGCCCCGTTGCGCCCGGAAATGCACGAACGTATCCACCGCCCCCAGCGCGGCCAGGGTCGCCAGGCCTTGCGGGGGCAGCAGGGTCGCCAGCAGATAGACGGGAATCAGCCAGCGCCGGGAAGCGCCGCGCACGGCAATGACGCCGTGAACCACCGCCAGTCCGACGAAGAAGTAAAGCAGGATCGCCACCATCATCAAATCAGCCAGCAGCAGCCTGTCCAGCAGCCCACCGGTCCAGACCAGCGCGACCGCCAGGGCCAGCGCCCAGCGTGGCAGGCTCAACCGCTGGAACTCCAAGGCGAAGCCGCCCGGATTGAAAGCGAGAGATTGCAGCCAGCGCCCCAGCAGCAGGGACAGCATCAGGCTCAGGCCATAGACCAGCGCGATGAAGCCGTTCAACAGCCGCAAGGCTTCCTTGAGATCGGCCACCGGGACCACGGCGGCGGGAAAGGAGGAAACGGCTCGGTGTACCCAGGCCTCCCAATAGGCGGCGACATCCTCCGTCGCCAGATGCATGACCAGAACGAAAGCGAGCATGACGCCGCCCGCCACCAGCAGCGAACGGCCCTGCTGTCCCGTGCGTCGCAATACCTCCGCCATGGCCAGCAGGGGTGGCCAAAGCGCGAAGACCCACGGGAAGGCCATGCCCGGCGGCGTTCCCAGGAGCCACCAGCCAGCACCCACCAGCACTCCACCGATGCCGGCCGTGAGCACACCTCGCTGGAACCCACCATCCAGCGCCGTCAAGGCCACGAACGCAGCACTCACGATGGCCACCGGCGGCAAACGCAAGGCGAGCACCCCAAAGAATCCGGCGAAGGCGCCGGCCAGCCAGATATTTCCGGGCAGCCACGAAGCAAAGTCAGGCAATGCGGTTGATTTCATTCATCGAGCCTTGTGATGCAAAGGATTCCACCATACGGCGCGCCACCGGTTTATTCAAGCGAGTCCGCACTACGCCAGCCATTCTCATTTTGCGATGGCGTGTCCCGTTGTAGGCCGGAATAAGACCGTCCGAGGAGCGATGGCGGGTGTTTCCGGCAGAACCGGGCGGCGGACCCGCGGGATGAGGATGTCCACGGAGGAGAGCCGCAAGAGGTTTAGAGGACTTCAGACCCCATGAGTTGCACCGGCAGGACATTTCGATCGGGCAGGTCAGAAAACCTCCTGTTGAATCCCTCCCCGCCCCTTCCCCGCCAGGCACAGGCGTCTACATAACTTGCAAGATTTTGTTCCCCCTCTCCAGGAGGGTTAGTGTGGGTTGGAACATCCGCAGCATCAAGCCGTGGGAGCGGGCTTCAGCCCGCGCGGGGGGCGTCATAAGTCGCGGCCTGAAGGCCGCGCTCCCACTTCTGGGCACTACCCGCCGTCCCCGGATTCGAGCAGCTCGCGCAGGCATGCGCCCAGCAGGGGCGCCAGACTGACCACATTGGTTTCGTGCGGGATGCTGTCGCTGCTGCCGATGCGGAAGATGGGACCGGCGCGGAGCTGCCGCAGACTGTCGTTGACGAACAGGGCATGCGTGATAAGCACGCTGACCTCGGCCGCGCCCCGGCGCTGGGCCTCTTCCGCCGCGCCGGCCAGGGTGCGGCCGGTGCTGGCCATGTCGTCGAGCAATACGATGCGCCGCTCGGCGAAGGAAACCTCACCCGGCAAACGGATCTCTACCGACCGGTCGCCGCGCCGCTCCTTGCGCGCCACCGCCCAGGGCAGGCCGGCAAGGCGGGCGATGCCGCTCACCCATTGCTCGGATTCGCCGTCCGGGCCCAGCAACAGCGTGTTTTCCATCCGGCCCTCGCCCACCAGGTACTCGGCGAACACAGGGCCGGCGCCGAGGGCGATGGCGCGCCGGGCGGGCACCGCCTGCTCCAGGCGGTGGACCCGGTGCAGGTGCGGGTCGACGGTGACGACCGTGTCGAACAGACCCGCCAGCCACGCGCCGATGATCCCCTGGCTGACGACCTCGCCCGGCCGGAAGGCGCGATCCTGGCGCATGTAGCAGAGATAGGGCGCGACCAGCGTCAGCCGGTTCGCGCCACGTTCGCGGAGGGCTCGGCTGGCCAGCAGCAGTTCGACGAGCTTGGGATTGGGCCGGTCCAGGCTGCGGTAGAGGATGACGTGGCCGGCGGACTGCTCCGGAAGGGTCAGCCGGCTCTCGCCGTCGGGGAAGTCATGCGCCTCGACGGCGTCGAACGCCAGGCCGGCAGACTCGGCCACCCGGCGCGCCTGAACGAGGGATTCGGGGAAGCCCAGCAGCAGGGCGTCAGTAGTCGACATAATAGCCGGCCGCCGGCGCGGGTTCGCCCAGGGTATAGCCATGGCCTCTAGCGACGAATTCGCGGGCGAATTCATGATTGGAGGGGAAATCGGCGTAAACCCGGTAGAGGAGGTCGCCGGCTTCCACCTTGTCGCCCAGCTTGCGGAACAGGTCCACGCCCGCGCCGGTCGAAATCGGGGCGCCGGCCAGCCGCGCCAGCCGCGCCAGGGCGAAATTGTCGATGGCGGCCACCGTTCCGGACTGGCCGGCCGGGACATCGAACATGAGCCGGCCCAGTCCCGGGCGGGTGGTGTTCTCGCCCTGGGCCTTGACGATGCGGCTCATCTTGTCCCGCGCGCGGCCCGACTCGAGGATTTCCCGGGCGATGGCGTAACCCTGCCCGCCGCGCACATCCGGGTCGAATTCGATGATGCGCCCGGCCAACCGCAGGGACTTCTCGCGCAAGTCCACCGGCGCTTCCGGTGCGTTCTCCAGGACCCGCAGGACGTCGCGGACCTCCAGCACCGGCCCGATGCCCCTACCCACCGGCTGGCGGCCATCGGTGATGATCGCCTCGAGATGCAGGCCCATGCGGTCGCCCACGTACTCGAACAGCTTGCGCAACTGCATGGCCTCGCGCATGTGCCGCACCTTGGCGGTGGGTCCGACCGGAATGTCCAGCAGCAGGTGGGTGGCGCCGGCGGCGAGTTTCTTGGAGAGGATGGAGGCGACCATCTGGCCTTGGGAATCGATGCCCAGCGGCCGCTCCACAGAGATCAAGAGGTCGTCGACCGGCGCCAGCCGGGTGGTGCCGCCCCAGGCCAGGCAGCCGCGCTCGTGCCGGACCAGACGGTCCAGCGCCTCGGGCTCGATATCGACATTGGCCAGAATCTCCATGGTGTCGGCGGTGCCCGCCGGCGAGGTGATGGCGCGGCTGGAAGTCTTGGGGATCAGCATGCCGTGCGCGGCGACGATGGGCACGACCAGCATCGAGGTCCGGTTGCCGGGGATGCCGCCGATGCAATGCTTGTCCGCCACCAGCGGCTCGTTCCAGTCGATGCACGTGCCGGTTTCCAGCATGGCGCGGGTGAGCATGAAGACCTCGTCGCGGTCCAGCCCGTTCTGGCCGGTGGCGACCAGGAAGGCGGCCATCTCCATCTTGGAATAGCGGCTGGCGGCGATATCCCGGGTGATGCCCCGATAATCCTCCAGCGCCAGCCGGTGCCCCCCGATCTTGCGCCGCACCGCGTCCATCGAGGAGGGCGGCTCGGCCTGGGCGACCTGAACCTCGCCGTGATCGCCGGCGCAGAGCTGGGCGAAGGCCTGCTCCGAGAGGCCCAGCTCATCGGTGGCGACGATGCGGTCGTCGTCCACCACGTTCAGCACCGCCTCGATGCCCTGCCCGGCGCAGGTCACCCGAATCTTGGCCAGCGCCTGGAAGCCCTCGGCCCGATAGACCACACAGTCCCGGTGCAGATAGGCGACGTTCTCATGGTAGGTGTCGATGGCCACCCGCCGCAGCTTGAGCCGGCTGCCGGCGGCGGGGTCCGGTCCCGAAACGGTCGGCGCCGGGTCGGCGCCGGGTATGTCTGCTTGCGCCATGTCTGGATCTCACGGGGGACTGAAGCAGCTCAGGACGCTCCCGCGTCCCGTTGTGTTCAAGACCATGGGTCGATCGGCGTTCCCGCCTTCCGCGCCGTAGGCTGGGATGGAGCGGAGCGCAATCCCAGCAGAGCGCCGGCGGTTTTGCTGGGTTTTCGCTGCGCTGCAACCCAGCCTACGGGCTGGGCGAAGGCCTGCTCCGAGAGGCCCAGCTCATCGGTGGCGACGATACGGTCGTCATCCACCACATTCAGCACCGCCTCGATGTCCTGCCCGGCGCAGGTCACCCGGATCTTGGCCAGCGCCTGGAAGCCCTCGGCCCGATAGACCACACAGTCCCGGTGCAGATAGGCGACGTTCTCATGGTAGAGGTGTCGATGGCCACGCGCCGCAGCTTGAGCCGGATGCCGGCGGCGGGGTCCGGTCCCGAAACGGTCGGCGCCGGGTATGTCTGCTTGCGCCATGTCTGGATCTCACGGGGGACTGAAGCTCAGGAAGCTCAGGACGCTCCGCGTCCCGTTGTGTTCAAGACCATGGGTCGATAGGCGTCGTCCCGCCTTCCGCGCCGCCTTCCGCGCCGTAGGCTGGGATGGAGCGGAGCGCAATCCCGGCAGAGCGCCGGTGATTTCGCTGGGTTTTCGCTGCGCTGCAACCCAGCCTACGGGCTGAAACCCAGCCTATGGGTTTGAAATCGCGCGGGAACTCCCGGGTGATTTCGTGAATCTTCAGGACCCACCGGTAGGTATCCCGGTAGACCGGCAAATCCTGGTACAGCGCCATGGCGGATCGCGCTCCGCGCGAAAGACAAAGAGTTAAAGGGTTAAAAAGCCCGGACAGGCCGGACGCGAAGGCCGCTATCCTTGCTGGTGCCGTACTGGTCGCCAGTGGTGAAGAGCTGGCTCCACGCGAGGTAGTTGGCGTACTCCGACGAACTCCAACAGGCGTCGTAGCCAAAACCGCCCTTGCCCCGTTCGCGCATGAGCTTGGCGTACATCACCATCAGTTCGCCCTCTGCGGGCAGATACCAGTCGGTCTTGTTGTTGGGGCCGCGATAGGCCGCCGCCGCGTTGGCCGCGCCGCTGGCGCACACCGCCAGCATGGCCTGCGTGTTGGCCTTGCCGCGTCCCAGGGCGTTGGCCGCCTCGCCGCTGGCGCCGGGGATCGACACACTCGTCTGGTCGCACCATGGATGGCTACCCACATCCTCCGGCGCGGCTTCCAGGTAGGTGAAGCCGGGGAATCGGTCCTTTTCATCGACGAAGAAGATCCAGCCGCCGCCGGGCCCCTTGTCGCCGACCTCGTAGACGAAGGTTCTGGCGTCGCCCAGCAGGCGCCATTGGTTGGCCGTGCCGGTCGCGCCGGGTTTTTTGCTGTTGCCATCGACCAGGGACAGCCAGGTCTTGCTGGAATAGGTCACCACGTTGCCGGCGGCATAGGGGGCGGCCGTCGACGTCCAGTTGCCCAGATAATCGTTGATGGGCACGGGCGCCGCGGGGACGGCGGACGGATGGAACATCCCCAGACTGGCCGCCAGCAGCGGCAGGGCTTTGACTACGGTTTTCATGACGTGACCTCATGGGTTCATGGAAAGTGGCGACGCCCTGCCCACCCGTACCCCACCGGGCGGACTGGACAGGCGTCGGCGGATAGCTTACTCCTCATGACGCCGGCCCGGTATCTTGGGGTCTGTGGCCGCGCCACCCGCTCCCGCGACCGCGCGTCGTGGCTCCACCCAGGGAGCAGGCCCATAGTGCTGTAGGCTGGGATGGAGCGGAGCGCAATCCCGGCAGAGCGCCGGTGATTTCGCTGGGTTTTCGCTGCGCTGCAACCCAGCCTACGGGCTGACGCAATGCTGTTGAATCAAACCGTTCGTGGCCTCTCAAGCGCCTCCGATCACATCCTCGTAGAGTTCGGCGAGCGTCATGCCCAGGGTGAGCCCGCCGCAGTCGAAGGACAGGGCGCCGTCCTCGTGGACCGTGTGGCGCCAGCCGCCGTCCGCATCCCGTTGGTAGACCTCCACCCAGCGCCGATCCTGGGCCACCAGCAGGTAATAGCGCAGGCTCGGCAGGGTCCGGTAGGCGATCAGCTTCTCGCGCCGGTCGATCGCCTCGGTGGACGGCGACAGCACCTCCGCGATCAGGCAGGGATCGGCCTTATAAAGCGCTTTCCGGTCCCCGGGCTCGCAGCTCAGCAATACGTCCGGGTAGTAGAAGGCCTCGTGCGCCGTCACCCGCACCTTCATGTCGCTGATGAACACCGCGCAGGGCGTGCCGCGCGTGCCCGCCCGCAGGTGGAAGGCCATATTCAGGCTGATTCGGTTATGCGCCTCGTCGGCGCCGGCCATCGCAAAGGCCTGGCCGGCGACATATTCATGGCGGATCGGACTGTCCTGTTCGCCGCGCAGATAGTCATCGACGGCTAGCGGCAGGCACTGGGCGGGGGTACTCATGGGCGGACTCCAGGTTGAGGGCGGACGGGTATCAGGCAGACCCGTGGCGGGCGGCCGGATTGGGGCGCGATCGTCAACGGCATGGGCGACATGACATCGCACACCTTGCCGGCTGTCAATCGGCCAGCCGGGCGCATCAAGAACCTGCTCACCGACCGCCACCAAGGCGGCGGTCATTCCGGCGATTTACCGGCTGAAGCGACGCGCGGGAACAAGGGAGCGCCAAGGCTCTGGCTCTAATCGAGAATTCCGGGTTGCTGGCCAGCCCGTCCGTCATGACTCGCCAAACCATTACAATAGGCCATCTTTATCCGCCGCGTCGCGTCTGGCGGCCTCTTTCCGTACAGCCCGTGTCGATAACCCGAGACCTGACCACTCCCCTGCTCTCGCTGGCGGCCCTGGCGGCCGTCTGGCAACTGGCGGCGATGCGCGCCGGGTCGCCGCTGCTGCCGGCGCCGCTGGCGGTGTTCGAGGTGCTGGCCGGGGAAGTCGCCACCGGCCGGTTGCCCCATCACCTGGGCATCACTCTCCTGCGCCTGGCGGCCAGCTTCGGCTTGTCCATGCTGCTGGGCGCCGCCATCGGCATCGCCCTGGGCCGGAACCCGCGCCTGGACCGGTTTTTAGATAGCTGGGTGGTGATCGCGCTGAACATCCCGGCGCTGGTGACCATCATCCTCTGCTTTGTCTGGTTCGGACTCGTCGAGTCGGCCGCCATCGGCGCCGTGGTCGTCAACAAGCTGCCGAATGTCATCGTCACCCTGCGGGAAGGCACGCGCCACCTGAATCGCGATCTGCTGGAAATGGCGGCGGTCTACCGGTTCGGACGAATCGCCACTCTGCGCCATGTCATCTGGCCGCAGTTGTTTCCCTTCGTGCTGGCCGCCGCCCGCACCGGCCTGGCCTTGATCTGGAAGATCATCCTCGTGGTGGAACTGCTGGGCCGCAGCAACGGCATGGGCTATCAACTGCACCTGTATTTTCAGATGTTCGACGTGGCCGGCATCCTGGCCTATTCCATCGCCTTCATCGGGGTGGTGCAACTCATCGAGTGGCTGCTGCTGCGGCCCTTGGATCGCCGGGCGCAACGGTGGCGGCGATGAGCGGGCTGACCCTCGACCTTCGCCGCAAGCATTACCGGGGCGACCGGGACGGAGCAAGACCGGTCATCGAAAACCTGCGCCTGGGCGTCAACCCGGGAGAATTCGTCTGTCTGGTGGGCGCCTCGGGCTGCGGCAAGACGACCCTGTTGAACCTGGTGGCGGGGCTGGACCCCGATTTCGAGGGTTCGATCACGCCCGACCCAGCCGGCGGGAGCGAGCCACGCCTCGGCTATGTGTTCCAGAATCCCCGGCTGCTGCCCTGGCGCACGGTGCGGGAAAATATCGCGCTGGCCCTGCCGGCCGATCACGACCCGGCCTATATCGATCATTTGTTCGAGATCGTGGGCCTGACGGAGTCGCGCGATGTCTACCCGGAGCGGTTGTCGGTGGGCATGCAGCGCCGGGCGGCCCTGGTCAGGGCGTTTGCCGTCAACCCCGACCTGCTGCTGATGGACGAGCCGCTGGTCTCGCTGGACCCGCCCACCGCCCGCCGCATCCGGGAGCTGATCCTCCGGCTCTGGCGCGAGCGTCCGCATACGGTGCTGTTCGTCACGCACGACCTGGGTGAAGCCATCGAACTCGGCGACCGGCTGGTGTTCCTGTCCTCCGCGCCGGCCAGCGTGATTGGCGACGTGCCCATAGCAACGCCCCGCGAGGATCGCGACGCCCCAACCATCGACGTTTTCAAGAGCCGCCTGCGCCGCGACCATCCGGAACTCGCGAGCTTGCTGTGACGACCTTCGTCATCGTTGCGCGGCCCTCCGCTCCGGGCGGGGCGATCGATCCATGGCCTTCGAGCCGACGGCGCGGTTTCCGGGCGAATATCAAGGATGCCCCGCCCGGAACATCGATTGCTTTCTCCTTGGGTACCGGCCGATCGTTCGTTTCGCAAATGCGGCACAGGCAGAAACGAATAAGGGCTAGCTTTCGCTAACCCTCTGATTTTATGGAGCCGATGACAAGATTTGAACTTGCGACCCGCACATTACGAATGTGCTGCTCTACCGGCTGAGCTACATCGGCGATGTGAAGCATTATAAGAATAAGCCCATGGGCAGGCCAAGGCTTTTCTGCCATGAGGGGAGGGGCAATCGGGTTTAATTCGACATGCCGAGGCGACTACTCCGCAACGCCGCCGCGCGATGGAAGGGATGTCCGTGTCGTGCCCGATGACTCCAGCGTCCGCGGTGGGTAATGCAATGCCAGCCAGATCGTAACAGAATCCGGGTCGGTCCACGCGACCCGGTGCCGGCAATGCGCGGGCAGCAACACGCAATCGCCGGGGCGCATTCCGATCTCTTCCGCGTGTCCCTCGATCACGAGTCGCGCCCCGCCTTGCAGCAGGGCCACCCATTCGTCCTGCTCCTGGTCGTACCATTCTCCTTCCGGGGTTACCTGCCCCCGTGAGAGTATCCGCTCCAACCGGAATCCCGGTGTTTCCAGCAAGGCCTCAATGCGTTCCTCGGTCAGTTCGATAGGCAGATTGCCGAACAGGGAATGCATGCTCAATGGTGTCGTCATACGGTTCCATGACCTCTCTTGAGACACTGGGTCATTGGCCGCGGCTGTCGATTTCCAGGGACGTATATCGAACACAGACTGCGCGAATGACGCGGCCCCCAGGCGCCGGATTCCGCTTGACCCCGCTCAAGAGGTAAAGTCGATGGCGAGCAGTGAAACATCGTCATTGAACTGGCGGTGGGCGGAATGTCCGAGGGCGGCCCGAGTAAGTTCATCGAGGATTTCCGCCGTGGGTCTTGATAGGTTATTGTCGATGACTCGCAGCATCCCGGGGACGCCGAACAATTCTCCGCCGCTGTCCTCGACTTCGAAAATACCATCCGTGAACAGAAGGATGGAGTCGCCCCCTTCCAACGTACACAGTTGCGTGCTGTACTCCAAATCCTCGAAAAACCCCAGCAAGGTTCCCGCCTCCTCGTGTTGCAGCACTTGTGTCCGTTGGTCTCGCCGGCCGATCCGAATGGGAAAAGGATGCCCCGCCGTCGCATAGGCAACGGATCGGGTCTGGGCATCCACGATCATGTAGAGCGCCGTGGCGAAAACCACGTTCCGCTCCGCGCGACTCAGAATGTGGGCAAGCTTGCGGTTCAATTGCGAGAGCAGTTCGCCCGGATTCCGTGAGCGCGGGGCCAGTTCCTCCAGCAAGGCCCGCAACATGGCGGTGACCAGTGCGGAGCGTACCCCATGTCCCATCACGTCGGCAATGAAGACCGCCGCGCACAAGTCGGAAATAGGCTGAACGTGGAAAAAATCCCCGCCCACGATACCGTAGCTTTGGTACCGGTGATGGAACCGAAGCACGCTGCCGTCTGGGTTTGACGTCGAGGGAAACGCCGGGTAGCTTTCAGGCAGCAAGGCTTGCTGCAGTTCTCGCGAAAGCCGGAGATCAGCATCGATCTCCTGCCCTTGCTCCTCCAGCAGGCGGATGTTCTCGCGGTGAAAATGATTCTGCAGCTTGACCAGGGTTTGGGTGAATATGAGGCCGATAAATTGCCCCGAAGGGCTGAACACCACGACGTCGTCGTAGAAAGTCTCGACATCGCGGGCAAATACCTTTTCAAAGGCCTCGCGAATATCGCTCTCGACCGAGATCTGGACGGGATCGGGCCTCAAGTGCTCCCGAAGCGGCTTGTTGGCATAGAGGGAAAAGCCGTATTGCGAACCTAGCAACATGCCGAGCGACTGGCGCGAGCAGAGCCCCACCAACCGTCCTTGGTCCAGGACGGCCATGAACTCGAACGTATGCTGGGTAAAACGATGGAAGGTCTGCCCGAGTGTAAGGTCTGCCTCCACCCAGAGCGAATGATCGATCAGGTCAATCAGATCGACCCTCATATAGGCGGCGAGTTGGGCGGAATGAGTCAAAAATTTACGATCGATGGTCATTGGCTTGCCGGCCCGCGGGTAAACTGAAGCGCCAAGTCCGCTTTGCTGGGTGATACGTCGGTACCTAGTATTGGAAGCAGACATTACCAGAACCACTTCCTCCGGTGTAATCGTCACCGCGAACCTGTTCGATCCGGTTGATCCGGTGTCCGAAGGATCATCCTGGAAACGATGGCGGCGGGGGTGCCGCTTCACCCCAGCGGGGGGATAGTCCAGATCGCGCTCGTCGACCCAGGCGCGGCCATTCCAGCAGGCGGACGGCGTCCGCGTCCCGCCATCGCCGCGGCAAGGGTCTCGGCGCCAGCGCCATCAACAGGGCCGCCATCGCCAGCCGGACGGGCTTGCCCAGCCCGGCCCGATCGCCCGGCTACCCATATCCGGACAGGCTTAAGCCTGTCCTACCTGGCGGGAAGCCTTGCGGCGACCCTGTCAAACCACCCAGGCATCGCCCAATGGCGCCGTCAGCCCCAAGCTGTGCGTCCGCGCCAAATCCTGTAGATAAAACACCGACAGGCGATCCTCGGCCGGATCGATTCCCTCCGCCAGCCGCTCCAGCAGGCCGGTCAGATCGGCCGCCGTCAGCTCCGCGAGAAACACCGATTTCTGCACCGGCAGCGCCACGTCCCGCAACTCGCGGAAGATACGGCGCAGCCGCCGGGGATCGGCGATGTCGTAGCAGACCAGCAGGGGGCGGCGGTGGGCGCTCATGCCGCCGGTTCCGCCGCTTCCGGCAGCCAGGCGGCGAAGCGGCGCGCGTAGCGCCGCAGCAGCCGCCGCCAGACCCGCAGCCGCTCATGGATAGCCTCGTAAAACACGCCCTGCGCGTGGCGCCGCAGGAAGCAGGCGTCGTCTTCCCGGCGGAAATGCTCGCGGCGCAGCGTCCCCTCGCGGAACAGTTCCCACACCCAGGCATCCAGCGCCGGCCGCAGGGGCTCGATCAGGTCGGAGGCCAGGGCGTTGCCGCCATAGGCGGGATCATGGAATCCGCCCAGCAAGGGATCCAGTCCGGCCACCCGCGCGGCGCCGCTCGCCTCCGCGTGCAGCAGGGTATAGCCCAGCGACAGACAGGCGTTGACCGGATCGGGCGGGGGCCGCCGCCGGCGTTGGGTAAAACCCAGCGCCGGCGCGAACAGGCGCGGATAGCCCTCGAAATAGGCCGCGGCGGCCGCGCCTTCCAGCCCGCGTAGCGTGGGCAGGGGGAGCGTCCCGGCCGGTTCGGCCAATTGCGCCTCGATCGCGGCCAGCCGCCGCAACACCCCGCCCAGCGGCACATCGGGCCGCGCCTGTCGCGCCCGCGCCAAGAGGGCGCGCTGCCGCCGCACCTTCAGGCTCACCACCGCCCGCGCCCAGGCCTGCCGGGAGCCGTCGGCTTGCAGAAAGGCGTATTGCGCCAGCCGCCGGCGGGTATTGGCGGCTTCATGGGCGACCAGTTCGGCCGTGCGCTCGGGATGGCGGTGGTTGAGCACCAGCAGCGACACCCCATGCTCCGCCAGCAGGCCCAGCACGCCGGCCGAGATTTCCAGCCGGGGGCCCGCCACCACCCGCTCCAGTTGCCGAACCGGCGCCGAGCGCACCGGCTGGCCCGGTTCGCGGATCAGCAGCGCCGCGCCTTCATAGCCCAGCGTCAGGCCGGGACGATCCAGCACCAGCCACATGATTCACCTCAATCGGGTAGTCGTCGAAGGGGACCATTGAACACCGATTCCGCGCGGGGGTGGGGGTTCACAAGCTTGTGAGGGTCGGTGGTCAGTGGTCAGTGGTCAGTGGTCAGTGGTCAGTGGTCAGTGGTCGGATTGCCACATCGATCGGGCGTTCCCCGTGTTTTCTGGTCACGGAGCGCGATACCCACTACCCAGGGCAATCGCACGAAGCCATTCCTAGCGTCAACAGGCCAACAAAGCGCCGTCATTCCGGAAGGGAAGCCGGAATCCAGCGTCCAAGGATGGCGGTATTCCTGTCTCCGAAAGCCAAAATCAAGGGGTTGTGTGTTTACCGGGCTACCGTCCGTGGCACTGGATTCCCGCATCCATGCTGGAATGACGAGGTTTTAACCTTCGTGCGATTGCCCTGACCCACTAGCCACTAGCCACTAGCCACTGACTTTCGTCTTAATCCCTTCAATAACAGGGCATGATTCAGGGTGACTGGTCTTGAAACCTCCTCATAATCAATGGGTTGCAAAGGCGGTTCACACTGTTTTTGCAGCGGACCCGGAAAAATTTTTGCCTCATCGCCGAAGCTCCATCCACCGCATCACCGTGTCGCGGAGCTGTTTCAGCCCCGCAACCTCAACGATCACAATCTCCTCGGCCTTGGCCCGGGCACGGGTCGAATCGTCCAAAGCACGGGCGCTGACCAAAAGCCGCTGCTGAAACAAGCCCATATCGTGGGCGATGCTGTCCAGCTTATACACGATCCCGGCATCCTTCTCGCTATTCTGGCCCATCTTCCCGGTTTTGCACTCGATCAGCAACAACCGGTTGCGATGGGCGGCGATGCAGTCCAACTCGTTGCGCACCTCCTCGCCACGCCGCGCCATGTCGGTAAACTCGACCCCGGCTTTCACCTCCTCCGGTCCGGCATCGGCGACGATATGCCAAACATATTCTTCCAGCCATCCCCCCGCAAGATAGAGCGCCCCCTCCGGATCGTGGAAATACAGGGTCTCGGGGCGGGCCGCATCCCATTGGCAACAGCCGTGACGAGCCATCCTCTCCAACGCCTCCAGCCAGATTCCCCGAGGCCGGGTATGGAACCTCTGCTCGGGCTGCGCGATGCGCGGCGGCAGGCCGCGCCGCCGATTCTGCTCCAGCGCCTGCATCGCCAGCGCATTCAGGGGGCCGAACAACGGCTCCAATTCCTCGGCATGGCCCGCCAGCCACTTGCTCAAGGGCTTGCGATCCTGGGCGCGTTGCCGCCAGGCGGGATCGTCGCTGGCGGCGCGACGCAAGCGCTTGCCATGCGCGCGCAAATAAACCTCGATGCCCAGCACCGAGCTCATGGCTTCCGAAGGCTGCCTGGGGTATACGAACTCGATGCGATCCTGGGCGGTGTCGGTATAAAACACCAGGTTCGCCCCGCCCGCCAGCAACTCGGCGAAACCCAGCGCCATCAGCTTGGTGCCGCCGGTCGCGTTATAGGCGATGCTGCAACCCGGAAACCGCTGCTGCAAATCGGCCCCGATGACCAAGGCCGCCTCGCGGATTGGCTCTATACCCTGCTCGGGAACCGGGTACGTGATGATTTGCTCCTCCGAATACTCCAGCGACAGCAGCAGCCGGCGGAAATCCTCGCCCTTCTGCTCCATCGTCGCGGTGACGCCCAGCGCCACGTACTCGGGCCGGTATTGCAGCACCGGAATCAGATTCGCCAGCGGACGCTCGCTGACCAGGCAAAGATGAATCAGGGGAGCGGTAGTCGTCATGCGATCGCCTCCAGACGATAGCGGCCCAGGCCGAAACTGGTGTTCTTGCCCAAATGCGTCCACTGGCCCACGGCCAGGAGTTCCGCGAACGGCGCGAGCTCGCCGCGCAGCGCCACCTCGCCGACCACCCCGCCCAGCACCATTTCCTGCCGCTGGCGGCTGGAATAGCGCCGCCAGTCGCGCCACACCGTGCCGTCGTCCAGTTCCAGCGCCGCCGCCCGCTCGCCGAGTTCGCGGAAATCCAGCGCGGGCGGAACCTGCTGATGGAACTCGGCCAGCAGCCAATAGCGCCGCGCCAAGCCCATCAACAGGTCGCGGGCAGTCATGGCGTGGCCCAGCGCCTTGCCCTCCCCCTGCAAGCGCAAGGGCGTCTCGAACCGCAGCCGCGCGGCCCCGCCCAGCGCGGGCGCGGCGGGCGGGCGGATGTCCGGGGCGCGCAAATCCCCATCCGCGAACACGGCTTCCGGCTCGCCCTCCGGCGGCAGATAGGCCGCCCCGGCCAAACGGGCGCTGCCGCCGCCCAGGCCCTCATGCCGCTCCAGGGCGCGCTGCCAGGCATGCACGACCAAGGGCAGGTGGCGCAGGGCGCGGCCCATCAGCACGAAGTCGAAGCTCAGGGTTGCGCCGGGCCGGTAATCATGGGCGCCCAAAGGCGGCGGCTCGATCACGTAGGGATTGGGCGCCTGGCTGAACTGTTGCAGCCGGTGGCCGTACGGCGGCGCGGGCGTCTCGAACACCTCCGGGTAGGCGCAGCTCCGATAGAGCGGGCACGCCTTGCAGTCCTGCTGCCGGGTCACGCAGGCGGCGCGGCGCAAGGCCAGGCCGAAAGCGCCGCGCAGTTGCGAACCCGCGTAGTAATGCAGGTGGATCGGCGTTTCCACCTCGAAGTCGAGGCGGAAGCGAGCCAGTCGGAGGGGGAGAGAGGTCATTCAAAGCTACCAATCGGTGAGTTGCAGGCCGTCGATACGGCTGAATTCGCGGGTGTTGTGGGTGACGGGCGTCGATTTCATTCCAATTCCAGGCGCTGTTCGTACTCGCCTTGAGGTTCCCGTTCCGGGAAATCGGGAATGGAGCCCGCGGTTTCCTCGAAAAAACCGACTGGCCAACCGTTGGCATCGCGTTCGGGTTCCGGTTTCTCCAGCGGCCAGAAAATGATTTCCACCCGCTGATGGCGCAGTTCCGGGGGTATGGAAATGGTTTCCGGCGCGTCTTCGATGATTTGGCGTATGGGGTGCATGGGCGGGCCTCCTGATTTTGACTTGAAACGATGTTATTTCGGCGGCGTTACGCCAAGATCCTTGCAGATTTTTCGAATCAACAAGTCATTGATTTCATTGTGCCGTGGAACCGCTGAACGGGTATTCAGCGTGGGGTTACGCCACCAGGAATGGCTTCCGCCCTCCCGTAGCAGTTCGCAGCCGCAGGCGCGCAAATAGCGCAAGAATTCCGTGCGCTTCATAACGCGATCAGTTCTTCCCGGTAGTTGCTTCCAGCACTGGCCAAGGCTTCCTCCCGGTTGAATTGCAAGGCTTCCCGCAAGGTTTGGCGCAAGCTGTCCAGCAGTTCCTCGCGCGTGGGTTCCTGGCAATTCACGCCAGGGACTTCCTCGATCCAGCCGATCCATCCCTCTTCGACTTGCTGCACCACGGCGGTAAATTCGGCTTTCATACGGGTCTCCTGAGATTCGTAAGGATTGGCTCCTGGCTGGGAGCGGGTTCGGTCATGCGGAAAGGCTCCGCAGCAGCTTCTTGTAGTCGTCTTTCTTCACGCTCAGATGCTCGTAGGCTTTCGCCGCCGCTTCCCTGAGCAGCGCTTTATCTTCCGGGGACCAGGTAGACGCCTCGTCGATCAAATCCCGGAGCTTGACGAACAAGGCATGTCCCTTGCCTTTGCCCTTGCTGGCCGGGGTTAGTTCCTTGCCGAGATCAAGCACCCGTCGCTGTTCCTTACTCATGGCGGCAAGCTGGGCTTGGCGCTCAGCTTCCTCCCGCTCCTCGCGGGCCGCTTGTTCCGCCGCTCGCCGGGCCTTTTCCTCCTCCTCGCGGCGCTGGGCCTCGGCGGCGACGCGGGCTTGTTCCATGGCCTTTTGCTGGCTTTCCAGCTTGGCGGCAAAGGCGCGGGCGGCGGTCAAATGCGGCTCGCACAGCGCACGGAGTTCCGGCCAGTCCCGCGCCGGCGCTTCCAGCGGCTCGACCTCCACCAGCAGCCAGCCGAATGGCAACAGGTTCGTGCGCTGGTCCTTGTCGTTGGCGGCGAGCCAGAGGGTGCGTGTTTTTGGCTCGTAGGTGTATCGCTGCTTTCCCGTGTCCTTGTCTTTTTCAAGCAGGATTTTGACGTTACGCACCCCGTCAAGCGTCACCGATTCAGCCCCGGAGTGCCGCCCGACCCGCAACAGGAACACTTGGCCTTGGTCCAGCTTGCTTCTGGCCATTTCCAGCAGCTTTTGTATGGATTGGTCCCAGTCTGGATCGAGATAGCCACGGTTACGCATCACCTCGTTTTCCATCAACAGAATCGGCCAGTAGAAGGCGTTGCATGTCTCGGTGACTTGGGCCATATCGAACCGCAAGTCAGCGACGGGTAGTTGGCGCTGGCCTTTGCGGCCAATTTCGGAAATACCATTCACACGCTGCACGTTGATCTGTCCGGAAAAGGCTCGATACCTCCAACCAAGTACGCATTCGAGAGTGTGATAAAGGTCTTTTTTCTCAACTTTCGGCTGTTTTTTTCGATCCACCGCAAAGCAAACCTGCGCCGAAGGCAGATTGTCCTCGGCTTGCCAATAGGCATCGGAGATTTGCAAAAGACGCAACGGGTCAAGCTCAAAGCTCCCCTGAACTAACTTTTCGTTCAGCTTTTTAAAGACCGAGCTATGGCTTCTTTCACGCCGTTTCCTTTCGTAATCGGGCAAGCCTTCAAGCTGAAACAACTCGGCATCATGTCGGCTAAGGGGATTTCTGTTGTTTAACTTATCCAGCAGCGCCGTCCGCATCGAGCCTTTGAGTGACGAACCGAATAATACCGGCTTATAACTGACTGGATTGTGGGCAAGTCGTTGAATTGCCAACTTGTTGATCTCGTCCTTTCCATTTCCTTTCCGCTGAGTGGTTTGCCCTACCCGGCTGGCGTAAAACTCGGCCACCCCCGGCAACACCGGAATCCGATTCACCGCCCAAGGCTTCAACGCATCGCGCCGCTCGAAGAAAAATCGCTGCACGGCCTTGAGCATGTCCGCATTCGGTTTGCCGCTGGCGATCCTCAACAATTCCTCGCGGTCCTTTCCCGATAGCGCACCCATCGCCGCCCCGGTGTCGAACTCGTGCAGGGCGCCATCCTCGATGACGTAGTTGGTGGGTTCGTAGCTCTCCCCAGCGCCGATATGGATCGGCGACAAGGGCGTGAAATGCAACCGGTAACAGGCGAACGGATTCATGCGGCATTCTCGAGTTGCGGTAAACGGATGCCCAATACCGGGGCATAGCCTTGGTGGACGGTGCCGGGGATGGCTTTGGACAGCGGCTCCTTTTCCCCGCCCAGCCCGCGCCCGACGAAAAGCCGCGGCGCGAAAGCCCTCACCCCCGGCCCCTCTCCCGGAGGGCGAGGGGAGAACACCGCGCCGGTCCGAGCCAGCAGCACCGGCGCCTTGAACGGCCCGCCTTGCAGATGCACGCCGATATCGCCATGCCGCCCGAAGCGGGTGAAAGGCTGGTAGAAACTGCGGGCCGGGTCGAAGCCGCACCCCTGCGGCGCGCAAGGCGCGAGCGTCAGCCAGGCGCCGGCGTCCGGCTGGCTGGGCAACTCGACCCGCTCCAAGCTTTCCACCGCGAACTTGCCCAGCCCGATGCTGGCGTCGCGACCAAAGCCGACCGCGCCGATATCCTCCAGCAAGGCCCGCAACTCGGCGGCGGACAGCCGAGCCTCGTCCAGGACCACATAGATATCGAGCCAAACCTCGGATGCGGCTGCGCCGGGTTCCTTGGGCTTCTGGCCGAACCACCACTGGTCCATGTTGTAGGGCGCGAATTGGCCGGCGCCCGTGGTGCCGGTCTCCCGGTTCAGGGTGTTGTGCGGCTGCGGATGGGAAGCGGGGGCCGCGCCGGGCGCTTCGCCCGGTGTTTTGCAACGGGTCAGCCATTCCCGCACCGGAACGGCGAACTCCCCGGCGGGCAGCCAAGCGCGTTTTTTCAGCGCCTTGCGATCTTCCCCCGCCTCATCGAAGCAAGCACCGGGCAAGGCCGGACGCGGCCAATAGCCCTGCGGCAGGGCGTCCGAGACTACGGCGAAGGGCCGGCCTTCGGTGTAGCCCTGCAACAAGGCTTTCGCCAAGCGGTCCTCGCCGTGGCGGTTGCGGACCGCCCAGCACAACTGGCCGAACAGGGTGTCGCCCAGCGGGCGGGTGCCGAAGGCGGCAAGGGGCGTGATTGTCAGTCGGTAGGCGTTCATGATTCAGGCATCCATTCAACCAGGCGTAAAGCCTCGATATAGCAGAAATCACGCCGGTTTTTGGTCGCCAGCGGGATATCCCAGGACAGGGCCGATGCGGCAATGAGCGCGTCGGGAATCAGCAATCCATGGCTGAGGCGATATTTCTTGACGAGATCGACCGCGAGCCTGGATATGTTTTCCGAGTGCGGCAATGCCATAAAGCGGCCCAGCGTGGATTCGATAGCGGCCAGCTCTTTCTTGTCGCGTGCGCCGACCATCAGTTCCATGCGGGTGATGTCGCTGATCATGATCGTGGACCCCGCTTCAAGGCGCCGCAGCCAGTCCATGGCCTCGTGGCGTTGCCGGGAAAAGTCGATCAGCACATCGGAATCGACCAAAACCGCCGGATTCATGGCCATTCCCGCCGACGCAGATTCCGGATGTAGGACACGCCATCCGCCATGTCCTCGCGGTCTTTCCATAATCCACAGAGCGGTTCTTGCTCCAGGGGCGGACGGGGCGCTCCCGTCGGACGGGGAACGGTGCGGCCATATAGAAATGCTATGAAGTCAAAGACTTCCATTTGCTTTTCTTGCGGCAACCGCATAACCAGGTTCATGGCTTCTTGGATGTTCATGGGAGCCCTCCTTCCGCGGCTTGGCTAAAACTCGCTTTGTCGATTTCCCCTCGCTTGTCTTGCCCTTCCAACTCCAGCCGGGTGAATTTGACCTTTCCGTAGCCCCGCGAGCCGGAACCGCCCAGCCCGGTGAGTTCCAGCAGCTTCAGGCCGCGCCAGAGGGTGGACAGCAGATCCTCGCCATCGTGGACGCGCAGGGTCAGCGCGAAGTCGAACCGCGCCCCGGCGGGCACCCGCTCGGTGTTGCGCGGATGCTCGGCTACGCCCCGGATGCGGTCGATCATGTTCTCCATCTTGGTCTCGGTGAGCAGCAGGTTGCGGTTCTGCATGTCCCCCACCCAGGCTTTGTCCAGCGGGCAATCCCAGAACGCCAGCCGGGTGGGGCCGATTTCCCTGACCAGCGCTTCACTGGTGTTGCTGCCCTCGGGAGCGCCGCCGAACAGGCGGAGAATATCCTTGGCGCGGTCATTTTCCTTGGCATCCTTGATCTTGCCGATATGCTGGAAACCCAGGGGTTTGCCTTCGGTCAGGCTGACCACGCCCAGTTCCCATTCCAACAGGCTGCGGATTTTGCCCTTGATGCTGGAGCCGGGGATATAAGGCTCCAGGGTCACGGGGTTTTTGATGACCGGGTTGTCGGTGCCGCCGATGTGCATTTCGGTATTGCCGGAACCGATGTGCAGCCCGGAAACCAGTTCCAGCGTGCCGGTGAGTTTTTGGATCGCGGTGAGTTGCATGGGGTGTCTCCTTCGATTCTCAGTCTTGGCGTTCCTGTTTGTAGAAACCCATGAAGGCTTCCCAGAACAGTTTGCAGTGGGTCAGGGTTTCGGGGTCGGTGACTTGGGCAAGAGTGTTGCGCATCAAATAAACAAAGTCCGTGGTGACAAGCTTGGGTTTGCGTCCTTCCGCATAAGCCGCTTTGGCGTTAATCATGCGGATGAAAGGGAGGAAATCCTGAAACTTTTGTGAGCGTTCGGAGGCTTTGACTTGCTGGACACGGATGTCCCACAACACCAGTTCGTTATAGAAACGCCGTAGTTGTGTAGGTTTATTGGCGTCGCGGTCAGCGTTCGCGATCAATTTCGCGGCTTGCCGGGCTGTGCCGTTGAACAATTCCGGGTCAAGCGGCCTAGCTAATTTAATTGGGTGGTTTTCCGCCATGATGTTTCTCCTCAATCGCGTTGCAGATACAGGTAGGTGAATAAGGCGATCTTGTAAGCCGCCCCGTGTCGTTCAATGCCGTGGCTGGCGATTTCCTCCGCAAGCAGGGCTTGCAGGGCACGGCGTAAAGCTTCCCGCTGCTTCGAGTCTTCCATCTGCCGGAATCGGGTTTCCGCCAGCCGCCGGGTTTGATAAGCGAAATGCGAATGCCACAGGGCGTTTCCGATGGCGATGTTCGGGGTTTCGCCCCGCGCGATGGCTTCCCGGTAGGCTTTTTCCTGTTCCGCCATGTCGATGTATCTCAGCAGTCCATAGAGGTAGCCGGTGGACAAGCCTTGATCACCCGCGATGTCGGCCAGCTTTCTTTCCAGCGTCATCAATCCATCGAAATCCTTCCAAGTCACGGACTCCCCAAAGGCTGTCACGGCGTCCTTGGGCGCGGGGCTGGCGTGTTTCGGGTTGTGGGCCTTGGCCTCGTCCAAGGCGTCTTCCGCCAGGTCGGCCAGTTGCCGGATCGGCAGACCCGGCTTGGTCATGGACAGGCCCGCCGAAAAATGGATATCCGGGTTCCGGGCCACATAGCGGGCAAACTCGGTCTTCATCCTTTGCGCCAGCTTGATCGTGGAGTGCCAGGGCCCGATCAGGAAGAAATCGTCGCCGCCGGCGAACACCGTGTAGGTATCGGGAAATTCCGTGGCGCAGAGCCAGGGCAGATACACGGCGAAGAAGGCGTTGATCTGCCGGGACAGGGCCGCCATGCGGGCAAACGTCGGGTCGCGGATGCCCTCCTGGAAAATGCGCCCGAGGTTGTCCACGTCGCCCTTGAGCGTCAGCAGGGCCTCGGCGCCGATCCAGCGCTCATGGTGCTGCGGATGGGGGCGGCGGTCGCCGCGGGCGAGGTGATTCAAGGTCTTGATCTCGCCCACCGCCTCGTTGGCGCGGTCGTCCGCATCCAGCCCGTCGAACAGACCATGAGCGGCCTGAGCCAGGTCGGTTTCGGTGAAACGGGGCACGTAGGCGTTGATGGCGCGCCGGGCGCAGCCATGCCAGAGTGCCTCGTCGCCCGAGCGGGCCGGGGAAAAATCCCAGGCGCGGCGCAGCTCGCCGGCATCGATGAGCCGTTGCCAGGCGGGGCTATCGTCCTCGCTGTCGTCAAACGTGATGTGGTAGCCAAAGACCGGCAATCGCAGCGTGGCGCGGCTGATGGCCCGACGAGTGATCAGCAGGCGCGCGTCGGCCGCCAGGTGCCGGCCGATATCGATCTGGTCGGCGGCCATGGCGCTGACCCAAAGACCCTCCTGCTGTATCTCGGCGGGCGAACGCCCGTCGATCTGACACTCGCCGTGCTGAAAGGCGTCCAGATATCCGCCGAATACGGGTGGAGGCGGCGTCTCGCCGCACAGGCCGAAACGGCGCGACTTGGCGGTCTCCAGGTTCTCGAACAAACGTCGCATCAGGGCGGCGAAGGGTCGAGGCTGGCCTTTCGGCCCGGCCCGGAAATCGGTAGCCCGGGCTCCCAGGCTGGCTAAGCCGATGCCGGCCTGGCCATGCGTATGGCGGAGAAACCATTCGTCCAGTTCGCGGCGGACCTGCTCCAGGACCTCGCGCGCGGCGGGCGTATTGGGCGCGACGATGAGAAATTTGCCGGCCGCGTTGACGACCTGGCTGGTGGCGGGCAATTCCAGCGCCTCCAGCAGCCGTAGCGCGGCCAGTTCGGTCAGGAGGGCGACATAAAACGAACGTCCGCGCAGCAACTTGGCGGCACGCTTTTGCGTCGCCCCGCCGGTGGCGAAGATGAAGTCCTGAATGCCGAACAGATCGCCCTGGATCAACAGGAATTTCTCCCGGTTCCAGGCGTCACGGGAGGCCCTGCCGTCGCTTAGGCCCCGATCCCATTGAGCGCGGAGTTCCTCGCTGACGGCTTCCGGATCATGTCCATGGTCGGCGTGATAACGCCAAAGCGCCGTAGCCAGGGCCGCCGTGGTGCGCGAATGATCGTAGAGCGAGACATCGGGTCGCACGTTGCCCCCGATACCCGCCGTGGCGGCGGGGATGGCATGGGTGTAGACCTGCCACAGGCTGTCGAAATGGTCGAACCAAAGCGGCAGGTTGGCTCGGTGAGCTTCGGGAATCCGCTCCAACCCGGCACGCAGGCCTTTCCAGAGTTCGAGATATTCCTCCTTCGCGCGGGCGTGGTTGCGATGCTCGGCCTCCTCGGCCGGGACCGGGAACAACGCCATGGGCGCCAAGGGTTGCAGGGGATAGCGGAAATTCCGGGTTTCCAGCCGGGGGGACAGGCGGATCGGCTCCAGCAAGGTCCACAGCCGGGTGGTGTAGTGGTTGAGCGGGGCGCCCTCGGCCGCGTCTACGGATTGATTGTAGTCCTCGAACTCCTGTCGTTCGAACCCGGAGGCCAGGCGATCGGCGGTGGCGACGACCCATTGCAAGGCGGTGTCCGGCAAGTGATGCCGGGCGGCGGCATTGATCAGGGAGTCATCCGTGTCCCACTCGCGCCAGGGGGCGAAGGGACGCATGTCTACCCCCACCAGCGGCGGTAGCAGGGGCTCCAGCAGGTCGAAGCCGATTGCCGTGTAGGCGGCATGGATGTGGGTATGGCGACCATTGAACTGGGGGCAATAGAGTTGCACGTTGCGATCCCGTTTGCGGAGGCCGTTGGCGTCCGTTTCCATGGCTTCGGGGATGCGAGCGCGCTCGGCCAGTTTGCCGAGATCGTGGAGGTAAGCGGCCAATGCCAGGCGGCAGGCGGCGCTGAGTCGGTCGGTGGGTTCGGTCATGTCCCATTCCCTCATTCGATGACGATCTGGTCGGGGCTGAGGCTTACGCCATAGTCGGCCTGCCCGCGCCGGCCCCGGTTGACGATGCAGAACGGCTGGGCCAGGCGTTCGCCCAGGGTGTCTTTCAGCTCGGCGTTGACCCGGGAGATTTTTTCCTCGAAGAAGCCGGGTTTCATGCCGTCGCGCAACGCTTCGTCGGTCTTCTCGGTATCGCGCCACACGCCGACCACGGTCTCGTAACAAGCGAGAAATTCGGCGGCGTAAGCATAGCGGTTTTTGGCGTCGGGCTTTTTGCTTGACTGGCCCTCGAGCACCCCGCGCCGCACCATCCACAGGTAGAAGGCGAACAGATTGGGCGACAGATTCAGCCCGATGCCGTTGGCGATGAGTTCGCGGGTAACCGGGCGCAGTCGAAGCTCGGGCGGCTGGCTGGCGCGGTGGGCCAGATCGATGGTTTCGGCGAAGCCGGCCTGCCCGCCGAGCAGACGGGCGGGCAAGCCGTCGCGCAGACGGATGAAGGGGATCTCGGCCAGCGTCACCTCGGCGTGGGCGGCGTCCAGGGGGCGGTTGTCGCGGGTGTAGATGATCTCGCTGCGCGGGGTGGGATAGAAGAAATCCGGGTTACCTTCGTAATCCTGCGTGACCAGCACATGGGACAGCCTGTCTTGTTCCCTGCCGAACAGGGACAGGGCATAGCCGGCATAGTAGCCCATGGTCTTGCGCCCGCCGGCCATCGAGACATGCAGCGCCGCATTCGCATCCTGGGTGAAGGCGCGGATGCGGGCGGTGATGCCGTCGGCCAGGCTTTCGTTTTCCTCCGGGCTTCGGATGTCGTCGAGGGGGCAGCCGTCGCGACCGGCGATCACGTGGATGTGGGCCTCGTCGAAAGCGATGTCCGGCAGCGCGTAATCGCGGCACAGCCGGTGAAAGCGTCCGGTCTCGGCATGCAGCAGCATGAGCCGGGCGCGGTGCGCGCCCTCGCCCGTGGTCAGCAGGTGGATTTCCGTCGGGATGAAGCGGGGCTGGCCAGCGACGGCGAGCGCGTACAGAGTCTCCGTGAGGATCTGCGGGCTGAGGCCGCAGACGGCGACCAGGATGCGGCGGGAAAAGGCTTCTGGGGCTTGGGGCATGATTCGGTCCTCGCTGGAATGGCAGTCACTGTAGACGGATTTTCCAGCTTCGGGGGGGATGACAAGCTTGTCGGGTAGAGCCGGTTCAGGAATCTGGGTATTCTCCGATCCGGCTCAAGCCGACCATCGGTATCCAACAGAGGCGGAAGTCATTACCACCGATGGTTGCGTCATGGCCTTGCCGCCCATCGCCTTCATTCCCCCTTGGCCTGGTGGCGCGGCGGGCCGAATGGGGCATCCGTCATGCCGATGGGCAACGGCGATTTCCGCTCCCCGGATGGCGGCCTCTATCGAAGGCTACCCCGCATCGGCTTGATGGGTGGCGACGCGATGCGAACCCAAGGGCAACACGGCCCAATGGTTCGAGCCGAAGGGCGGGATCACCCCGCAGGGCAATCGCACTAGGTTAAAACCGCGTCATTCCCGCATGGATGCAGGAATCCAGTGCCACGGACGGTCGTCCGCCAAACACCCAAGCGTCTGATGTTGGCTCTGCCGGGTTGGAAGAATGCCATCCCTGGCGCACGGATTCCGGCTTCCCTGCCGGAATGATGGTGCTTTTTTCCTGTTTGACGGTATCAATGGCTTCGTGCGATTGCCCTGGATCGTCCCGTCGCCAAGGGCTTTGGGTATCCCGCTCGGTGTGCCCGAATGTGTTGGCCACTTTTATCGGCAGCGAATCTTGAGCGAGTTGATGCTCTTGTGGAATTTCACTTCACCCAGGTGATGTTCCTGCTTGCCGGGACCCAAATTGATTTCCAGGTCATGGGCGGCCGCTATCTCCGATTCGCTGGCGCCCTTCAGGGCATCGGGATGCGCCAAGGGGCCCGTGTGCGTTTCGTTGAAATTCTCCCTGGCGAAAGCCACCACCTCCGCCGCCGGCCCTACCCGAAGACTCTCGATACGGCTGCTCCAATCATCACCCTCCAAGGTCCTCAAATTCGGGAGATCAACAGGGCCCTCGACGCGAACATGGGCACCCTTCAGCTCGGGTTTATCGTAGACGTCCAGCCAACATTCGCCCGCCCGGGCGGTATTGGCGCCGAACAGAATGACGGCCAAAAACCTTGCAATGACACGGTATGGTTTGATGTTCATGCTATCTCTCCCTCAAGTGCTGGATCAGGAGTCGAAACACGTCCCTGGCCTCCTCTCGGTAGGCGGGACGGACGCGCCGGGTCAGTATGAACCTCGGCGGTCTCCGGGTCGAGAGCCGTCCAGCGCCATCGGCGCTGACTCTCGGGTCAGGGGGCATGGCGGTGGGGGAACCCCGGAAGCCGACACGGAAGAAGAAAAAACCACGGGTTCTAACTCTTCGAGGAAGCACGGGAGGGATTACCGGAATAATGCCGCCAAATCGGGATGGCCGTAATAGTATTGGGCTCGGGCGATGACATCCGATCCATAATCGTCGCCGGTGCTGCCCACATCCATCCTATCCTTGGTCCTGACATTGCGGATGCCGGCGTTGTAGGCCACGGCCGCGCCCTTCAACACGAACTCATCTTCCCAGTCCGGGTGCCGCTCGGCGATCTTCGCCAAGTTTTCGGCGATCAGGCCGGCCGCTTCCTCGATATGGGCCTCGCTTTCCGGATCGGGAAAACCGTCGAGGTCATGGTAGCGGCGATCCATTTGCAGGATTCCGAAAGCGTACCCTCGATCACCCATGCCATCCTGGGTCAAGGCGGCTCCGCAGCGCGATTCCCGGCTGGCCAGCGCGGCCAGCAGGGCGGCCGGAATGCCGAATTTGGCGGCGGCGGCGTGGAAGCGGTCCGCCAGTTTCTTCACCCGGTTCAGATCGGCCTCGGCCAGCTTGCGTGAAGCCTTGACCCCCGGCTCCAGGTGGTCCTGGGCGGCCGTGGTCTTGGAGGCGCCGGTGGTCTGGGCTTTTCGCAGCGCCTCGTCCCAGCGGCTCGGCTCCCGAGGTTCCGGATTCTTGCCGCGGTCTTCCAACTCGGCTTCCGCCGGGACCTCCAGCTCCGCGCCAAGACTCTCCAGCAGCGGCGCCTGATCCAGGTAGGGGGTCGGATCGACCAGATCGGCGCGCCGCATGAACGGATTGCCGGGCTGGGTCAACGGCCCGGATTGGTCTCCGGCATACAGCTCCAGGTGCAGCATGGAATTCCCGGAGTCGAGCCGTCCCACGCAGGCGATCACTTGGCCCCTGAGCACGTCCGCGCCCGCGCGAACGCCCTTGGGCGCCTTCCCGTCGATTTCTCCGTAGCGGACCACCATGCCGTTGGCGTGCCTGACTTCCAGGGCAAAGGTTCCCCCATAAAAGGCATAGGGGCCCCGAATCACCCGGCCATCGGCCATGGCCAGGATTTCCGTGCCCTTGGGCGCCTTCAAGTCGCAACCCGCATGTTTTCTTCGGCCCCCGGAACGGCGTGCTCCGAATTCCCGGCCACCGCTCTTGTAATCCAGCGCGGGCCGTTTGCGTTGCGGAAACACGAAATCGGCGGCCACGGCGGGGTGGGGGGCCGGTGGCGGCGAAATGGGACCTAAGTGGGGCTCCGCGCCGGAGGCAATGGGCTCGGCGGACCCGGGCGCGGCTCCGGCGCCGCCGTTGAGCCGATGCCAGAACGTGGTGCTCGCGTCGAAGGGACATCCCGTCTCCCGAAACAGCCGGAAGCAGTCGTTGAACCAGTGGACGAAGCGGTCGGCGTGGGCATCGGCGCCGATGGGGAACTGCCGCATCTTCCAGCGATTCCGGGCGCCGCCGTTGTGGATCACGCTTCCGGCATTGTAGGCGCAGGCCACCACCGGCGGATCGTAGCGGGTCCGGCCGGATTGGGCGGCGATATAGGCCGCCCCGGCCAGGATGGCGTTGGCCGGTTGGTACAGCCATTCCCGGTCGATCAGATGTTCCGGAATCGCCGCGCCCCCTCGCAACTGGCTCATGGCCTGCCGGGCGGTGGACAGCAGGGTTTGGGTCAGGCCATGGGAGACCCGGTGGGGCGTCGCGGCGTCCGAGAGGTAACCCGGCTCCTTGCGGGTGGCGCGAGGGTTCACCGTGTGCAGCGCCGCGTCGTAGGCCTCGGTGCAGAGGGTGGCGATCAGCAATTCGACCGGCGCGCCGGTGCTCCGCGCCGCGTTCTCCAACGCCAGCCGGTAATCCCGGCAGACGCGGCGCACGGTCTCGGGCCGGCCGGAGGTGGTCTCGACCCCCCGGCCTTCGATGTCGATCCCGTTCGCGGTGAGCCGCCAGCGGATGGAATCGCCATAGCGCCGATGGAACTCCATGAGTTCCGGGAGATACGGCTCCACCCCCGAGGCCGGCTGGCCGGCGGCCTGGGCGGAATCGGCCCCGAACAGTCGCGTCCACGTGGCCGGCCCCGCGATGCCGTCGGCGAGGAGCCGGTTCCGGCGCTGGAATTCCACCAGCGCGCGGCGGGTGCCCTGGCCGAAAATCCCGTCCCGCTGGGCTTCCGGCAATCCCAGCGCGGTTTGCAAGGCCAGGACATCGTTGCCCCGCAGGAGGGGTGAATCCAGCCTGAGATAGCGTCGAAATGCCGTGTTCATGATTTGAACCCTCCGCTCGTTCCGAGTATGGCCGCGCCGGCCCAGATCGCCGCGCCCGCCAGGTTGCCCAGCCCGGCGGCGGACGCCATGCCGGCCACGCGGCTCGCGTGGGGCCGATTCATGCGTCCCCCTCCGGAGCCGCGCCGGCTCGCCGGGCTTCCGCGTCGCGCATCAGCCGCCGGAACAGTTCCACGATGTTCAGGTCCGGGTTGTCCCGGGAGAACCGCAGCAGCTCGGCGGCCAGTTGGACGAGAATATCCAGATCCCTGGCCGAGGCGGGATTGTCACGCAGCGTTGCCACCATCGCCAGGGTGTCGCCGACCCCTAGCGGCGAGGTTTCGCTTCCCGGAAACACATCGTCGGGAAAATCCTGGTGTTTCAGGAGGTAGCGGACCAGGTTCAGCCGATATTCGGCCCAGCCTTCTTCCAGTTCATCCTCGCTGGCGAATAGCTCCCGGAGATTCCCGTTGAAACCCTCCAGGCTGTTCGCCGCCCATAAGTCCCCGGCCAGTTGGGCGGTGGATTGGCCGGAAAGCGCCAGGTTCAGGATGTTCGTCGCGAGAGCCTCGGAAGCCGCCCCGAAGACGCGCTGGAACATGGCCGCGCCGCCCAGGCATTCCAGGGCTTGGGCGGGAGTCGGGAGCCGCGCGGGAACCTGCCGGGAATTGAAGGGTTGCGCCAGAAGGTAGCCCATCCAGCGCTCGTAGACCCCGGTGTCCTGGACGCCGGCGGCCGCGATCGAGCCGGTCAGCAGGGTTAGGGCGACGTCGGCGGCGGAATCCCCCACCACCGCGTCGAAACTTTGCAGGGCGCCGCCGAGCACGACGGCCAGGGGGTGGTTTTCGCCGGTGAAATTCGCGCATTCGGCGCCGGCGTCGGCCACCGCCTTGTCGAGCACGGCGGTGTCGATATCCGCCGCGTCGAGTTCGGGGCCGAGTTTGGCCAACAGCGCCCGCGCGGCTTCAACCTGGGGCCGCACCCCCTGCTCGAACAGTTCCGGGGGCAGCACGGTTTCGAGTATCGGCCCCAGCGTGTCGATCTCCCGCAATCGCCGACGAATTTCGGCGAGCTTCGGCCGCGCCGGATGGGCGATACCGGCCGCCCGCGTGGCGGTCCGGGTGGCGGAACCCGGGGTGATCACCAGGTTATCGGTATCGGGCTTGAATGCCTTCTGGATGGTCGCGATCAGCCGATCAAAAAGCGAAAAGGCCAGATCGACGCTGTACCCCAGAAGAAAGGCAAACAGCGATAGACCCAGCCCGATGCCCTCCATCCTGCCCGCCGAATAGAGCTGGGGCCCCAGCACGCCCAACAACCCGCCGAGTAAAAGGCGCATCGGCATTCTGCCCCGCCAGGATCGGGTAAAGCTGGATTCGGCAACCTGGTTCAGCGTGGAGCGCGTCAAAAAGGCGGCGGCGCCCAAGAAACCGAGCAGCAGGGGCGATACCAGGCTGTTGAACACCACATGCAGGGCTTGCCCCGAGTTGGCGACTTCCTTGACGATGCCGAGATTGCAGCCTTGGGGACAATTCCTTGGTTTTCCGTCCGGCCAGGCCGTTTTCATCCACTCGTCGGGGTTATCGCAAAAGGACCTGGCTCCCGCGAGCGATAATTTGATATCCCGCAACCAGAAGGGGAATTCGATATATTGGAGCTTGCACTGGGTTTTGGCCGACAACAGAAGTTCGTCTTCCAGGTTGTTCTTTCGGGCTCGAATGGAGCGCAGCGGCTCCACGTCATCGGCCGTTTTATGGCTCGATGGCTGGCCGGCATTGCCGGTGGGCGGCGGATTGTTCTTCTCGAGTATCTGCGAGGCCACCTTCTCTTCGTCCACGACGCGTTCATAGTCGGCATACAGCTTGCGGTAATCCGCGAGGCTGTTGTCTATGAGCGTGGAATAGAGCTGCACCCCGAAGACGAAACAGACTATGACGATCACAAGCCACAGCAGTATGGTCAAATCCCTGCCGACATGATGATTGCGCGGGTCATTCAATTCGTCGGCGACGGCGATGCTTTCCGCCGTGGCTGGCTTCAGCCACTGGGAAAGCTGGTTATAGGCATTCCAGAGCTGCACATGGTCCGCCTCGCCGAGTTCATCGGCCCGCCGATACAGCAGGGGGACGGTGCGCTGGAGAAAATCCCGGGGAATATCGATGCCGGGTTTCTTGACCCCGTACTTGAGCAAATTGGCTACGTCATCCCGGACTTTGGTACGGAGAGCGGCCAGATTGTCTTCTTGCCCCGTGATGGACGGGGCCGCGATAGTCTTGGGCGGGGTAGCTGTTTGGGACTGGAACCAGGAGACGATCTGGCTGAAAAACGAGCTGATCATGGCTTTTTTCTCCTAACGACAGGGAAAAACCTAAGTGGCCCAAGGTGTTACGCACACCTGGCCCCCCAATGCCTTCCCGTCATCTTGGAGTACATGCATGGCGTGGCGTGCTCGGCTTGGCCGAGCGATACCATCTCACGAAAATACCGCGCCGTTCAATGGGGAACCGCTCGCCCCGACGAGAACCGCTGTCCCAGCGCCGAGGCAGGAAATCGGGGAATCGAAATGTCTTAACAAAATGAGGGTGGAATTGGTGAATAATCATCCGGAATAATGGGGCGATCAAGGATTCGCGGCTCCACGATTTCCCGACTCCGGCAAACCTTCAGCAAGAGTGACACCCATGCACACGACATCTCGATCTCGTTCATCGCGCCTGTTCCCGGCGACCCTGCATGTTCTAACCCTCCTGTCCCTGCTGCTGGTCCAGGGATGTTCCCTGCCCAAGCGTCTGCCGCCGGAGCCGAGAGTCTTGCTTGGCAAGGCGGAGGTGGTTGGCATGCCGGATATTCGTTTTGTCACCCAGGAACCCGGGGGAATGGAACGCTTTACCCAATGCGCCCGGGAACTGTTGGATCGCGAGAAGCGCTGGCTGGCCCGGCAGGGCCAAAGCGATCAATTGCCGCCGGCCAACTTTCTCGCCATTTCCGGCGGCGGGGACGATGGCGCATTCGGCGCCGGTTTGCTGACCGGCTGGACCGCGTCGGGCACCCGACCATCGTTCAAGGTCGTGACCGGCATCAGCACCGGCGCCCTGATCGCGCCCTTTGCCTTTCTGGGCCCCCAATACGACTCCATACTCAGGGAGGTCTATACCCAAACCTCGCCCGCTCATATCCTCAGGGAACGCGGTTTGCTGGCCGCGATTCTTGACGACGCGATCTCGGACAACCAGCCGCTCCTGGATCTGACCCGGAAATACGTCACCCCCGCCATGCTCGGGGATGTGGCCGCCGAATACGCCAAGGGTCGCGCCCTATTGATCGGCACCGTCAACCTCGACGCCCGGCGCGGCGTGATCTGGGACATGGGCAAGATCGCCACGCTGGGCACTCCCCAAGCGCTCGACCTGTTCCAGCGCCTGATGGTGGCCTCCGCCGCGATCCCGGGCGCCTTCCCGCCCGCCATGATCGATGTGGAAGCGAACGGCAAGCGCTATCAGGAGATGCATGTGGATGGCGGCACCGTGGCTCAGGTCTTCATTTACCCGCCCAAGTTCCATTTGAAGGAGAATGCGGAAAGCGCCGGGGTGCGGCGCCAGCGGAACCTCTATGTGATCCGGAACGCCCGCCTCGACCCGGATTATGTGGATGTCGAACGTCAGGCGCTGACCATCGTGCAGCGCGCCATCTCCTCACTGATTCATACCCAGGGCATCGGCGATCTGCGCATGATTTACGAGATCGCGAAACGCGATGGCCTGGATTTCAACCTGGCCTACATTCCCGAGACCTTCAACGCCCCGCATAAGGAAAACTTCGACATGGGCTACATGAGGGCGTTGTTCAAGGTGGGTTATGAGCTGGGGAACAAGGGTTATCCCTGGCGGAAGGAGCCGCCCTATCATTGACTTGTTGCTGGCGCGGACGGCCGCCATGGCGGGGCCGAACCCGAATGACGGGATGATGGGCAACATTGGGGCAGTTCGGTCGGCGGACACGGAAACGAATGGGTAGCAGAAATCCGCCAGGTCAGGGATGGATGGACACTCCCGGACGCGGCCGACCTGGCCCGACTGACCCACCGCCCGCCTGGAGGCTCCGGATGGAAGCGTGATCGACCGGCTCAGATCCCGCCCTCGTGGTCGCGGATCAACTGAATCATGGCCTGGATGAGTTTCCAGAAGGCATACAGCATGACGGCGTAGATGGCCCATTCCTCGATGGAGACGCTCGTGGGATCGCCATCGAGCAAGGACATGCCGATGGCGCCGGCAACGATCAGCAGGATGTAATTCAACATGGTCGGTGGTCCCCTTCGGTTGCGGTATCTTCAGGATGAGTGGAGCAGACGCGCCGGGAGTTTCCGCCCCGGCCAAACCGGTCGAATCCAGCTCCTTGGGCGCGCGTGACCCGGCCTGGACTTCCCGAAAGGCGTTGGCGGGGCATGGGTAGCGCGGGTCCACGCGCGAGACGCCCTTTCTTCCAGAGCATAGCATCACTCATGCCAGACTCGTCGGGCGTTCAACCCACCTTGCCGACCAGCACGTCCAGCGCACGGGTCGGCAGGATGCGCTTAAGATAACCGAACAGATAGGTCGGGAAGGTGACGTAGTAGCGTTCGCGGGGCCGCCTGGCTTCAAGCGCGTGAATGACCTTGGCGACGACGGCCTCGGGTCCGAGCGTGAACGGCACGGCTGGGCCCTCCGTTTGCAGGCGCGCCTCCATCGCCCGGTAGGTCTCGCGGTGGGGGCTGGATTCGGGGTCGATGTTCTTCCGGTACATCCGGTAGGCATTGTCGCGAAAGCGGCTGGCGATGGGACCCGGCTCGACCAGGGATACATAAACACCCGATCCGGCCAACTCCAGTCGCAGCGTGTCGGTCAGCCCTTCCAGGGCGTATTTGCTGGCGTTATAGGCGCCCCGGAAGCGCATCGCCGCGAAGCCGAGCACGGAACTGTTTTGGATGATGCGGCCGTGCCCCTGGCGGCGCATGACGGGGATGACGAGATGGGTCAGCTCGTGGGTGCCGAACAGGTTGGTCTCGAACTGCTCGCGCAGGACTTCGCGGCGCAGGTCCTCGACCGCGCCGGGCTGGCCATAGGCGCCGTTGTTGAACAGGCCATACAGCGTTCCGCCCGTGGCGTCGAGGATTGCCGCGACGGCCGCCCGGATGGAGGCGGAGTCGGTCAGGTCCAGGCGCAGCGCCTCGTGGCCTTCGGCCCGCAGCCGCTCGACGTCCTCGGCCTCGCGCGCGGTGGCGAAGACGCGGTAGCCCCGCTCACGGAGCAGACGGGCGGCGCATGCGCCGATGCCGGAGGAACAGCCGGTGATCAGTAGCGAGCGAGGTGTCGTCATGGCGGGCCTTGGCAGGAAGTGGGTTAGAAGAGATCCTCGACGGTTTTTTCCCGGCGGTCCCGGGCCGATTTGGCGGAGTCGCCCTTGCCCCCGCAGCCGGAGGTCCGGTCCGGCCCGGTGCCCACGACGAAAGGCAGTCGAATGGCGGAAGCGCAGCCGGAATCCGACCGGCCGCCGCGCTGGGCGTCGACCCAGATCAGTTCCACATTGTCGGGTTCTTCCAGCTCCAGGGGTTCGCGGCTGATCGTCTTCATGGTGGCGGCCCAGACGCGGAGGGCGCCTTCGGCCCCGGTGAGTCCGGCCGGCTGATTGTCGTCGCGTCCCACCCAAACCACGCCCAGGTAATCGCCGGTGAAGCCGGCGAACCAGCTATCGCGCAAATCGTTGGTGGTGCCCGTCTTGCCGGCGGGGTGCAGGTGCTCAGGCATCTGGGTGAACGCCGGCTTGCCCGTGCCGCGCCGCATCACTTCCTGGAGCAGGCTATCGAGCACGTAGACCGCGGCGGCGTCGACGGACTGCCGAACATCGAGGCCATAGCGTTGCAGCATCTTGCCCTCGCTCGAAACCACCGCCTGGATGGCCCGGGGCGGTGTGAGGAAACCGTCGCTGGCCAGCGTTTGATACATCTGGGTGACTTCCAACGGGGTAAGAGTAGCGGCGCCGAGCAACAGCGAAGGCACCAATTCCACCTTGCGTTCCACCCCCAGGCGGCGCAGGGTCTGGGCGGTATGGGCGATACCGACGGCCTGGCCCAGTCTGACGGTGGCGAGATTGTAGGAATGGACCAGAGCCTTGAACAGCGGGACGGTCCCATGTTCGCGGCCGTCGAAATTCTTGGGGGACCAGTCCGTTCCGGGCAATTTGACGGTGATCGCCGTGTCTTGCAGCAGGGTCGACGCGGTGTAGCGATCCGAATCCTCCAGCGCCGTCAGGTAGACCACGGGCTTGTAGAGCGAGCCGATCTGGCGGCTGGCGTCCAGCGCCCGATTGAAGCCATAGGATTCCGGATCGCGGCCGCCCGCGAGCGCGGCGATTTCGCCGGTGCCGCGGCGGGTCACGATGGCGGCGCTTTCCAGCGGATCCTTCTCGCGATGCCGGTCCAGTCTGTCGAGCTGAGCGGACATGGCCGTTTCGAGCTGGCGCTGGACGTTGACATCCAAGGTGGTGAAGACGCGCAGCCCTTCCGAGGTCAGGTCCTCGGGCCGGTATTCCTTCTGCAACTGGCGCTTTACCAGCTCCATGAAGGCCGGATAGCGGGTGATGGATTGATGCGGATTGGCGACGATATCCAGCGGATGGGATTTCGATTCCTCCGCCATCTCGGCGCCGATGAAACCCTGGCCCGCCATTTCGTCGAGGATCAGGTCGCGACGCTTGAGCACCCGGTCGGGGAATTTGTAGGGGTCGTAGTATGAAGGCCCCCGCACCAGCGACACCAGCAGGGCGATGTGATGGAGCCGCAACTCCTCGATGGACCGGCCGAAATAATACTGGCTGGCCAGACCGAAACCATGCACGGCGCGGGATCCGTCCTGCCCCAGGTAGATTTCGTTGAGATAGGCTTCGAGTATTTCCCGCTTGGAATAGCGGGCATCGAGGATGATCGCCATGATGATCTCGTTGATCTTGCGCCACCAGGTACGCTCGGAGGTGAGATAGAAGTTCTTGACGAGTTGCTGGGTCAGCGTGCTTCCGCCCTGAACGATGCCGCCCGCCCGCACATTGACGAAGATCGCGCGCAGTATGCCGCGCAGCGAAACGCAGTGATGCCGGTAGAACTGGTGATCCTCGCTGGCGAAGAGCGCATCCAGCAGCGGCTTGGGCGCCTGGTCGAGCTTGACGAGCACCCGATCCTCGCGTTGCGAGGGGTAGAAGCTGCCGATCTGCGGCGGTTCCATGCGCAACAGGGGCACGGACTTGCCGCTGTTCATGTCCTCCAGGAGGATCGGTTGCCCGTCGGCGAACTGGGCGCGCAGTTCGCGGGCCGGTTCCAGTTTATCGGGAAACTGAAATTCACGCGTCTTGAAGACGATTTCATCGCCCAGGCGGATATAGCTGCCCTGGGTGGCCAACTGGGCATCCCGCCGGTATTTCAACTGGCCGAGCAACCATTCGAAATCGTCGGCCCCATAGGCGGCGCCGACGAAGATTTCCGCCGCCCCGGCATAGACCCGCGCCGGCAGTGCCCAGCGTTTGCCCTCGAACTGCTCGCGGACCAGGCGGTCCTGATAACCGACATAGGCCACGATGGCGGCCAGGGCGAAGGGCGTGAGATAGAGGAAAAAACGTCCGATCAAGCCGAACAGGGAGGGTCGTCGGCGCTTCAGGGGCGGGATGGGGCGGGATCGCTCGGCTCTCATCGAATCCTGGCCGGGGCGGGACCCGCCGCGAGCGGAGCCCTCCCCGTCGGCAGGGTGGGACACGCCCCGCTCTCCCGTCCAGCCAGGTCAGGCCTACGGCTTTTCGTGACGGAACGGTAAGCCTTGGTCATTGCATCAGCGATTGATGAGGTTGAGGAATTCCGAGCGGGTGCTGATCTGCTTGCGAAACAGGCCCAGCATGGACGATGTCGTCATGACCGAATTCTGCTTTTCCACGCCGCGCATCATCATGCAGAGATGCTGGGCCTCGATGACCACCGCCACGCCGACGGGGTTGACCGCGGTTTGCAGGGCGGTGGCGATCTGGTTGGTCAGCCGCTCCTGTATCTGCAGGCGGCGCGCGTACATGTCCACGATGCGGGCGACCTTGGACAAGCCGATGACCTTGCCCCGGGGCAGATAGGCGACATGGCACTTGCCGATGAACGGCAACAGGTGATGCTCGCAGAGGGAATAAAGCTCAATGTTCTTGACGATCACCATGTCCTCGGTATCGGCCTCGAAGATGGCATTGTTGAGAACATTCTCCAGGCTGCGGTGATAGCCGTTGTTAAGAAAGCGAAAGGCGGCTGCCGCGCGCTTGGGTGTGTCGACCAGTCCTTCCCGCGTCACGTCTTCCCCGATCTCGGTAATGAGCTGGGAGAATAGATTTTCCATCACGGTGTTTTGCATGTCGTCCTACCGATATGTCAATCGATCTAGTATACCCTTGCCTGACTTTCCTCGGGCTGAACCGAATCCGGACGCGAAAGCCAAGGCTCGCGATCCAGGACTTGCAGCAGCGCATCCACCCCCGCGCCCGGGCGGGCGGCGGCTTCGCCCAGACGACGACGCCAGATACGGCCGCCGTGCCGGCCATGGAACAGGCCCAGCAGGTGCCGGGTATAGGCATGCAGGCGCGTCCCCCGGGCCAGCCCTTCCTGGATATAGGGCAGCATCGCGGCGACGACTTCCCGGCGCGTGGGGGCAGATTCATGGGCGCCGAACAGCCGGGCATCGGCTTCCGCCAGCAGGTAAGGATTATGGTAGGCCGCGCGGCCGATCATCGCGCCATCGAAAGTTCGGAGGTGCGACTCGACCTCGGCCAGCGTCTGGATGCCGCCATTGATGATGATCTCCAAAGCGGGGAATTCCTCCTTGACGCGGGCGGCCACATCGTAGCGCAGGGGAGGTACCTCACGATTTTCCTTGGGCGACAGCCCGCTTAGCCAAGCCTTGCGGGCGTGAATGATGAAGGTTTGGCAACCCGCATCCGCCACGGTGCGAATGAAATGGGTCAATTCTTCCCAGGAATCGCGATCGTCGATGCCGATGCGGGTTTTCACGGTGACCGGAATGCCGACGGCTTGCGCCATGGCCGCCACGCATTCGGCCACCAGGTCCGGTTCGGCCATCAGGCAGGCGCCGAAACGGCCGCGCTGCACCCGGTCGCTGGGACAGCCGATGTTCAGGTTGATCTCGTCATAACCCCAGCCCTCGGCGATACGGGCGCATTCCGCCAGTTCGCCGGGGTCGCTGCCGCCGAGTTGTATGGCCAGGGGGTGCTCCCGCGCATCGAAGTCGAGCAGCCGCGCGCGGTCGCCGTGCAGAACGGCGCCGGTCGTCACCATTTCCGTATAGAGGAGGACCCGCCGCGAAATGAGGCGCAGGAAATAGCGGCAATGCCGATCCGTCCAATCGAGCATGGGCGCCACGGCCAGCCTCCTGGACAAGACACCCGACGCGCCTGGAGCGGGAGTGATGGTGGCTATCGGCAAGAGAACTTCAGCCTGGTGTGGGTACGCACCACCCGAATGTCTTCGGGGGGCCTCTGGAGCCGGACTCGCGTCAGCCGTGGCGGCGGCGTGTCAACAGCGGCGGCTTGCCGGCTCGAGGGTGCGCCAGCGCCGAATGCCGCTGGTACGATACCCAGTAACGGGTGGCCAGCACCCCGCCACCGGCGACCAAGCCGGTCAGGCAGAGATAGAGCAAGATGCGCAGCCTGGATATTTCGTTCAGCATTTCGCTTTGTGCCAGGGCCGCGGTGGTCACGCCGCCGGCCGCCTGATAGCGCGGATGTTCGCTCCTTTCGCTGTCCAAACCGTCGCCGCCGGTGGCGCCGGCATAGGTTTCCAGCGATTTCAAGTCGGTCTGCAAGGCCTGAAAGAGCACCAAGTCATCCGTGCTCACCTTGCCCGTGGCGATATTGCGATCCAGGGACTTGAGCCGGATTTCCACGGATTCCGCCATCAAGCCATGCAGCCGATCCCTGAGGGTATCCATCTGCCGGCCCATCACGCGCAGACGCTCGACACCCGCGCCGGACGCCCTGGCAACCCGTGACTCCAGCCGGTTGAGGTCGGTGTAGATTTGGTAGAAGGCCGCCACCAAGCCCAACAGCAGGACCAGGCCGATGCACAACGATCTCAGCGAAGAAACGGGTGCGGGATGAAGCTCGCCTTGGGGCTGATGTCGCGGCGGGTGTCGCTTGGCCGACTCCCGCTCGCCGTGTCGTGGTACTGACATGTCGATTGTTAGCGAATAGCACCAAGATGCTGACCGCAGTGCCCTCAAAGTTTGTCGCGCAGACCGATAACTATCGCAGAATGTTCAAGCGAGGTCAATCTTCGAGAGACGCGCGCGCCGCCAGCATGGCGGTCTTCATGTCACGGACGGCGAGGTCCAGCCCTGAGAATAGCGCCCGGGCAATGATGGCATGGCCGATATTGAGCTCGCGAAACTGCGGGATGCGGCAGATGTCCGCCACATTGTGGTAATTCAAGCCATGGCCGGCGTTGACCGTAAGCCCCATCCCCGCGGCGGCCTCGGCGGCGGCGCGCAAACGTTCCAGTTCCCGCTGCCGGTCGCGAGGGGCGGCGGCATCCGCGTAGTGTCCGGTATGCAGCTCGATCACGGGCGCCCCCGAGCGGGCCGCTGCCTCCAGTTGCGGCGGGTCGGGGTCGATAAAGAGAGAAACCTCCACTCCCGCCTCCGCCAGCGCGGCGGCGGCATCCTGAATACGGGAAAAATTCGCGGCCACATCCAGTCCGCCTTCGGTGGTGAGCTCCTCGCGCTGTTCCGGGACCAGGCAGCAGGCCGCGGGGCGGATTTTACGGGCGATGCCGACCATCTCGTCCGTGACGGCCATTTCCAGGTTCAAACGGGTCTGCAACATCCGGCTCAGCAAGTCGATATCGCGATCCTGGATATGACGGCGGTCTTCGCGCAGATGGGCGGTGATGCCATCCGCGCCGGCCTGCTCGGCCAGCAGCGCGGCGTGGATCACCTCGGGGAAACGGGTGCCGCGCGCCTGCCTGACGGTGGCGATATGATCGATATTGAGACCCAGAAGGATGGGAGGCTTAGCTTTCATGATTGATCCGACCCGACAGTGGTTTGAATAACTCGCGGCTTTTCAGGGTCCGCCCGTTGAGATGGTGGGCCAGCACGCTCCGCAGCAGATGCTTGGCTTCGCGCAACTGAATGTCGTCTTCCAGCAGCCCCCGCCGCAACGCCAGCAAGGTGGCTCCCTGACAACCGCCGACCGATGCAGCGGTGGTTTCACTGGCGCCATGCTCGGGATCGTAGGCATAGCGACGATCCGACTGGATGGCTTGACCCTCGACATCCTCTTCCAGACGCAATCCGTAACCGATTTCCTCCAGAAAGGCGATTTCGAAACGACGCAGAGTCCGTTCGACATCGTCGGTGGATTCCAGTCTTGCCAGCGTTGCCTCGCACAGGGCATAAAGCCCCGGATGCGGATCATGGAGCGGCTGCAGGCAGATCAGCAGCTCACAGAGGTAGAAGCCGCAGTACATCGCGGATCCCCTCAACTCGGCGCCGGACCCCAGGGACTCCGCGAGAGTGAGCACGGGCAATTCCCCGCGTTCGGTCCAGGACAGGCGAATTCGGTTGAACGGCCTGAGGATTCGCGACAGCGGGTGCCGGCCACGGCGGGCGCCCCTGCTCAGCAGTCGCAGCCGGCCGTGATCCCGGGTCAACACGTCGACGAAGAGACTGCTTTCCCGGTAGGGCCTGCAGTGCAGGATGATGGCCTGATCCAGTCCGCCGGGCACCATGGCTGTGGGTCAATCGACGTAACCCAGACTCCGCAAGGCGCGTTCATCATCGGACCAGCCCTCCTTGACCTTGACCCAGAGCTGCAGAAATACCTTGCCCTCCAGCAGTCTTTCCAGATCGTGCCGGGCGCGTTCCCCGACTTTCTTCAGCACCTCGCCCTTCTTGCCGATGACGATGGCCTTCTGCCCCGCGCGCTCCACCAGAACCAGGGCCCGGATTCGAGTCAAGCCGTCTTCCTGCCGGTATTCCTCGATCTCGACGGTCAAGGCATGCGGCACTTCCTGACCCAGCGCGCGCAGCAGCTTTTCCCGGATGATTTCGGCCGCCATGAAGTGTAACGAACGATCGGTGATCTGATCCTCGGGGAAAATCGGCTCGCCTTCCGGCAGGCGTTCCATGATGGCGCGATCCAACACGTCGAGATTGGAGCCGCGCAACGCCGAGAGGGGAATCATGGCCACGAAATCATATCGGCCCGCTGCATCCTGGAGAAACGGGAGCAACACGTCCTTGTCCTCGAGGCGGTCGATCTTGTTGATGACCAGAATGACCGGGGCGCCGGCGTGCTCGATGCGTTTCAGCACCAATTCATCCTCCGGCAGCCAGGCCGGCCGGTCGATCAGCCACAGCACCAGATCCACGTCGGCGAACGCCGCACCGGCCGTCTTGTTGAGATAGCGGTTCATGGCCCGCTTTGCGCTGGCGTGGATGCCGGGGGTGTCGACAAATACGGCCTGCCCTGCCTCGGTCGTCCTGATGCCATGGATGCGATGCCGGGTCGTCTGCGGACGCCGGGAGGTGATGCTGATTTTCTGGCCTACCAGATGATTCAACAAGGTGGATTTGCCGACATTGGGACGACCGACGATCGCCACGAAGCCTGATTTTTTCATGCCTTCAATCCGAATTCCTCGGCAAGCTTGGCCAGCATCTTTTCGGCTGACTCCTGTTCCGCGCGTTTCCGCGAGGAACCTCTGCCCTCGCAGGTTTCCTCGGTCAGCGAAACCCGGCACTCGACCACGAAACTCTGGTCGTGGGCTTGTCCAACCACCGAGCGCAAAGTATAGGCAGGCAACTCCAGCCCGCGCGCCTGCATGGATTCCTGAAGGCGGGTCTTGGGGTCCTTCTTCCAGTCGCGCAATGACAGCCCATCGATCTGGTCGGCGAACAAGCGCAGAATCCAGGCGCGGCAGGCGTCCATGCCCTGATCGAGCAAAAGCGCGCCAATCATGGCTTCCATCGCATCGGACAGAATGGAATCCCGGCGATAACCGCCGCTCTTGAGTTCGCCGGAACCCAGTATCAGGTAATCGCCCAGATTCAGCTTGCGGGCGATGTTCGCCAGCGCGGTCTGATTCACCAGGGTCGCGCGTAAGCGGCTCAACACGCCTTCATCCGCTTCCGTGAACTTGTGGTACAGGCACTCGGCGATGACGAAACCCAATACCGAGTCGCCCAGAAATTCCAGGCGCTCGTTGTTGTCGGCGTGGGCGCTGCGATGGGTCAAGGCGCGACGCACCAGGGCGGGCTGTTTGAAGATAAGCCCCAGATTGCGAGTCAGTTTTTCAGGATCCTGAATCAACGCCGGCTCTCCTCGATGGCCTCATCGAAGTGCGCCAGGAGTTCGACATTGCGAAAAAACGGCGCGACCACATCATAAGTCACGCGTACCCGGGATTTGCCAAGGTCGCGCTCGATGGTGACATCGCGATAGGTGACGTATTCCACCGAATCGATTTCCCAGCGTTTCCGCAGCGCAACGAGAATCTCCTCGCGTGACCAGGTTTGCCATTCCTGCTGGGCCTTCAAACTTTCCAGGGATGCCGCCAACTTGGCGTTATTGAGGTACAGGGGGACCCGCTGAAAGGCCAGTCTTGCCAGCAATCCCCACACGGCGAGCATGACCAGAAAATACAGGAACGTCATGCC
>Ga0233420_10000080_pt1 | contig 42453 bp, 40 predicted proteins | sample Watercolumn_Mata_4_FD_183009 | JGI IMG/M metagenome (GOLD analysis project Ga0233420, IMG submission 183009) | Freshwater microbial communities from Lake Matano, South Sulawesi, Indonesia - Watercolumn_Matano_2014_102_MG | ecosystem: Environmental > Aquatic > Freshwater > Lake | place...
AGTGTGGCCGATGTAGCCGGTCAGCCCCCGCCCCGCCTCCAGACAGATCTTCGGCAACTGCGTGGTCTTGCCGGAACCCGTCTCGCCGCAGACGATGACGACCTGATTTTTGACTAGCGCGTCGAGAATTTCGTCCTTGCGTTCCGAGACCGGCAGGGTTTCCGGATATTCGATGACCGGCACACCGGCGGCGCGGGCCTGACGAGCGGCGACCGATTCGGCGATGCGGGCTTGCAGGTCTTCCAGCGCGGCGGTGATGTCCTTGCCGAATTTTGCGTCGGTACGGAGCCGGTCGAGGTCGCGGCGGAGGCAGTGCTGATCTTTGCGCAGAGTTTGGGGGAGAAGGGCGGCATGGGGGGTGAAGTCGGAGGGCATGCGGGGTTGGGCTTGGGATTGCTTGGGGAGGCAATTGTAGCCCGCTCTCATTCGTTCACGACAAGGGATCCAGCAAACTGGTCTTCCATTCGAACCGTAGTCATAAATCGCGATATGCTTTATTGCAAATACGCCCGGTATCGGTATTTAGCCGTGTAGGTGTAGAGAAAATTCCTGAATCGTCGGCCAGTGGCCATGGCAATTTCTTCCAATCAAATACTCAGAATGGCTGTGTTGAATGGCATAGAGGAAGTTGTTTGCCTGTGTATTCGGCGGGGATACAACCTGAACAGACTGGATGGCCGAGGTCGATCCTTTCTGATGTTGGCCGCTTCCGGGGGACATCTCGGGGTATGCAGGCTTCTGATCGAGGCGGGTGCTGCTCTCTATGTGCGAGATCATAATGGCGAGGACGCACATGCCATTGCTGTGCGGAATGGTCATGAGGAAGTGGCAGCCTTGCTGCACAAGTATCTTGCCCCCTTGCCGGAAATCGTCCAGGAAATCGCAAACCCGTCAGAACCGGAATTCATGGCAATTGACGGATTTGAACTCTCCGGGTGGAAGGCAGACGAGGATTCGCCTCCACCGCCAGCGAATGAATCCTGTTTGGCCGCGGCTTCGGTTGTACAACAGCGGATTTCGAATCATGTCCCCATCGACACCGACGAGGATTGGTCGGACATCGAAATCGAGCTTCCGGAGGTTATACGGAAACGTCGCCGCACAGATGCCTTGGGCGAAGATGATCGATTCGCGCTGTATGAACTCATTTTGCAGGGCTTGCGTGACGGCAGTGTGCCGCTTTGGCGGATGAAGGAAGCGATTTCGGGCAGCGATGATAATAACGAGGAATTCGGCGCGCACTTGTCGCTTGCCTTGGGTCAGTTGGGGATCATCATCGACGAAGAGCCCCGGGAATGGCGCGTCATGGCACCCGTCGGGGATACCGATGCGGAAACCGAACGTATAGCCGACGAGGCCCTGTTGTTTCTGGATTCATTGGCATCCGACGATGGCGATCCGTACCGTCGCTATGTCAGGGATATCCGGAACTTGAGTTCCAGGCATTTGCTTTCCCATGAGGAAGAAATCGGTTTGGGCAAGTCGATGGAGGCGGGACTGGATGCCGCGGTTGCCGCCATCGCCGGGTCTGGCGCGGCCATTGCCGAAATTCTGCGCATGAGTGAAGCCGTCGAGCGTGGGGAGTTGCGACCCGAATTCATGCTGGATACCGCCATGGGCGAGGAATCCGGCGGGACTGACGATGAGCGTGACGAGGAGGAAATGGACGAACAAGCTGAAGTACAAGGGCGCTTTGGTGAACGTATTGGCTTGTTGCGGGATCTGGCGCATGGAAACCCCGCCACCAACCTGGAAATCCTGCGCAAGCTGCGGTTGTCCTGGAGATTTCTGGAACAGCTTTGCGTTGTTTTGGGGAATTCCGGGCAGGAGCAGGCAAATCTGGCGGCCCTTGCATCCGGGCTGGATAGGGGGAACCGGGCAAGGCGCCAGATGATCGAGGCCAATCTCCGGCTGGTGATTTCCATCGCGAAAAAATATAACCAACGAGGACTGTCTTTCCTCGACCTCATTCAGGAAGGCAATATTGGCTTGATGAAAGCCGTGGAACGATTCGATTACCGCCTCGGATACAAATTTTCCACCTATGCGACCTGGTGGATACGCCAAGCCATGACGCGCGCCATCTCCGACCAGTCGCGGCTGATTCGGGTACCCGTGCACATGGTCGAACTGATCAATCAGGTGGAACGGGCAGGCCGGGACATCGAGACGCAAACTGGCCAGGCCGCGCATCCGGAGACCATTGCGGAACGGTTGGCGATTTCACCGGAGAAAGCGAAGAAGGCGCTACGGGCGGCAAGTCTTGAATTCTTTCCGCTCGATGACACCGCGCAAGTGGAGGGAATGGCCGGAATGCTGGTCGATCCATCGCCGCAACCGGATGAACTGGCCATACAAGCGTCTTTGCGGAAGGCTCTGGACGAATTGCTGGATGGCTTCAAGGCCAGGGAAGCCGAGGTGTTGCGCTTGCGCTTCGGCTTTCGTGACGATACGGAGCATACCCTTGAGGAAATCGGACGGCTGTTCAATGTTACCCGCGAGCGTATCCGCCAAATCGAGGCAAAGGCCTTGAAAAAACTGGCACACCCTGCCCGTGCCGGCAAACTGGAGTGTTTTATCGAGTTGCGCAAATCCGAAGACGGCAAACAGGAAAAGGCAAAGCCATGAAACCGGCCCAATCGCGCCATGCCCCGCCAAAAGCGGGCGCCATGCTCGAAGCCCTGCGCGGCCTGGGATACACCACGGCGACCGCCTTGGCGGACATCATCGACAACAGCATTGCCGCGCGTGCCGACAGGGTAGACCTCCTGTTTTCCTGGGCCGGCGCGGCGAGCACCATTGCCGTGACCGACAATGGCGAAGGCATGGATGAGCGTGAACTCGATCTTGCCATGCGTTTGGGCGAGAAAAGCCCGCTTGACTTGCGTGCTGCCGGGGACTTGGGTCGTTTCGGACTGGGACTGAAGACAGCGTCATTCTCCCAATGCCGGCGACTTACGGTTGCCAGCCGCAAGGAAGGGGCAATCCACTGTCTGCGCTGGGATCTGGATGTGCTTGCTGCCAGCACGGATGATGGCTGGCATTTGCTGGAGGGGCCTGCCGAAGGTTCGGAAAGTTTGCTGGCCCCGCTCCACGACCAGCGGGGAACCGTCGTGTTTTGGGAAAACCTCGACCGGATCGTTACCCACGGATTTTCTGCCCAGGATTTTCTTGATCTGATGGACTTGGTGGAACAACACCTTGCCCTGGTTTTTCATCGTTTTCTCGCTGGCCCCGCTCCCCGCCTGCGTCTTAACATCAACGACCGGCCTGTTGAATCGCTCGATCCATTCCTGGTGAATCATCCGGCTACCTGGTCTTCTCCTGTCGAGCGCGTCGCCGCCGGGAAACACGAGGTGGAGGTGCAGTGTCATGTGTTGCCGCATCGGGATCGTCTGGATGCGCGCGAACACGGGGTGGCCGCCGGGGCCGATGGCTGGACGGCACAGCAGGGATTTTACGTCTACCGCAACCAGCGTTTGCTGGTGGCCGGCAGTTGGCTTGGCCTAGGGCGCGGGCGTGCCTGGACCAAGGTAGAAGCGCACCGGCTGGCCCGGATCAGGCTGGATATTCCCAACAGCGCCGATGCCGCCTGGAAGATCGATATCCGCAAGTCGATGGCCCGGCCACCGCTGGCAATACGCGAGCGGCTGATTCGGCTGGCCGAGGATACCCGCGAGCGGGCACGGCGGGTGTTTGCCCATCGTGGCCAACCGATCCGCACGGGCAAGGGTGATCCCCTGGTTCAAGCCTGGAACGCGGAGCATTTCAAGGGCGGCATTCGCTATCGCATCGACCGGGAACATCCGGCGGTGAAAGCCGTACTCGACGAGGCCGGCGGTCTGGAGCCGCAAATTCGGGCCATGCTGCGGATCATCGAGGAAACCATCCCGGTGCAACGTATCTGGCTGGACACCACCGAAGCGCGCGAGACACCCCGAACGGGCTTTGCCGGGGAGCCTCCGGCGGAGATTGCGGCGGTGCTTTCCGTTCTGTACAGGAACATGGTCCTGCGCAAGGGATTATCCCCGGCTTTCGCCCGCAAGCGGTTGCTGGGCAGCGAACCATTCAATCATCATCCCGATCTGGTCGCGGCGTTGCCAGATGATCCATCGGTTCAGGAGTAAATAAAGACATGGCGACAGAGGAAAACCGGCTAAAAGTGGTCAAGTTGGCCCAAGTATTTCTAATCGAGGACGGAGATGATCGCTCTTCCATCACACCGGCGCTTATTGCCGAAAAAATCGACAAGGTTTTGGCGGTGTGGCCCAAATGGGGTGAGGGGCTGGACCGGCAGTGGGTAACGGATGAATTAATCCGGAGATTTAGCCTTTGGGTCGGTCAGGACACCACGCTGCAAAACAACGAGGGACATCGGCCTTGGCTCAACGCGGTCAGGAAACAGGACTGGCGCTATTGGCAACGCTACCGCGAATGGCTGGAAGGAAATCTGTCGTGGAAGACGGTGGATGCGCTGGACCAATCCACGGATACGATTCTGGGGCTGTTGGAAGACCCGTTACGGGAGGGTTCCTGGGATCGGCGGGGGTTGGTGGTTGGCCATGTCCAGTCCGGGAAGACGGGGAGCTACACGGGCCTCATCTGCAAGGCGGCGGACGCCGGCTACAAGATCATCATCGTGCTGGCCGGAATGCACAACAACCTGAGATCGCAGACACAGATACGTCTCGATGAAGGTTTTCTGGGTTTTGCCACGCATCCGGACCCGGAAATCGTCGAGTTCATCGGAGTTGGCAAGGATGGGCTGGACGCAGGCATCAAGCCGAATTGCGCGACCAACCGGTCGGACAAGGGAGATTTCAACACCAGGATTGCCCGGCATCTGGCGATTACTCCGGAACAACGTCCGTGGCTGTTCGTCGTCAAGAAAAACAAGACAGTGCTCAAGCGCCTGTTCGACTGGATACGGAACCATGCCGCCAATACGAAGGATCCCGAAACGGGCCGAAAACTCGTAACCCATCTGCCGTTGCTGGTCATTGACGACGAGGCCGACCATGCGTCTGTCGATACCGGGGAACAAGTTTTCGACACTGAAGGAAAACCCGACGAGGACCACGAGCCGAAAGCCATCAACAGCCTCATACGCAAGATTCTCCACGCCTTCACGCGGTCGGCTTATATCGGTTATACCGCCACGCCCTTTGCCAATATTTTCATCCATGAACGGGGAGAGACCCGCGAGGAGGGGGCCGATTTGTTCCCGGCGGCGTTCATCGTCAATCTGGCCGCGCCTTCCAACTATGTGGGACCGGCCAGGGTTTTCGGGCTGGCTACTCCCGAAGGACGCAAGGGAGGATTGCCGCTGGTGCGGGAGATCGAGGATTACGCCACCGGCGACGGGCGCAGGGGCTGGATGCCACAAAAGCATCCTAACGGTCACCATCCACGCCATGAGGGAAAAGATATCCTGCCGCCCTCGCTGATTGAAGCCATCGATGCATTCCTTTTGGCATGCACTGTCCGCCGCATTCGTCGACAGCAAAACGAGCATTGCTCCATGCTCGTGCATGTCACTCGGTATACCTCCGTCCAGAGGGAGGTGCATCGGCAGATCGAGGACCATGTGCGCCATCTGCGCCAGAGAATTCTCCGACGCATAGACCATGAGCAGGAAATGGAACGCATGAAGAAGCTTTGGGAGGAGGATTTTTTACCTTCTGCCGAAGCCGTCCAGATTTGCCAGCCCGATCTGGCGACCTTGGCTTTGCCTTCCTGGAACGAGATACAGGCTCTACTACCCGACACCATTTCCGAACTGGAAGTCAGGATGATTAACGGAACGGCAAAGGACGCGCTCAATTATTCCGAGCATGAAGGCACGGGTCTCAAGGTCATTGCCATTGGTGGTGACAAGCTCTCGCGTGGTCTGACCCTGGAAGGTCTTTGTGTCAGCTATTTTTTACGCGCATCGAAGATGTACGACACCCTGATGCAAATGGGGCGCTGGTTTGGATATCGTCCGGGGTATCTGGACCTTTGCCGACTTTATACCACCGGGGAACTTGTGGAATGGTTTGGGCACATCGCCGAAGCCGCCGAGGAGTTGCGTGAGGAATTCGACCTGATGGCCGCCAGCGGCGCCACGCCGAGGGAATATGGCCTGAAGGTGCAGTCCCATCCCGTACTCATGGTGACTTCGCGGCTCAAGATGCGTACCGCAAAAAATCTCATGCTCTCTTTCAGCGGTCAGGTTCTGGAAACGGTGTCGCTATTCAGGGAACCCTTGGAGCTTGAAAAGAACCTTCACGCCGCCAAACGGTTGGTTGATGCGATGGGTGAACCGGCTGAGGTCGGTCCCGAACGATCCAGGAATGGCAGAACCGATAAATGGGCCGGTGGTTTTCTTTGGTCGAACGTGCCGGCCACGGATATTGTGGAGTTTCTGCTGGCATACAAGACACACCCCGCCGCCCATAAGGTCAACAGTGCCATGCTTGCCGAGTTTGTCGGCTCCATGTCACGGGTTGGAGAGCTTACGCATTGGACGGTGGCCCTGATTGGCGTGGGATCAGGCGAGGAGTGGGAGTTCACACCTTCCGTCAGGGTCCGAATGAACAAACGTACTGCCGACAAACAAAGAACCGACCGTTATTCCATCGGCAGGCTTCTCGATCCGAAGGATGAAGCGATCGACCTTGGGGAGGCTGAATGGAAGGCCGCACTCGCAATAACACGAAGCGCCAGAAAACCCGATGCCGCCAGACTGCAGGATTCCAGGGAGCCGGAAATCCCCAATGGTCCTGCCATCAGGAAAGTCCGTGGGTTTGGCGCCGAAGGTATTGCCGCGCATCCGGAACGGGGGGTCTTGCTCATTTACACGCTGGATGCCAGTAAAGCCGAAATTGATTTTCCGGCAGGCACTCCACCCGTAATTGCGTTTGGGATCAGTTTTCCGGGTAGTTATTCGGGAGTCAAAGTCGAATATAAGGTCAACAATGTACTCTGGGAGCAGGAATATGGTCCCTCGGAGTAAACGGGAGGAACTGGACGCGGCTTGGCGTGCGCTGGCCGGTTACCAGTCCGTCGAAGGCTGGCGCACAATTTCCGTTGCCACCGGCGATACTTGTCTCCTGCTTGCCGGCAGGCATTTTCCGGGAAATGAAGAAACCTTATTGGTTGGTTTTACCTCGATTCGTATACCGCCAGCGGAACAATTGCCTCTAGGCTCGGGGTTTCTCGTATCCAAGGTTGATATTGGCGGAGAGGGAGCTGGATATACCTGGATTGCGCTTCGTAGGCAGCGGGCGGGCAATCCTGAGCTTTTTGGCATGATGGCCGATGATGTCGTCATGACCCTGGAAAGACAGCGAGTCGCCGATCAGGACAGGCTGTTCCATGTCTTCATTTCCAGAATCAGGGCATGGCAGGAATTCATGCGCCGAGGTAGCAATGAGATTCTTGGCCCGGAAGCGGAAGTGGGATTGTTCGGCGAACTGTCATTCATGCATGAACTCCTGGGAGTCGGCTTACCTGCCCGATTCGTTGTTGATGCTTGGCAGGGACCACTGGACGGTATGCAGGATTTTGCTTTTGGAACCGGAGCCATCGAAGTAAAAAGCAGCGTGTCACCACAGAGTTTTCCGGCAAGGATCGGAACCTTGGATCAACTCGATGACTCGCTGATTCGCCCTCTTTTCCTTGCCGCCGTCAGGCTGGAAATCAATCCATCCGGGAAAGCCTTGCCCGACTTTATTCATGAAACGAGAGGGCTTCTGGAAACCGAACCTTTGGCACTGGCAGATTTCGACAGCCGTCTTTTGCATGTGGGGTATCTTGATGCAGCCGCCGAACATCATACCCGGTGTTTTATTCGCACCGGAATCAGGTTACTGCCTGTCACCGATAACTTCCCGCGCCTGATTCGGGCGAACGTTGCCATCGAAATCAGGAAGGTGCGTTACGAAATTGATCTTGACTTGATTTTGTCGGGAGATGTAGCACTCACCGACGCATTGGAACAACTTGGAGTGATTTGAAATATGGAACTCGAAGATTTTCTCCGCCAGACACAGGCCGAGGTACGGACGCGGGAGGGTGGTCTATATGCCGAGCTGACATTCGCGGAAGTGGTCATGCAGCACATGTCGGAAATTGGCATGACCTTCGAACCGGAGGTTTGCCATTACTCCGCGAAAGTCGGGAACGCCAATTTGCGTCTGAGCGGCTTTGCGATTTCGGATGAAGCCGATCAACTCGACTTGTTTGTCACCCTGTACAACGGTGCGGAAACACTCCAATCCATCACAAAGGAAGAGGCATTCGAAGCCGCAAAACAATGTATGCAGTTCCTGAAGAAGTGTGTTGAAGGCCGGTTGGCGTCCACCATGGAAGAGTCTCATGATGCCTATGCTTTGGCAGTGACCATACAGGGAAGCTACGCGAACCTCGATCAAATCAGAATCTATGTTCTGACCGACAGGCAGGCAAAAGTAAAAAACTTCAAGTCCCAAGAGTTGAAGGGCAAAACTGTCAAACTGGAAGTCATTGATATTGAGCGTCTGCATCGTCACTGGTCCGAAGGTAAACCACGCGATGAACTTGTCGTGAATTTCGAAGAAATTTCAGGCTCAGCCCTGCCTTGTGTGTTCGTGCCGGGCAGTACGGTCGATTACGACTATGCCCTGACGGTGATCCCCGGTGAGGCCCTGCGATTCATCTACGAAAAATATGGGGCACGTCTTCTCGAAGCCAATGTCCGGTCGTTTCTCAGCGTTACGGGCAAGGTCAACAAGGGTATACGGGACACCCTCCGCAATAATCCGGAACACTTCATGGCATACAACAATGGGATCGTTGTGGTTGCCGATGATGTCCGTATTGACAAAACCGCCGACGGGGGGCCGGGCATTCTTTGGCTCAAGGGTATGCAGATTGTCAACGGCGGACAGACCACCGCCTCCATTTATTTCACCAAGCGGAAAAACCCGGAGGTTGATCTTGGCCGGGTGCGGGTTCCCGCCAAAGTAATCATTCTGCGCTCGGATGATGCCATAGCCGAAGAAGCCCTCATCTCCGATATTTCGCGTTATGCCAACAGCCAGAACTCGGTCAAGCAATCCGACCTGTCCGCCAACAAGCCTTTCCATACTGAGCTTGAGAAACTCTCCCTGACCACCTATTGCCCCGATGGTGTCGGTCGCTGGTTCTATGAGCGCGCGGCGGGCAGTTACAAAACCATGCTTGAACGGGAGGGAACCACATCGGCCCGGCTGCGGCAAATCAGGGAAACCATTCCACCCTCGCACAAGATCACCAAAACCGAACTCGCCAAATACCTGAATGCTTGGGACAGAAAGCCTGATACTGTCAGTCTCGGTGCGCAGAAAAATTTTGAGCGCTTCATGGACAGCTTGAAGGTGGAAGAAGGGCAACCGGCATTACCACTGCCGGATGTAGCGGCCTGGAAAGCCATGATTGCCAAAGCCACCCTTTTCAAAAAAACCCATGCTTTGGTTCGTCCAATGTTTCCCGCATTTCAGGCCAATGTGGTTGCCTATGTGGTATCTCTGCTTTCCGAACGGCTTGGAGACAGAATCAAACTCGAAATGATCTGGGAAAAACAGGATGTCTCGTCCGTTCTGTGCCAGCAATTGCAAGCGTGGGCGCGCGAGGTCAACAAGGTTCTGCATGACACTGCGTCCGGCAGGATGATTTCCGAATGGGCCAAGAAGCCCGAATGTTGGGAAAGAGTGCGGTCCGCTTCCTACTCATCACCCATAGACAATATTCCCGAAATTCGCTGAGGAGCGGTGTTGATGGATGTAGTTACACCTCACCAGCGCAGCCGGATGATGGCGGGCATACGGGGCAAGAATACCAAGCCCGAAATGTTGGTTCGGCGTGCCTTGTTTGCGAAGGGACTGCGCTTTCGCCTGCATCGCCGTGATTTGCCGGGCGCGCCTGATATCGTGCTGCCGGGGCGGCGGGTGGCAATTTTTGTGCATGGGTGTTTCTGGCATCAGCATCAGGGTTGCAAATACGTGAAGATGCCGGATTCGAATAATTTGTTCTGGCAGGATAAGTTGGGTGGCAATCTTCGGCGCGACCGGAAGAATATTAACCAATTACTTCAAAACGGGTGGAGGGTGCTGGTAGTTTGGGAGTGTTTTACCAGAATGAAGCAGGATATTTCCAAGTTGGGAGAAGAATTGTCTCAATGGATACAAGGCACAGAATCGTTTAGGGAGATTCCATAAGTTCTTCCTCCTGGATCGTAGTGCGAAGAAAGGCCGGATTCATTCCAGAGTTATATCCAGTGGTTTTTGTCAGGAAATCCGACACAATCTCCGCAAGCTGTTTCGCCAGATAGGGAGGTACAGCATTTCCGACCTGGGTATATTGGTGAATTTTGTTGCCCTCAAAAAAATAGTTATCCGGAAACGTTTGCAGGCGGGCAGCTTCCCGTACAGTCATGCTTCGACACTGGCTTGGGTCCGGATGGATAAAATAATGACCATCCTTTGCCATGTGGGACATCACGGTGGTTGAGGGGGACTTCCAGCATTGGACTTTGAACCGGTCATCAAAGGGAACCTCCATTGCGTTGAGATTTTTATGTTCAGGCCACAAATTCAATGGATATTGCGCAAGTTTTGGAGAAACTCCATGAATTTGTGCATAGCAGGATGCGAACAGATAACGATGAAGATCGCTTGGCATGTGACTACGGGATTCGTGCTGACAAACACCGCCCAAGCGCCCATCGCTTAGATGGGCACTCATTTCGCAGGAAATATTCCCATCTGTGCACTCAGAAGTTTCGACGAATCTGGAGCCTGTATTATCCAAATATCGAGCCTTGGGAAAGGTATCATTCATTGCCTGTTCAATCGTCAACCGGTTTGGGTGTTTCCATCCTGCCAGTGACTTGGGGGCATCCTTTAATACCTTGAGCCAAGCGTCAAAAGAATCCCTCGCACCGGCCTTATGCGATAACTTGCTTCTAATCCTTGGAATACTGGAAAGAACTTCCTGAACGCTTACCAGATTATCCCGTTCGATCAGCAAATCATGAGGCTTATATCCATGATCCTGACGCACGCCAAACAGAATTACCCGGTGCCGCCTTTGCGGAATACTATATTTTTCCGCCTCGATAATAAAATCGTTTGGTTTAAGCGGTTTCGAAAGCTCAGGTTCCCGAACGAAAGACCGAATATCATATTCCAGACCCTGCTCTGGATGGGATAAATCCCAAAAAATTTTCTGGAAGATCACCGATCCTGCGTGGGTTGAAGAAAGCAACCCCTTGACGTTCTCCATGACAAATACGGCGGGTTTGAATTTGCGAATTATCCGTAGATATTGTTTATACAGGAAATGGCGCTCGTCCTTTTCGAACGCCAGAGGATCCGACCTACGCATTCGTGATCTTCCCACAGTGGAATACGCCTGACAAGGAGGTCCACCAATCAATACCCACGTATCTTCACTTCCGATGGCTTCCCCGATCCATTGATCTATGAGCTCACAGGGGGTTTCCCCCAAAGTGGCCTGATGGACTTCCCCTTGAGCTCGTTTCCATGCCTCCCGAATCGATACGTGGCTGATCAATTCGCTCTTGGAGATTTCTCCCCGCAGGTAATCGTAATAACATTCAGGTATATCTCGTGGAGGGAAGTTTCTGAACAAAGTCCGTAATTCGAGCGTTTCGACAGCTTTTTGATCTTTCTCAATGGAAACGCGGACATCAAATACACGATTTCCAAAACCATCCCGTATGGATGAAAAGCCTTCTCCCAGACCTCCCGCACCCGCAAACAAATCAACGACCGGAATGGATGTTCTGTGCGACATTCGCCTTATCACCACCTTGTATATTCTGGAAATTTCAGGAGGAAATTTGATCTGTAAATTTGCTTCTGCAGGTCCTGTAGTTTTCACGGGCGGTTACTCCACCAACCCCATCATGCCGAAAAACCCACTGAGCGAAACCACTGCAAGCCTCGATTTTTTCGGGCTTGGCACCAATTGTCTGCTGCCATGCGATTCACTTCAAGAAGTTCATGCGGGTCGGGCACGCTGAGGCCGGGACGATGACGGCGATTTCGGCCAGGCAATGTTCCTGTGCCCCGGCCAGCAGGATGCGGCCCAAGCGCGGGTCCACCGGCAACTTGGCGAGCTTGTGGCCGATCCCGGTCAGGCCGCGCTTCTCGTCCAAGGCGTTGATTTCCTGCAAGGTCCTCATGCCGTCGCGGATCAGCCGCTCGTCGAGCGGCTCGACGAATGGGGAAGCGCGCGAGACCTTCTCGATCGGCAGCCGCTGCAGTTTGCTGCGGTGCGAATAGCGGCTGATGCGGGCATGGCCGGTGTCGATGACCGAGCGGATGCCCGGCACCGTCAGCGAGGTCTCGGCGACGTTGGTCGCCAGCACGATGCGCCGCGACCCGGTGGGCCGGAACACCTTTTCCTGTTCCGACTGCGACAGCCGCGAATACAGCGGCAGGATTTCGCATTTGGACGGATGATGCTTGCGCAGCGACTCCGACGTCTCGCGTATCTCGCGCTCGCCGCTGAGGAAGATCAGGATATCGCCCGGCAGCTCGCGCCAGAGTTCGTCCACCGCGCCGAGGATGGCCGACTGCTCGGTCTTGTCGGTCTCGTCGCCCTCCTCGACCTCGACCGGCCGGTAGCGCACGTCGACCGGATAGGTGCGGCCGGACACGTTGATGATGGGCGCGTCGCCGAAATGGCGGGAAAAGCGCTCCGGGTCGATGGTGGCGGAGGTGATGACCAGCTTGAAGTCGGGCCGGCGCGGCAACAGCCACTTGAGGTAGCCGAGCAGGAAGTCGATGTTGAGGCTGCGTTCGTGGGCCTCGTCGACGATCAGCGTGTCGTACTGGTCGAGAAAGCGGTCGTGCTGCGTCTCCGCCAGCAGGATGCCGTCGGTCATCAGCTTGATCAGGCTCTCCGGCCGGGTCTTGTCCTGGAACCGCACCTTGTAGCCCACCGCCTGACCCAGCGGCTGTTTCAGCTCCTCGGCGATGCGCGCCGCCACCGTCCGGGCGGCGATGCGGCGCGGCTGAGTGTGGCCGATGTAGCCGGTCAGCCCCCGCCCCGCCTCCAGACAGATCTTCGGCAACTGCGTGGTCTTGCCGGAACCCGTCTCGCCGCAGACGATGACCACCGGGTACCGGCGGATGGCGGCAAGAATCTCGTCCTTCCTCTCCGCCACCGGCAGATCGGGATACTCCAGCGCCGGCACGCTCGCCGCCCTTGCCTCCCGCAAGGCCGACGACGCCTCGATGCGAGTTTGCAGACCGGCCAATTCGGCGGCTATTTCCTTGCCGGATTTGGCGTCGGACTTGATCCGGTCCAGCGAGCCGCGCAGGCGGCGCTGGTCCCGGCGCAGACAAAGCGGGACCTGCTGTTCGAGTGAGGCGATTTCGGAAGACATGCAAGCGGAATGAGAAATCAGACGGTGGTCGATACGGCCGACAGCCCAGGCCTATCGATGAGATGGAGTAAAAAAGGGCCGACCTTCCAAGAGTACCTTTTCCTTCAACCCGGGGTTGCCAAGCCGATCCCAATGCAACAAGTCAACCTTGAAGACCACCGGCAAGGCGTCAACCTCCCGCCAGAGCCGGGTAAAGGTACTGTCCGGCATGGCAGGCGCAAAGACCGCCAGATCGATGTCGGACCCATCGCGATAGTGACCCTTGGCGCGCGAGCCGAAGATCATGACCTTTTCAATGTCGGGGTAGCGGCTGAACACCCGGCGGAAGTCCTCACTGATGTCATCCGACAAGCCATGGATCATGGATTGTCCTTGAGCCAGGTTTCCACCCTCAGCGCCAGCGACTGGAACAGCTGCCGTCCGGGTGAAAGCAGGAATTGATAAACCCGGTCGGCGAGATCCTCGTCATAGGTATGGCTGGTGAGATTGCGCATTTTTTGGGCCTCGCTCCAGGTATTGCCATCCTCGATCAAGCCCTTTTCCAGTGCTTCCCTGAACACATCTCGGGGCGTCAACACCTCGACACCGACCAGCTCCAGCCGCATCTTCAAGACCTTCCAGGCCAGTTCCCAGCAGAACTCGAAGCGCTGGATGATCGCATCGCGGATGAAGGGGGTGAAGGGCTGCTCGCACGCCTCGGCCAGCCTGTAGGCGGCGCGAATGAAGTCCTTGGTTCGCTCTTCAAAGCGTTGTCGGTCCATTGGCTCACCCATAGGTTTTATAGAAAGCCTCAGCCGTAAACTTCACAAATTCCTCGGTTTTGTCCTGGCTGCGGGCAATCACTTGCCAGGGTTCCAGGCGGGCGATCTCTGTTTGTAAATCCTTCGCCGTTCTCGCACTGCAACCCAGGATGTCCTGTACTGAACTCGCTGTTACGCCATCGCATTGAACCGCCCCGGGTTTGGTGGAGGCTGGTTGGTTTAAGTCAGAGCTTGTGAAGAAACCTCCGGCCGTAGCGAGGGCGTCCCTGGGCGTGGTGGGCAAGGCGCGGGGGTGCACAAAATCTGGGAGTCCAGCAGCGCTAAACGACTCGATTTTGGGGGTCCCCGCAACGCCGCCCACCGCGTCCAGGGGTGTCCGCAGTAGGCCGGGGGTTTATTCACAAGCTCTCAGGCCAGTTGGGCCGCCCGATTGGCTAAGTCGCGATAGTAGTTTGCCTCAGCTTCTGCTGGAGGGATATACCCAATGGGTTCCAGCAGTCTTGGGTGGTTGAATCAGGACACCCCTTCGAGCGTGGCCGGTTCGACGGCTTCCCGGGTTTTCCAGGGTGCCTGCCGGTGGATCAACTCAGCCTTGTAGAGACCGTTGATCGTCTCGGCCAACGCGTTGTCGTAACTGAACCTCGAAACTTTAGTTAAGTTGAGAGGATTGGGCTTGAGGTAGGTGCGAATTTATTCGCCTATTCAGGGATTTGTGTGCGAATGAATTCGCACCTACGATCAATCGCATCATCCTGTTTATCCTGTAGATTCCTGTCCAACTGCTTTTTCCAGGATCAATCTTGCCAGGGGCATCCATCCGACTCTTTCTTGCCCGAACAGGGGCTTGCCACACGCATCCGACTTCATGGCCAAGGCTTGCCTTTCCGGTAATCTTCGCCACATGCCAAAATCCACCCCTCGTTTTGCCGGCAACTCCGCGGGAGACGCCACTTGCCCATCTCCGCCAGCCCGGCACGATCGACCCGAATTTCTGGAGATTTTTCGATGAACACAATCAATGTCGCCCTGACCCAAGCACTGGAAAGTGTCGACCGCCCCGGCGATTTCCATGCCTCGGGCAGGGTGGAGTTCATGCCCCCGCGTCTCGAAGTGACCGGCGTCGGCCCCATCGCGCTGCCGCTGCTCCCCATCCAGGCCGAACAACTGGCGGCCACCGCCGAGCCGGCGCCCTACGGCAAGGGCGAGGCCACCCTGATCGATCCCACGGTGCGGCGAACCTGGCAGATCGGCCCGGACCGGGTACGCATCGAGGGCAAGCATTGGCCGGCCACGCTGGAAACCATCGTGCGGCGGGTGACCGCGGGACTCGGCGTGACCACGCCGGTGGCAGCCGAGCTGTACAAGCTCCTGATCTACGATGCGGGAAGCTTCTTCATGAACCACCGTGACACCGAGAAGGCGCCGGGCATGTTCGCCACCCTGGTCGTCGTGCTGCCCTCGATCTACACCGGCGGCGAACTGGTGGTGCGTCACCGCGAACGGGAAGCGCGGCTCGATCTCTCCTGCTCCGATCCCGCCGAACTGGCCTACGCGGCGTTCTATGCCGACTGCATGCATGAGGTCCTACCCATTACGTCCGGCTGCCGTCTGGCACTCATCTACAATCTGTGCCGGCGGGATGGCGGCGCGGCGCCTACGCCGCCCGATCATGCCGCCGCGCAAGCCCACGTGGCGAACCTGTTGTGCGGCTGGGCCGAAGTCAAGCGGGAGCCCGAGGACACGACCCCGGAAAAGCTGATCTACATCCTGGAGCACGCCTACACCCCGGCGGAATTATCGTTCGCGGCGCTGAAAGGCGCGGATGCAGCGGTGGCCGCGGTGTTGCGGGGGGCTGCCGAACACGCCGCCTGCGAACTTCACCTGGCACTGGTTTCCATCGAGGAAGACGGCTATGCCGAACATACCGGCGGTTACTACGGCTATCGTCGTGACCGCTACTACGATGATGATGGGGAGGATTTCGAGATCGGCGAGGTCACCGACCGCCGCTTACACCTTACACACTGGTGTAAGCCCGACGATGAGCGCCAGGACATGCCGGCTTTCCCTTTCGATGAAGCCGAACTCTGCCCGCCCGGCACCTTCGACGATCTGGACCCGGACGAACTGCATTTCCACGAAGCCACCGGCAACGAGGGCGCTTCCTTCGAACGCACCTATCAGCGGGCCGGCCTGATCCTGTGGCCCCGCGGCCGACGCTTGGCCGTGTTCAATCAGGTGGGCCTGGGACTCACCATGCCCTATCTGGGTCAATTAACCAAGGAGTGGGAAAACGGTGGCGGTCGGGTCGATTCGTCCCTGTGGCGTCAGGCATGCGAACTGGTCGGGCACATGCTGCGCACCTGGCCGCGTTCCAACTGGCGGTACGAACATGATACCGCCACGGAGACGGCCGAAATGCTGGACCTGCTCATCCGGCTGCGGGATACCGAACCCCTCGCGGCATTCCTCGCCGAGGTCAGCGCCCAGGGAGCTTATGTCCAGGCCGACAATCCAACTCTGGCGCGAGCCATCGGATTGTTGCCGCCCTCAAGCGCCCCCCAGTTGTTGCGCGCCATCGTGGCCGGCAATGCCGACAAGAAATTGAACGCCTGCACCCAGCTTCTGGCGCTGGTAGCGGAAAAGCATGGCGAAAATCTCAATCTGATGCCCGCCGCCTCCGCCCTGCTGGAGGCGCTGCCTGGCGCGCCGGCCTCCACTCAGCCGGGCTTTCGGCCCACCGCGCGCCTGGATGGCCAGACCATCGCCGACATGTTTGCCGTCCTCATCCGTATTGCCCCGCTATTGGCCGAACGGGCCGCCGAGCAGGTATTAGGCTTTCCAGAAACCTACGGCATCGACGCGATACTGCTGCCGGCCATGGCGCGCCTGGCGAACAAAGACGAGACCCGGGACACGGCCGCCGTGGCGCGCCTGCGGGCGGCCTGCCTCGACCACCTGCGCGCCCGCATCGCCGAACCGCTGGCGCCGCCACGGGACTGGTCCAGGCCCAGCGCTCTGGCCTGCCGATGTCAACACTGCGCCGCGCTCAGCCGCTTCCTGGCCGACCCCGTGCAGAAAACCTGGACACTCAAGGCCGTTCAGGCGAGCCGCGACCACGTGAGCGACATGATCAAACGCGCGAATCCCGACCTGGATCTGAGAACGGACACCAGTGGCCGCCCCTACACCCTGGTCTGCGTCAAAAACCAGGCCGGCTTTGACCGGCGGGCGCGGCAGCGGGAGCGGGACCTCGACTATCTGTCGATGCTGGGCGCGCGCAACGAAGGAAACCCATAGCCTGGAAGATCGAGAACGGCAAAAAACGTGGGGTGGATGCACTCCGCCGGCCATGGTCTGGTGCGGCAAGAGCCGGTTTGTTGAACTCACGGCGGGTCGGGACCCGTTGCATCGGCAAATTCCGGCAAGCAGCCAAAAAACCAGATTCGTGGTATGGTTATAGCCGGTTGACTCGGCTTCGGTCGACGTCAGCCCGACGAACGAACATAACTAATTACCCATTGGAGGAGGACGTCATGGCATTGATCACCTGGACCCAGGCACAATACGGCACCACCGTGGCCAAGCACGATGAAGAGCACAAGAAGTTATTCACCTTGTTGAATGACTTGCATGACAACGTGGCCAAGGACCGCGCCACGATAGGCAAGAAGCTGGATGCCCTGATCGCCTATGTCGTTGAGCACTTCAAGTCCGAGGAGGACAACATGAAGAGCCGCAATTATCCCGATTTCGCGGCGCATAAGGCCGAGCATGACAAACTGGTCGCCACCTGCGCGGACCTGCAAAAGAAGTTCCATGCCGGCGCAGCCGAGATCAACGCCGACACCACGGCCTTCGTGAAAAGCTGGCTGGATACGCACATCCCCAATGTCGATAAGCGTTACGGACCCTGTCTGAACGCCTGAGATTGTCTTAACGAGACTTGCCTGGCGACGCCGGTTGGCAGACCGGCGTCGCCCCAACGCACCCCCCATTCTCTGTCATTCCCTCTCGACCTATCGTTTTATCAAGCGTGGAGTCCTTCGGTCCCCGCGGCCCAAGGGGCTTCCCCCGTTTCCGGACCTATGAACATCAAGCAGTGAGAATTCAGCCTAGAAAAAGCCGTTGGACAGGAATCTACAGGATAAACAGGATGATGCGATTTATCGCCTAGGTGCGAATTCATTCGCCACTACATCAAGCCCAACCGCCGTTTCCAGGTTCACATGCCCTCAACAGGAAATCACCGACCCAATGAGCAAAATTACGATAGAGCACAACCCCAGCGCCGAGCGCCTGCAAACACTCGGCGTCGCCAACTGGGAAATTTGGGAAAAGGAAATCTCCCAATTCCCCATTGATTTCGACGAAACCGAAACCGCCTATGTGCTGGAAGGTGAGATTATCGTGACGCCCTCGGATGGCGAGCCCGTGCGGATCATCCCTGGAGATCTCGTCTCCTTCCATGCCGGCTTGGATAGCCAATGGGAAGTAGTCAAGCCCTTGAAAAAACACTACAGCTACGATTTCCCTAATGGCGTCTGATCGCGATCCATCACCCAAGCTTCGCCGGGACGCCGGCCAAGTCCGTTCCCAATCAAACCGGCGTTTTCCCGCCTCGGCAGGGTCCTCTCAGAGGTTCGACAGTTGGCGGAGTATGGCTTCGGGATGGTTGTAGTCCACTTCGATCGGCTGCCATTGGCTACCAGACACCAGCACCAGGGTCGGGAAACCGCTCACGCCTAGCCGCCGGGAAAACGCGATTTGCCGCTCCAATTCAGCCTGGGTATCCGGGCGATCCAGCGCAAGCCCGAACCGCTCGACATCCAGGCCCAGTTCTCCGGCCAGCGCCTCCAGGGTGGACCGATCGGACGGATTGCGCGCATCCAGGTAATACGCGCGCTGGATGGCCTCGATCATGGCCCGCTCATGATCGCCCTGCCGATTGGCCGCGATGACCGCCCGACAGGCGCGATAGGTGGAACGCCGCGGTGTGCGGGTCTCCCAATAACTGAAGTTGAATGCCGTACCGGGGACCTGGACCTGAATGGTCCGCCAGATCCCCTTGAGTCGCTCCCTCATCGCCATGGGCATCGGCTCATCCGTATCCGGCGCCAGCCCGCCCAAAATCCGCGCCAGCCGGATGTGGCCCGGCAAACGCGCCTCGACCTCTCCCAGCGTGGGGCTGAAGGCCCAGCACCAACTGCACATCGGGTCATGGAAATAGTAGAGCCGGGATTCCTGCCGCATGGATTCGGCATTCTACAGTTCCGCGTATTCGGAACCCACTCAAAACTCCGCTCCTGACAGAGGCCCCGGTCAAAGGGACGAAATCCCCATGGTTCTCGGATATCGTCAATGCGAGGATTGGAGCCCCCCTTTGTTGACCAGTTTCCACGGGAAAAATATGATCTCCGGCAACTTCATCGATGAACGTGTGATACTTCCCGGGAAATTCGCCGATCATCCTTCACGACACACGTGACCAAATTTTGCTCAAAACCGATACAGACGATCCCCACGGCTCGATCCAAACTTCAGCGATCCGAGTGGCCCAGGCTGCGCTCCGGGGCGATCGCGTCGCGGACGCGCTGCTTGAGTTCCTTGGCTTCGGGGAAACGGCCCTCGGCCTTGCGCGACCAGAGCACCCGATCCCCGAGGCGCGCCTCGAAAACGCCGCCGGCGCCGGGGATCAGCGTGACCCCGCCCAGCTCCTCCTCGAAGGTGGTGAGCAGTTCCTGCGCCAGCCAGGCGGCGCGCAGTAACCAGCGGCATTGGGTGCAATATTCCAGTTCGATACGTGGCTTCATGGTATCCATTCTCCAGATTGATTAGAGGCTCAGCGCCTGCCAGAGCAGTTTCGCCCCACCCAGCGCGATGATCACGGCCAGAGCCATGCGCAGCCGACGGACCGGCCAGCGGTGGGCGAGGTGCGCGCCGAGTGGGGCAAAGGGGACGCTGGTCATCATGATGCCCGCCAACGCGGGCAGATACACGTAGCCGAGGCTCCAGGACGGCAACCCGGTCCGGGACCAACCCAGGGCGACATAGGCGGCGGTGCCGGCTGCGGCGATGGGAAAGCCGCAGGCCGAGGAAATGGCCACGGCCCGGCGCAGGAGATAACCCCGGCGGACCAGGAAGGGCACGCTCAAGGCGCCGCCGCCGATGCCCAGAATGGAGGACAGCGCGCCGATGAGGGCGCCGACCCAGCCGAACCGACGCGTATCCGGCGTCGCGCCCGCTATCGCCTCGCGCGCGGGCCGCATGAGCATGCTGAGGGCGATTGTCAGCAGGAAGACCGCGAAAACGCCCTTGAACCAGCGCGCGGGCAAATGGTCCGCGATCACCGAGCCGAGCGCTGACCCCGCCAGAATGCCGGGCGCCAGCCGGCCAACCGCGCCCCAATCCACGGCGCCATGTCCGTGATGGGCATGAGCCGCCGATAGCGAGGTCACGACGATGGTGGCCAGCGAAGTCGCCACGGCCATGATCATGACGGCATCCGATGGAAAACCCAGAACCGAAAAATACCAGACCAGGAACGGCACGATAACGACCCCCCCGCCGATACCCAGCAAACCGGAGAGCACCCCGGCTACACAGCCGAAACCCAGATACAGCGCTAATTCCTCAAGCATGGTCGCGACAGTGTGGCAAGCGATTCGGACAACCCCGTTCCGGTAACATAATCCTAGATTCCTCTGTTGACCGCTTCTCAAATGGCATGAGGACTACGCGGCGCTTGGTATGTGCAGTCCAACAGAGGAATTTAGGATAATACCCATGCTACCAGCAAGAATCCCGGAGACCACATGAAAGCCTATCTGGTCGGGGGCGCCGTGCGCGATCGCCTGCTGGGCCGCCCCGTGCAGGAGCGCGACTGGGTGGTGGTGGGCGAGACGCCGGAAAGCATGCGCGCGCGCGGCTTCAACTCGGTGGGCAAGGATTTTCCGGTGTTCCTGCATCCCGACACGCGCGAGGAATACGCCCTGGCCCGGACCGAACGCAAGACCGCGCCCGGTTATCATGGCTTTGCCTTTCACGCCGAGCCCGATGTCGCTTTGGAACAGGACCTGCGGCGCCGGGATCTGACCATCAACGCGATGGCGGAGGATGCCGAAGGCACGCTGATCGACCCCTATGGCGGATTGCGCGACCTGGAGGAACGGCGGCTGCGGCATGTCTCGCCGGCCTTCAGCGAGGACCCGGTGCGCATCCTGCGCCTGGCGCGGTTCGCGGCCCGTTTCGCGCCGCTGGGCTTCACGGTGGCGGAGGAAACCCAGACCCTCATGCGCGGCATGGTCGCGGGGGGCGAAGTCGATGCCCTGGTGCCGGAACGGGTCTTCGCCGAACTGGCCAAGGCCCTGGCCGAGGAACGTCCCAGCCCATTTTTCGAGGCGCTCAGGGCTTGCGGCGCGCTGGCGCGGCTGTTCCCCGAGATCGAGGGGCTGTTCGGCGTCCCGCAGCCCCCGATCCACCATCCCGAAATCGACACGGGCGTGCATACGCTCATGGTGCTGGACCAGGCGGCCCGTCTGTCGCCCGCTCCGGCGGTGCGGTTCGCGGCGCTGACCCACGATCTGGGCAAGGCCCTGACCGATCCGGCCGGCTGGCCCCGGCATTACGGCCACGAAAAACTGGGGCTGCCGGCCCTGGCCCGGCTCTGCGACCGACTCAAGGCGCCCAATGCCTATCGCAAATTGGCGGAAAAGGTGATGCGCTACCATGGCCATGCCCACAAGGCGCTGGAATTGCGGCCGGGAACGCTGGTGGATTTGCTGCAACGACTGGACGCCTTCCGCCGGCAGGATGCGCTGGAGCCCTTCCTGCTGGCTTGCGAGGCGGACTCGCGGGGACGCACGGGTTACGAGGATCGCCCCTATCCACAGGCCGACTGGCTGCGGGCCGCCCAGCGGGCGGCGCTGTCGGTTTCGGTGCAACCCTTGCTGGAGCAGGGCTTGCGGGGACCGGCGCTGGGCCAGGCCCTGCGCGAGGCGCGGATTCGGCACGTGAGGAGTGCGGCAGCAGTCCTCTCGGTCCAGCCAGATACCAGGCCGGACTAAAGACCAGCCACCAGCGACGGGCAATCCGGTCCAGTCGGAGTTTACCGGCGCGTCAGCCGCTCCTCCGCCTCGCGGTATTTCTCGGCGGTGCGGGCGATGACGTCGGCGGGCAAATGCGGCGCGGGGGGTTGTTTGTTCCAACTCAGGCTTTCGAGGAAATCGCGGACGAACTGCTTGTCGAAGCTGGGCGGACTGATGCCGACCTGGTACTGATCCACCGGCCAGAACCGCGAGGAATCCGGCGTCAGGACTTCGTCGATCAGGTGGAGGACGCCGGCCGCGTCGAGGCCGAATTCGAACTTGGTGTCGGCGATGATGATGCCGCGCTCCAGGGCATGGGCGGCGGCTTCGGTGTATAACGCGAGACTCACGTCGCGCACCTGCTCGGCCAATGCTCGCCCCAGCAGTTCCGCGCAGCGTTCGAAGCTGACGTTCTCGTCGTGATCGCCCAGTTCCGCTTTGGTCGATGGGGTGAAGATCGCCTCCGGCAAGCGCTCGGCCTGGCGGAGCCCCGGAGGCAGGACGATACCGCAGACCGCGCCGGTCCTCTGATAGTCCTTCCAGCCGGAGCCGATCAGATACCCGCGCACCACGGCCTCCACCGGCAAGGCCTTGAGTTTCTTGACGACGATGGCCCGGCCTTCCAGCATGGCGCGCTCCGCCGGATCCTTGATCACCTGGTCCAGGGCGAGATCGGTCAACTGATTGGGCACGACCTGACCGAGCCTGTCGAACCAGAAGTGGGAAACCGCCGTGAGCACCCGCCCCTTGCCGGGAATCGGATCGGGCAGGATGCAATCGAAGGCGGAGATGCGGTCGGTGGTGACGATCAGCAGAAGATCGGCGTCGACATCGTAAATATCGCGCACTTTGCCCCGGCCGCGCAGCGGCAGGGAATCCAGGTGGCTTTGGTACAGGGTATCCGGTGCGTTCATGGCATAGGGTTTATGAAAATCGGGCAATCATGTAAGTTTCACGGCGTCATGGCAACTTTAACCAACCTCTTTCATTCATGAGCTGGCTCGGCAAGGTCGTCGGCGGCGCCTTTGGCTTCATGATGGGAGGCCCGCTGGGCGCGGCGCTTGGGGCTACCCTGGGCCATCAGTTCGATCGGAATGGTTTCGAGTTCCGCCTGGAAACCGGCGGATTCGGCGCGGACGAAACCCAGCGGCTGCAAATGGCCTTCTTCAGCACGACTTTTCAGGTCATGGGACATATCGCCAAGGCGGACGGGCGCGTGACCGAGGGCGAGATCGATGCGGCCAGGACGATCATGAGCCGCATGATGCTGACCGACGACCTGCGGCGGTACGCCATGCGCCTGTTCAACGAAGGCAAGCAGGAAAATTTTCCATTCGATCAGGTGTTGGATCAATTCCAGGCGACCAGTCGTGGCCGCTCCTACCTCATCCGCATGTTCGTCACCTTGCAGACCGAAGCCGCGCTGGCCGACGGACGCATCCAGCCCGTCGAGGAAAATCTGTTGCTGCGCCTGTGCGACCGGCTGCACTTTTCCCGCTATGAATACTTCGGAATTCGGACCCGGCTGGAGACGGAGCGGCGCTTCGCCGGGTTCGGCTCCCGCCCGCGGCACGAGCAGCCACGCTACCACCAATACCAGTGGCATCACGAGCCCTACACGCCCGGCGAGACCTCGCTGGCGGACGCCTATGCCACACTGGGCCTGACCCCGAGCGCCACCGACAGCGACGTGAAGAAGGCATACCGGCGGCGGATCAGTCAGCATCACCCCGACAAACTGGCCGGCAAGGAAGTCTCGGCGCAACGCGTACAGCAGGCCACCGAGCAGACCCAGAAGATCCAAAAGGCCTACGACGCGATCTGCAAGGCCCGAAATTTGTAGCGCCCGACAGTAAACCCGCGGCGCGGGGGTCGACAGGTCGGAACCTGCCGGGAAACGTGCGGTTCCGGCGCTTTCGGGCGCCGTATGGCCCGCCCACCTCGACGCGAGGACCCAAGAACCTTACCGTTTCTCCAGCAGCACGAGATTCGGGGTATCGGTATCGCCGTCCTGATCGTATTCGACCGTGATGGGCCCATTCAGGGTCGGCATTTGGTCCACCAGACAGTCGCCTGCCTGCGCCATCAATTCCGCGTTTTTCTCCCGCAGCTTCAGCTTGAACTCCACCTTGCGTCCGGGCACGCGACTCTCGAAGTCCAGATAGCATTCCGCGCCGTTGATGTAGGCGTCGAGATAGGAATCCCTGGCTTCTTCCAGATCGATGAACGTTCTTCCGGGACCAAATCCGGCTTGAACATTCAGCTCCAGCGTCTTGATGGCTCCCTTGAGGCGTTCCCGATAATACACTCGGCCCTTCAAGGTGGGGTCGGCGGCGTCGGCACCGCGCTTCAGGCGCAGGTTCGTCTTGGCGCCGGAAACCTCGAAACCAACGCTCCGATCGCTCTCCGCCAAGGCTGCCTCCATCACCAGCAACGCACTCGCCAACAAAACAGCCCAATCTTTGTATTTGGCTTTCATTTGTGACCTCGGGTTAAATTGGCATCTGTCGAGAAACTCTCCGGACCGCAGTCGGTCTCGAAGTGACAAAAATACGTGTCGGACCCGATCATGCTTACACCCAAATTCAGCAAAAGTCCAACCGTGCGGGGACTCGATAACGGCTACCTTGCCGGGCCCGGCGCGACTGCCTTGCATCGCGCGTAACGGCCGCCACCCGACACCATCAATCCAGCGCCGAGGAGCTACGCCATGCCATCATTCGATATCGTTTCCGAAGTCGACCTGCACGAAGTCACCAACGCGGTCGATCAAGCCAATCGCGAGGTTGGCACTCGCTTCGACTTCAAGGGCAGCAACGCGCGTTTCGAGCTGAAGGAAGCGGTCATCACGCTGCTGGCCGAAAACGAATTCCAGCTCCAGCAGATGCGCGATATTCTCCAGCCCCGGCTGGCCAAGCGGGGTGTCGATCTGCTCTGCCTCAAGATCGACCCGCCGCAGACGACCGGCAAACAGGCGAGACAGACACTCACCCTGCGGCAGGGCATCGAGGCCCCTCTGGCCAAGCAGATCGTCAAGCTCATCAAGGACAGCAAGATGAAGGTCCAGGCGGCCATTCAGGGGGACCAGGTGCGGGTGACCGGCAAGAAACGAGATGACCTGCAGGAAGCCATCGCCCTGCTCAAAAAGTCCGATCTCGACCTGCCGCTGCAATTCATCAACTTCCGCGATTGAATCCGGACAGCCGCCTCCCGGAGGTCCACTCGCCCCCACTCACCATCGGACTTCGCGCACCGAACGTGGAAACCCTGCTCTTGCCCGGGCCCACCCCGAGCGGGATGGACGAGACCTGGATGCGGCACGCCATCGGTCTCGCGGAGCGCGCGCGAGAAATGGGAGAAGTCCCGGTCGGTGCGGTGCTGGTATTGGGCGACAGGCTGATCGCCGAGGGCTGGAACTGCCCCATCGCCACCCACGACCCTACCGCGCATGCGGAAGTCCGGGTTTTGCGCGCGGCCGGCCCGCGACTCGAGAATTACCGACTCATCGACACCACGCTGTATGTCACGCTGGAACCCTGCGTCATGTGCATGGGCGCCATCAGCCACGCCAGAGTCAGACGGGTGGTCTACGGCGCCACGGACCCCAAACGCGGCGCGGCAGGCAGCATCCTGCAACTCGCCGACGCGGAATTCCTCAACCACCGAATCGAGGTCACCGGCGGCGTCCTTGGGGATGAATGCGCCAACCAGTTGAGGGCGTTTTTCAAAGAGCGGCGCTGAGTACCCCATGCGGCCCAAGTCTTCCGGCGACCGACCTTGACGATTCGAGACCGTACCGGCAACGCCGCGATGATCCACCGAGCCCGTTTCGTCCGCGATGGTCTATAATGCGCGCCTTCACGGAGAGGTACCGAAGTGGCCATAACGGCGCCGACTCGAAATCGGATGGGGGACTAACATCCCCACGTGGGTTCGAATCCCACCCTCTCCGCCATGTATCAAGAAACTACGCGCTTTTCGGCATGTTTTTTCTTTCCTACCCATGTTTGTACCCATGCCGCTGCGGCCGCTTGGATGGCAGGGTCGCCAGCGCCGACTTTCTAGCCGATGGATGAGTTCGGCGCGGTGATTGCCTACCGGAGTTGCGCGAATACGGCCGTTGTGATGTTTGCGTAAACCCGTTCGCCGCTATTCCGTGTGGGAACCGGGGCCGGTTTCCAGGTACTCAGGCACGTTCCAGCTTCCCCCAATGGGGATTTCCGAAAATATCAATGACTTAGGGCTTCGCTCTGCCGGAACAGTCGCAGTCCCGCTCAGGCGCACCCTCCAAGCGTAAGGTACTGTCGCCGCACCTCGGGCAATAAACGGCCGTAGCGGGCTTTGGTCAAGTCCGTCGCTGGCTGATTGATCATGGCCATTGCTCTTTCCTCCGCTGACCGAAAGGATACCCGGGTCGCCCGTCCCCCGCCACGCGGCCTCATGCCGGGATTTCCGCTCTTCCTGCCCCCCTCTGAGCCTCTGTTTCTATCAGATGGCCTTCACCTGCGGCAATTGATCCCAGCGGGTGGTATAAGCCGGGGAGAGATTTCCCCGCTGCATCCGCCAATTTGGCGAGGCCTCTTGTCGGTGTATACCCTGCGAGGCCGTCCACAGACTGTCGCGGCCCATCTCCCGGTTCACCCGATCCAGGGTTTCCATCAGCCGCTCCCGGGAAGACCGCGCCCTGGTCCCGCCCGGGGTTTGGGGAAACAAGACCTGTTGTTCCACCCTGGCGGATGACAGTTCCAGCAACATGACGCCCGCCTTCTGATAGCGATAGCCCGGCTGATAGATGCGTTCAAGCCCGCTGAGAGCGGCCTTGCCGAGAGTCAAGGTGTCGCTGGACGGTTCCTGAAGGCGGACGGTCACGCTGGGGTGATACTGCGGCTCTTGGGTATTGAACGGCGGGGTGTGCAAAAACACCGTCAGCGCCTGGGTTTGGGAACCCTGCTGCCGAAGCTTTTCGGTGGCTCGCGCCGTGTAGGTGCTGACGGCTTGCCGGAGGGAAGCCAGGTCGCCGACCAGCCGCCCGAAACTGCGCGATGAAACGATCTGCTGCTTGGTCGGCGGCGCTTCTTCCTGCGACAGGCAGGCTACCCCGCGCAATTCCCAGGCGGTGCGTTCCAGCACGACATTGTAGTGTTGCCGCACCCAAGCGGGCTCGACCCGGCTCAGATCGAACGCCGTGCGGATGCCTTGCCGAGCGAGCTTCGCCGCCCAGCGCGGACCCACGCCCCACACGTCCCCGGCCTCGAAACCCGAGAGATACCGTTCCAGCGCCGCATCGGGCAGCGCCGTCAGATTGCAGATGCCCGCCCGCCGAAAATCCGGATGCTTCTTGGCCAGCCGATTGGCCAGCTTCGCCAAGGTTTTGGTGCAGCCGATGCCGATGCCCACCGGTATGCCGACCCATTGCCCGACGCGCTGACGCAGATCGACCGCCAGACGATCAAGATCGAAGTGCCGGAACCCGGTCCATTCCAGAAACGATTCGTCGATGGAATAGATTTCCTGCCGGTCGGAGTACTGTCCGATGATCGACATCATGCGGCTGGAGAGATCGGCGTACAGAGTATAGTTGCTGGACAGGGCGATACCGCCCGCTTTCTCGTAGGGCTTGCGTATCTTGAAATACGGCGCGCCCATGGCGACGCCCAATGCCTTGGCCTCATCCGAACGGGCGACCACGCAGCCATCGTTGTTGGAGAGCACGACGACGGGCCGCCCCGATAGCTTAGGATTGAAGACCCGCTCGCAGCTCACGTAAAAGGCGTTGCCGTCGATGAGCGCGAAGGTCTTTTCAGACTTCGTGAATAACATGCTTCACCACCCCCCAGATGACACAGTCCAGTCCTTCGGTGATCTGGAGGGGGGCATAGGCCGGGTTCTCCGGTTGCAGCCAGGCGGCGCCCTCCTTCAGCCGCAGACGCTTGACGGTGAGTTCGCCATTGACGGCGGCGATGACGATGCGGCCATGGGTGGGCTCCAGCGCCCGGTCCACCACCAGCAGATCGCCATCCCGGATGCCGGCGCCTTCCATGGAATCGCCCTGCACGCGCACAAAAAACGTGGCGGCCGGGTGTTCGACCAGGTGATCGTTCAGGTCCAACCGCCCCTCGACATAATCGTCGGCGGGCGAGGGAAAGCCCGCCGGAACGCGACTGGCGAACAGGGGAAACAGCGCCTTCGGGGCGTGACTGTCGGGAAAGAGCGCTTCCACCGGCCATGCGCTGGATGATTGCCGAATGACCTTGAGGCGGTTCAGGAGGGTCTGTAAATCCAAGTACAGACTGACCGGCACCCGGATGGCCCGGGTGGATTCGCCATACTCATTACTGCCGGGCTTGCGGCCCGCGCCGATACGAAAGCCGCCGCGTGGTGACATGATGTCCTCGAAATCGGGTTGCCCTATGAATTCTGAGCGGAAATCATAAGAGGCTTCCGAGGGGCTTGCAAGGGCAAAATGCGACGATGAACGGCCTTATCCCGTTCGTGAAGGTAGGCGGCCAACACTGACTGATCTTCTTCGGCGAGGGCTCGTCCGTGTGAACCGCATGAGCGTTCTGATTTACGTCCGCGCCGCGCGGGGCGGGTCGTACCCCGACATTGACGGCGGGTTTTTTGGCCTAGCACAAGGCTTGAATGAGATACTCTCGCTATGAGGTGCAGGCTATTGCCACGCGCCATAGAGGGTATTGACTAGCGAAAGGACAGGATGCCATTTACCCGCGTAGCGATGTTGCGGAATACCTTTTGCGCCCTCTTCATGCCTTTCTAACCACCCCTATCCCGCTTAGGGGATGCGCCGCCACCCCATCATCGGCCATCATGGATCGAGCAGGGTTCGGCGATTCCTATCCTGCGCACGCAAGGCTCTACCCAGTTCACGCAGCATGGCCCGATGCCCGCCTTTGTAACCACGCATGGCGGATCGCACCTTGCCCTCTTCCGACTTAGGCCCGGTCGATTGTTCCCACGGTCGCCATCGTCGTATCAACTCCGCTTGTCTGGCCCGCCGTTCCAAGGTCCAGCCGTTCGCCATGTTGCTGCTCCAATAGTTGGTTTGGCTCGATGTCGGTTTCCCGCGCCCGCGAGGGTGTCGTCGCGCTGTTGTTGATTTGTTGCGGCCCGTTGCTGATGTTGGCCTGCCTGGCATAGACCACGGGCGGATTCTTGAGGGTGTTCAAGGTTTCCAGCGTCATGCGGCATTGGTTCTGCGCCCGTAGCGCCATCCGCATCAGTGATTCCATGTTGTTCGTATAGGTCTGACCCATCGCCTTGGACGCCAGCCGGGAAAACAAAGTTTGCAACGCCGTCGCTTGCCCGATCAGCATGGCTTCGGCATGGGATAGATCGTTGCGATTGACCAAGGCGAACTGCTCGCGAAGCACTGCGACCAGCCCGGGGGTATCGATCTTGCTGGAGATATTCTCCTCTTCCGCCGTGGTGATGACCCGGTAGGCCGCCAGTTCCGGCGAAGTCACCAAGCGGCCAAAATTCAGCCCTGTCTCGTCCTCCGTATGGCCCGCCGGGCAGGGCATCTCGCGCCGGGGATATTTTGCCTTGGCGGAAGCCGCCGGTTTCTGTTTCGTCGCCATTGTCATATTTTCAGCTCACGACCACGCATCGTGCGGCCTCGTAGTGGCCGCTGGCAGGGACCGGGGCGGCCTCGTGGATTGCTGTGCCTTTAGTCATATTCAGAGTCGCTCCCATTAAGGTTCGATGTGGATCGCCCCTCGAAACGCGCACAAGAATGCCTGTCAACCCGCCAGAATCCTCCGGTCGCCAGACCGCTCTCGATGCCCGCAGCACAGCGAAGAATAGCGGGATGTGGGGTAGCGCGCGCTTGGGCACACGCGCCACAAGTCACGTCAGGGGCCGACCTGGGTTTCGATGGTGCGGGCGGCGACAACTGCGCCTCGAAATGCAACGTCAGCGCGTCCCAGTGGATCGGATCGTAGAAAGTCAGGTCCGTCAGCATGGCCGCTACCGCCTCACGATCATCGCCATGAAGCTCGATGCAGCAGCGTCTTGCCGCGGTCGTCAAGCGATTGGGCAATTCATCCAGAGCGACGAAAGGAACCTCCCGGTCCGGTTCCAGCTTATAAACCGCTCCCGCACGGCATCCGGCCCGCGTTCGTGCCACACGTCCCAAAAGTCGCATTTGCGCCCGTTAATCTCAGGAATGGCGACACGTCCGCCCACCAGTGCCGCCGCTTCTCTTGCAGCCTTCAAGCCGGGGTTGCTGCCGTCCGGCTTCATGTCGTTATCGGCCAAGAAAACCAGTTCGGCATCCGGGGCCAGTTCGCGCACGGTTCGCGCCACATGGGCCAGGTTTCCGGCGTCCATCGCCGCCGCTGCTGGCGAACCATCCACGGTTTGAACCGCCGCCACAGTCGCCAGCCCTTCGCCGATCAGGACACTGCCAGCGCCGCGAATCTTGTCGAAGGGATGAAACCCGCCACGCTTGCGCCCGCCTTTCAGATAATCCTTTTCGCCGTCCGGGTTGATCGCTTCCAGGCTCCACACGCGCCCGTCAGCTCCGTAAATCGGGATCAGCAGGGCATCCGTCCAGCCCCGTTGGGGCCATGCGCCACGCTTAACCAATGGGCCAATGGGGACACCTTTCTTGATGGCGTAGGGATGCTCCATCGTATCGCCGGTCGCGGCCTTGAGGATTTCACCGGCCAAGGTCGCCGCCGCCTCATGTCGCTTTGCCTCTTCGGCTTCACGCTCTCGCTTGTCGGCTTCGCATTTCCGGCGGAAGGCTTCACGCTCGGACGGGGTAAAGGGCTTGTCGAACTCGGCTTGCCATGTGCCTCCCAAGCCGGTTGAGTAGTCCATGAACCAGCCGCCGCGCATATCCTCAAATAACTTGCAGCGCCCCGCATCATCGCCCCGGCCCTTGCCGACGGCAGCGAAGCGATGCAGTTTGCCGGGTTCGATTATTTCCGGCGGTTGCAGCCCGGCGGATCGCATGGCGTCTTTGAATTGCTCGATTTCATTTCGCATCAAGCCACCCCCAGCGAAAACAGCCACGGGGCCAGCCGATAACACACGGCTTTCAATCGGAACAGGATCGGAATAGAATCGCCGTCGGAATCAGTCTTGAAGGCCGCTTGGGGCACGCCAGCCCCGGCGGCTTTTTTGTTGTCTGTCATCCGTGCCCCCTTACGCAGTGCGTTCGATCAGGGAACGGATGTCTTCCACGCGCCACACGGTCACACGCGGCCCAAGTTTTACCGGCTTCGGGAAGCGCCCGGTTTTGACGCCATCCCACCAGCAGGATTTTTTTACCGGGATGATCGGGGGAATTGGCGGTTCCGCTTTGGGGTCGCCAATGATTTGCGGCAAGCGCAGAAAGCCGGTTTCAGGCAGTTGGTGCATTGAAGGTTACTCCCGTCCAAGTTAAGACGGGTGCATCCTCCTCTTTCCGTTTGCCGAAAAAAACGGAAATGGCTTTCCCATTAAGGGTGTCGCCCCTCGGAAACCAGCGCCAATACTGGCGCTACGGGTATCGCTATTCTTCCGGCTTGCGTCCAGTTGGTGCCCACTCAGGACGAATGATCGTCGCCGCTTTGTCGGCAAGCGTTGGTGAAAAGCCCATTTTCACTAACCACGACGCTACCGTCGCATTGTCGGGGTGCGTTCCCCGGTCGTCGCGGTCGGCATTACTCCAGAATTTCCTCGAAGCATGATTCATCTTCGCCAGCTTGTCGGAAACATCGGCGCGTGAAAATGGCGCATTGATGTGGGGTTGCTCAAGCACCCATTTAGCCAGATCAAAAGCATCAATGCAGCCGTATACGCCTTGCTGCTCAAGGAATTCTTGTAGATCTGCCAAGGCGCAAGGAAAACCTAACGCTGGCTCGTTGAGATTGCCGGTCGGATGCTCGGAGAGAATTGCCCGCTCGCCAGCAGTCAAGCCGGCCGGCGGTTCTTTGACATACACGCCGTCTCCCCGAATGACGAACCAATCACACCAGGTCTCCGGGTCGTTCACTCTGCACAACTTCACGAAATCGCTGTAGCCTATTTTCATAGCGCCCCTTTCGCGCAACCCTTGTTCTGGATGCCGCACCAGCCGGGCAAGGGTTCCCGGTTTTCGCCCCGTCGGGCTAGGCGCGGCAAACCGTCATGCCGCCGACTGGTAAGCCTTTCATGTCAGACGGCGGAAACGCCCTCGATCCTCAACACGGCATGGCCCCCCAGGGCTTGCGCGAACCGCTCCACGGTACGCAGCGAAGGCGGGCGCTTGCCGCTTTCCAGACGCGCTACCACGCTTTGCGTTGTTCCCATCCGCCGGGCTACCTCGCTTTGTGATAAGCCGGCGCGGGCGCGGGCGGCTATCAGCTCGCGGGCAATGGCGTATTCATCGACCAGCGCGTCATAGGCGGCGCGGGTGTCGGCGTCGGCCAGCATTTCGCGCTTCAGGGTTTCAAGGCTCTTCATGTTGCGTTCTCCAATCGTTTGCGGGCGGTTTCAATAGCCGCCCTCGGCGTCGTTTGTGTTTTTTTCACGAATACATGCAACACCATCAGGGTACGGCCATGAATAGCGGCATACACGGCGCGGGCGATGCCGTCCCGGCCCTTCATGCGCATTTCCCACAGCTTGCCTTCCAGTGGGCGGATATGGGGCATTCCCACATGTTGCGGACCGAAGGATTCCAGCAATTCGGCAATGTGCAGAAAGCGGGCTTGCATGTCGGCAGGTAGCGCCAGCAATTCGGCTTCCGCCAGCGGGTGCAATGTTACCGTCCATTCGCTCATAGTATAGCCTTTTTGCTATTTATCGCCACCTGCCGCAAACCGGGGTTGATTGATCGGCGTCGCCGCCGCGCCTGTCTGAACGATGGCGCAATGATCGCCCCATGCCTGCATCAGCCGCGCCCGTTTCGCCAGCAGGTCGCCGCGCTGATAGGCGGCCTCGGCCTTGTCCTTCAACTGGTGCGCCATGGCGTGCTCGATCACTTCACGCGGGAATGCCGTCGTCTCTCCGGCCCAATCCCTGAACGTGGAGCGGAAACCATGCGCCGTCAGGTCGCCACGCTCCATGCGCCGCAAAACCGCCGTCAGGCTCATGTCGGACAGTGCGCCGCCTCTTGGCGCGAAGAACACGATTTCACCGCCGGCCATCATTGGCAGTTCTTCAAGCAACTTTACCGCCTTGTCGGACAGGGGAACGCGATGTTCCTTGCCGGCCTTCATGCGCGCCGCCGGGATCGTCCAGGTCCGTGCCTGTAGATCGATCTCGGCCCACGTCGCGCCGCGCACCTCCCCTGATCGGCAGGCGGTCAGGATGGCGAATTCCAGCGCCCGCGCCGCGATGCCTTCACGCCGGCGCAGCTCGGCCATGAAAGCACCGATGCCCGTATAGGGTAGCGCTGCATGGTGTCCGCCTTTCCGCACCTTGCCGGGAGCCGGCAACAGCGTGTCCAGATGGCCTTTCCAGCGTGCCGGGTTGTCGCCGCTCCTGTAGCCGCGAACCGTCGCCCAATCCAATACCGACTCGATCCGTCCGCGCAGACGCGATGCCGTTTCATTCTTTACCTTCCAGATCGGCTCGATGATTTTAAGTATCAGCGGCATGTCAACGTCGGCAATGGGCAGCGAGCCAATAACCGGGCTAGCGTAGGTCGCCAGGGTCGATTCCCACTGCTTCGCGTGCTTCGGGTTCTTCCAGCCGGCCCGCTGCGCCTCGATATAGGCCGTAGCGCACTGGTCAAACGTCAATGCCTTGGCGACGGTTGCGCGGAAGCGCTGTTTCTCGGCTTCCCGTTCCTGAATCGGATCGCGGCCAGCGTCAACAATCTGGCGGGCTCCCTTGGCACGGACACGCGCCTCGGCCAGTGAAAACGTATCCAGCGGTCCCAAGCCCATTTCCCGCGCCTTGCCCGTGACAGGCGACTTGAAACGAAAGACCCATGATTTGGCCCCGGATTTGCTGATTTGCAGCCACAGCCCGCCGCCGTCGCCGTAGTAACCCGGCTTGGTTTCCTTGGCGACTTTTAGCGCCGATAGTTTCTCGATCCCCTTTGCCATGATTGCGCCACTTTCCTACCCATGTTTGTACCCATGCGATTATGGCGGATTTTTACGGACCGTATCGGACGATGAATTGCCGGAAAGCCCTTGTGGCAAGGGGTCTTAGCGGTCATTGGCGGACTATGCCGGAATTGATTATGGCGGACACCCTCTCCGCCATGTCAAGAAGTGACACTGGCTCCGCACGCCCTGTGTCAGTTGTCCTCAAATTTGCGCAGCGCATGGCGTTACTCGCTTCAGAACGCCTTTTGAAGCCACCTACGCATCCGTAATCGTGACCAACGCTCTTTCGCTGATCGCGATTCTCGGTGGACAAACCCTATGCTAGAAGCCTGGCTTGATTGAACCGGCTTCATGTTTCATGAAGTTCAGCCTGTCCCCATCGTACAGTGCATCGGAAACAGGGGTGACGCGAAAGCTCGGCGAATGGGCCAAACATCGCCAGCCTTCCATCATCCGAATTTCCAGAGGGGCGACCCGCGTATCCCCGTGTTGTCCTGATGACTTTACCGTCCGGGAACGTTTCAGAAGATGACATAACCGCCGCGAACAAACTTTCCCGTTCGGTAAATTCTTCTGGCGCCGTTGTCAATTCTGCTCGATAATTTCCCGAACGGGAAAATCATGACCGGCATACGTTCCACCCAACAACTCGGCCAAGCGCTGCGCACCGCCCGCAAGCAACTGGGATTGACCCAATCCCAGTTGGCGCTGGCGGCTGGCTGCGGCCTGCGCTTCATCGTCGATTTGGAAGCGGGAAAGCCTACGCTGCGTCTGGAAACCGTGCTGCGGGTCATCGAAACCTTGGGCGGAGAGCTTTCACTGAGCGGCCTGCCGACGGCGGCTTCACGCAGCGAGGACGGCGGCGATGGCCCATGAACTCGAGGTCTGGCTGTTCGCCGACCGCTTGGGTACCTTGGCGCTGATCGACGGAAGGCTGAGCTTCCGGTACGCAGACGCTTGGCTGAAGCAGCCGAACGCCGTCGCGTTGTCATGCTCGCTGCCGCTGCGGACCGAACCCTTCGACGACCGTAGGACGCGCCCCTTCTTCGCCGGCCTGTTGCCGGAAGGCCGGTTGCGCCGCTTGATTGCCCAGCAACTCCAGGTGTCCGGTCAGAACGACTTTGCCCTGCTGGATCGCCTCGGCGGCGAATGCGCCGGAGCCGTCACCTTGCTGGAACCGGGAAACTCTCCGAATCCCGCAGGCGAAAGTGAAATCGAATGGCTGAGCGATGAGGCGGTCATTGCCCTGCTGGACGAACTACCCTGCCGCCCGATGCTGGCCGGACGGGATGGCTTGCGCCTGTCGCTGGCCGGCTCCCAGGACAAATTGCCGGTGGTAGTCGACGGTGACCGGATCGGATTGCCTCGTCACGGCACACCCAGCTCCCATATCCTCAAGCCGGCTATTCACGGCGTGGAGGACAGCGTCACCAATGAAGGCTTTTGCCTGGCGCTGGCCGAAGCCATGCAGCTCAAGGCCGCCCGCGCGACGGGTCAGGCCGGATCCACCGTCTGCATCAGGAAGACTTCTGCCAGGCCTTGGGCGTGGCGCCCGAAATGAAATACCAGAACGAGTGCGGCCCCAGCCTCGCGCAATGTTTCGAACTGTTGCGCCGTGCCACCCGGCCCAGCGCGCCAGAGGTGCTGCGTCTGCTCGACTACGTGGTGTTCAACACGCTGATCGGCAACCAGGATGCCCATGCCAAGAATTTCTCCCTGCTCTATACCGGCAAGGCCCCGGTCCTGGCCCCGCTCTACGACGCGCTGTCGACCGCGGTGTACCCGGACCTCACGCCCAAGATGGCCATGAAGCTCGGCAGCCAATACCTGTTCAGCGAAGTACAGGCACGCCATTGGGACCAGTTTGCGGAATCGGCCGGTCTCGCCAAGGCGCAAACACGCAAGCGCGTTCTGGAACTGGCGAAGCGGCTGCCCGTTACCGCCCGTAAACTCCAGATAGCGCCGGAATTCGCCGGCCGCGCCATCGTCGAGAGGATCATCGACTTGATCGAAAAACGCGTTGAGCTAACGATAGGGCAGCTGACGGCGCCGGTTTAGGTGGGTGACCTTCTCGATCTCACACTCGTTTGTGACTTGGCCAATGCGGATATGGCCGATTCGTAGCCCACGGCCAGGGCAGGTCGACCGAAACACCATCCGAAGCTTCTACGAACACTGGCTCCGCACTCGCCGACATCCTTTTAGATCAAGCAGGTGCCGGCGATTACCTCGACCATGTCTTGCTAGAAAACAGTCCTTGTCAGCTCAAAAATATGGCACCCTGTCTTATTTACGGATCTATTTGCTACTCATGATTTCACAAATTATCAAGACGCTTCGAGACTTATATGTTACCGACTCGCGCCCGTGGGTGATTGGGTACAGTGGCGGCAAGGACAGCACGATGATTGTTTCGCTCGTGTTCGAAGCGTTAATGTCCCTTCCAAAACAGACATTGAAGAAGGATATTTCCATCGTTTGCACGGATACCCGCGTTGAAATCCCGGCAGTTGTCGCACGAGTTGCAGGCGAATTGGAATTGATGCAGCGGTGTTCGGATGAGTACGAATTGAATGTCACGACACAGATGCTCAAGCCTCCCGCGGAGCATTCTTTTTGGGTCAATATCATTGGACGCGGATATCCCCCTCCAAACCGGACTTTTCGTTGGTGCACCCAACGCCTGAAAATCAATCCGGTGAGCGATTTCATCCGCAGCAAACTCGGTCATTGGGGTGAGGCGATCATCATCCTGGGTGCCCGAAGGAGCGAAAGTGGTTCACGCGCTCAGACCCTCGGAGCGAGGGCAAAAAATCATCATGGTCTTCGTCGTCATGACGATTTACCACGATGTTGGATTTCCGCCCCAATCGAAAACCTGTCTACCTTCGAGGTATGGGAATATCTCTTTGAACGTCCAAATCCGTGGAAGGGAGACAATCAGGGGCTTTACCAACTCTACAAGGACGCCTCGGGAGGCGAGTGTCCGCTTGTAGTCGATCAATCTACACCAGCCTGCGGTAATAGCCGATTTGGATGCTGGACGTGTACAGTCGTGGAGCGCGACAAAGCCAGCGAAGGATTGTTGGCAAGTGGAGACCATGTCATGGAGTCGCTATTGCATTTTCGAGATATATTAATCCACTTCCGTGACCCCGAGAATGGCTACAGGGATATGGTCCGGAAGAATGGCCAAGATGGCCCAGGCCCACTGAGCATAGACGCCCGGAAAGAACTGCTAACCCGGCTACTAGCCCTCCAAGACGAAACCGGTCTGGCTATCATCAGCGAAGAGGAATTACATTGGATTCAAAGATTCTGGAACAGCGCACGAAATCCAGATGATGGGACGGGCGTTGTGAATATTATCTTCCAGCAAAAGGGGACGGCTATGCCCGACATCAGTGACGACAGTCAACTCACATCAATAGAACAGAACGTTGCCGGAGAGAAAGATATCTCCTTGGAAACTCTTCGTCGGCTCGTAGCTAAGGTGGAGGAATATGGAGAAAGTCACCGGGCAGTTGGGCTTCCCGATGAATTACTCCAGATACTCCAGGACGATTTAAGGGAACGCGCCGGTGGGGACGAGGTTTCCCATGCCTGAGGTCTATATTGATTCGCTTACCATACAAGACTTTGGACCGTATTACGGACAGCATAGCTTTGAATTCGGAGCTGTCGATGATCGACGAGCGACGCTGATTGGCGGCAAGAATGGCGCAGGTAAGACACACCTCCTTCGTGCCCTTTATTTGGCTACGGTGGGAGAAAGCGGTGCCATCGACCTCAAGAAAGTCGAGGCCGGGTCGGAGGCAACGAAGTTCGATCTCAGCGAGTCTCTGAATCGTCGAGCGAGTGCGGAGGGAAAGGACACTAGTACCCTTCAGCTCGAATTGCTCTTTGAGCCAGCGCGATGACACAGGAAGCATAGGACGCAGTTTGACGCTGATTAGGGAGATTCGGCATCGAGCAGCCTCTCCGCCCAAGTTTTCGTCAAAGGCCGTTCTTTCTGGCGAGTCCAGTTGGATTGAGGATGACGAGAAGGTGCAAAAGCTGCGTGATGCTTTTCTACCGCGCCATTTAGCACGTTTCTTCTTTTTCGATGCAGAGCGAAGTCAAAGCATTCAATTGAGTGAGCGGGAGATAATCGAAGGCATCTCTCGCGTTCTTGGCCTTTATTCTTACACGGAGTTGGAAGAGGACCTGCGCCAACTAACCACAACGAAGATTCCAAGACTGTATGGCACCGGTTCCGAGTCGGAGCGCAAGCTCAACGATATTCAGGCAGATATTCTGCGCGGTGAGTCAAACTTGAAAACTCTCGCAACCGAGACAGAGGACAGGACACAGGAACTTCGAGATATCGGAAGCGAACTTGCGGAAATTGAAGACCAATTACGCTCCCTCGGTGCTGTGGATCCTGAGGAGCTTCGGCGAGCACAAGAACAACGCACATCGGTCAAGTCAACGAAGGATAAGCTGGAAGCCAATCTTGAAACAGCTTGGGAAACAGCACTACCCCTCGCGCTTCTTGGTACCTACAGAAGTGAGTTACACGATTACCTTTTAACCGAGGAACGCCGCCGAGATTGGGAAACCCGCCGATCAAGTGTTGAACCAAAAATTCCTCAGGTCAAACAAGACGTCTTCCAGAATATACCCCAGGATTTCGAACTTCGGGATGATCAGCTCTCGTTTTTTGAACGTCAGCTTGAACGTGCATTGCAGCGACTGTTCAATCCACCACCAGAAGGCATGTCAGAGAAGGTTTTTGTGGTTCCGGAACGGAATGAGATCAGCATACAAGTACGCACCAAACTGAAAGGGAGCACTGCTACCATCAAAGGCTTAGCAGAACTTTGTTCTGATCTGGAGCGAAAAACTTCTGAACTTCGCGAAATTGACCAGAAATTAAAACTATTTCAGTCGGATAGCGAAGCCTTGCGCCGTGGAAATGATCTTCGGGAACGGCGCGGCTCTCTTCTTCAACAAAAAGAGCATTCTGAAGGACGTTTGGGAGAGCTTCAAGCAGAGCGAGCCCAAATAGAGCGGCGTCTACAAGAACTCCGCAAAGAGGAGACCAATCTGACAGATCAGGTGCAGAAGGTCAAAAAAGGCCGCAGCCTCAATAGTTTGGCCCACCGTTATCGCGACGCCGTGTCCGAAATCAAACAACGAGCGGCGATTCAGCTACGCGAGAAAATTTCGGACATCGTTGGTGGACTGTGGCTTGATATCACCGATAGAGGACTCGAGTACGCCGGCATGGATTTTGACCAACATTGGAATTGTGTTCTGCGAAAGCCCAATGGAAGTCATAGTGCCTGGGAAACCGCGAATACATCTGCCGGTCAGCGCCAAGTGCGAATCCTTGCTTTCACAGAAGCTCTTCGCCGCCTTGCTCGTTTGGTCCCGCCTTTAGTAGTGGACACTCCGTTAGCCAGGCTGGACAAAGAGGTAAAGGAAAATGTCTTGGAAAGGCTTTATTTGTCCGGACACCAAAGCATTATTCTTACGACAAACTCGGAAATCGAACCGAACAGCCAGCTTTTTGAACATGTGTCGACTAGGCTGGCGCGGGTTTATACACTCAATCCAGTTGGTGATCCAGAAAGCCAAACCTACCATGTCCGAGTCACAGATGACTATTTCAAGCGTGTTTTGTAAGAGGGAAATATGAGGATAAAGACAAGCTCGGAGGCCGGAGATTTCCTCGAATCTGTGTGGAGTAGAGTTCACGCGCCGAATAAGGCAGTACTTGGCCGTGCCGGACTATTCATTGCGTTGAGTAAAGATCTCCCGCGCAATTTCAAGCCATCTGACACGCAAGGTATAGAGTTAGCCGAAGAGACAATATTGGGAGATGAACTTTCATCGCTCGTGCGAGCTGCCCTTAACCATCGTTCCGGAGAAACGCTGGACGAGGCTGGGTACAAGCAGAACTTCAGGCTGTATTTCGAATATGGCTGCCATTGCCTCAAGCAGATTTGGGAAGAATGTTCCGGTGATCAAACCCTATTCGTATCTTCGCTCCTGAAACTCAGTGACATCACATCCGGTGAAGGAGGCATTGAATCTCCTTCGACTCCGGTTTCCGTCGTTGAGCATGCGGTAAAACTCAATATGTTGTCTGAAGAGGAGTCTTGGACAATCAATGCGGCAGGCGGTAACGGTCTCATGGTGATCTCTGGAAAACCCGGTTCCGGCAAGAGTCAGCTTGCGCTTGATTTGCTCGCACAAACCGCCCGACAAGGTGTTCGTTTCCTGTTCTTCGATCTAAAAGGCGAACTTGAAGAAGATTTGACCAATCCGCAGCAGACGGAAAAACGCGCTCAGTTCTTCAATGCGACGGGGGCGCACTATATCCGTTTGATTTCGGAAAGCCTGCCCGCAAATCCAATGCTACGCGGGAAGAATCAAGCAGAGAACGCCCAAATCGCTTCGGAAATTGCAGCACTGATTCGCGCATTTGCTCCGCAATTGGGGGCAAATCAGGAAAGAATCATCCGGGACGCCTACGAGTCGCTCGCGGTGCCGGACTTTCCTTCTTTGGCTCAAGAGTTAGAACAGCGAGGGGAAACGGGAGTTGCGCTATCGATCATTGAGAAAATCGCGCGCTTCAATCTCTTCGCCACGGCAGTAGATGCAGTACCAATGGAGCGATGGCTTGCCAGATCGCAGGTCATTGATTTCAAGCCTCTGGGCAATGACAACGAAACAAAGACTTTGGCTGTCGCCTTTATCCTAAGCGCGATAATGCGCCAGTTAAATCGGGCATTGCCAGTGAAGGATGGTATTCAGCCGTTACAAATGGTGCTATTCGTCGATGAGGCCCATTTGCTTCTGCCAAAAGAAGGCAAGTCAGGCTTGCTCGGCTCACTTGCGCGCCAAGGGCGTTCTTGGGGTTTTCCAGTATGGCTTGCCTCGCAGGATGCTGATGCATTCTTGACGACGGGGGCTAACGCGACAAATTTTGCCGATCTTGCCTCGTGCGGCGTACATTTTTCACCTCAGACTCTTTCTGATTCCGAGCAAAGAGAAATTCTTGGGCAAGTCTTGCATCGGCAATTACAGTCGGGGGAAGGCGCCATGAGGCTTGGAGGGAAGCTTCAGGTGGGACATGCCCGTCAATTTTGGCGAGATAAAGGCTCGGTTGCCTCGTAACTCTCGATTTATTGCGAGGAATTTGGTGGAGCGCCTTGCATCGATGCCCCAGAAGCCCCCACCTTGGATCGAATCGAATAGTTGACGATGACTTTAATTGTCAGGAAGGACTTGTTGGAACCTGGAGTCGAACAGGGACATGAATCCCTTTCCGTTGACTTAGGTCTTGTCAGATCAGTAGAAAAGCTATATCACGATACTGTCTGAGCGGCTCGCGCTTAGCGAAAAGCGGAATCGTGATCCGGATGCAAGCTCAATAACCGAAGCCAGGCGCTTTCCCGATAGGCCACGGCCCGAAACGCCTGACCGATGCGGAAGCTGTACAAGCGCTGGCCGTTGTGCCCTTGGCGCGAGTGGATGGTTTCCCACTTCAACCCCGAATCGGCATACACCTGCCGCCAGGTCATGGCGCGAATTCGTTTCAAGGTCGACAGCAGGGCGGTTTGCTCCGGCTTTTCCAGAGCAAACAGATCGCGCGCTGAAAGACCGGGCTGTTCAAATCATGCCGGATGGTTTCATCGGCCATGCAGCGCCGCCTCGATATCGGTCATGTTGTCCGAGGGAGGCGTGGTCTCCGCCCGGCAATGGCTTCGTCCAACTTTGCCTTGGCTTCGGGTTCGTGCAGCCAGCGCTCGCTGTCCGGAATGAATTGGCCGATCTTGACGATGCGGACACCAGGTTCGATTTCATCGACCAGCACCGATTTTCCTGCGTATTCCTTTCCCAAGGAAATCTGGCCATTGGCGCCAATGGTTTTGATCACGCTCATGGGTCACCTCGTTCGGCGTTCAATATTGGTATTGGACAACCCTAAATCCGGCAGTTGGGCTTGATGATAGGGGATAGGGGTAGGGAAGGCTCATCACCTCCCCTCCCTCCGAACCGTGCAGGCGGTTCTCCCGCACACGGCTCTCCAGTCGGTGGTTTCCTCATCGGGAGTCTCTCTCCTGCTGCCAGGCGGGGTATAA
>Ga0233420_10000081_pt1 | contig 42274 bp, 38 predicted proteins | sample Watercolumn_Mata_4_FD_183009 | JGI IMG/M metagenome (GOLD analysis project Ga0233420, IMG submission 183009) | Freshwater microbial communities from Lake Matano, South Sulawesi, Indonesia - Watercolumn_Matano_2014_102_MG | ecosystem: Environmental > Aquatic > Freshwater > Lake | place...
CATCGCGAAGAAATGGACCTTGCCGCTCCGGGACTGGGGCTCGGTGATCAACCAGCTTTCTATTAAATTCGAGGGGAGAGTCCCTTTATGAAAACGACCGTTTACACACTTTTCTGAACTGACCCTGTTTTCCCGGGATAAGTACGCCCTATAGGTGCTGTTAGAGGGCTTTTTTGTCTGAAATTTGTCAAAGAACGGCGATTTTTCAATCTGATACGATTATTGCTGGTACTATCAGCCATTGCAATATTGCAAATCTCAATTTTTCGAGGTTCCCTTATTTCTTATATTCCCCACGTTGCAATGTCCGTTACAGGAACATCACCAGTCAGAAAACGTTTTCTATGCCTCCGTCCGGTACTGAAGTCGCTCAGATCAGAAACTTCTGCATCATCGCACATATCGATCATGGCAAATCGACACTTGCCGACCGTCTTCTGGAAGTGACGCACACCCTTGCGCACAACCAGATGACCGATCAGGTACTCGATAACATGGACCTTGAGCGTGAGCGGGGAATCACGATAAAAAGCCATGCAGTGCAGATGCAGTATACCGCAGGCAATGGGCGTGAGTATGTGCTCAACCTGATCGATACGCCGGGACATGTCGATTTCAGTTACGAGGTATCGCGTTCCCTTGCCGCGTGCGAAGGGGCGCTGCTTGTCGTTGACGCTACCCAGGGTGTCGAGGCCCAGACCATCGCAAACCTTTACCTCGCCATAGAAGCCGGGCTTGAGATCATACCGGTCATCAACAAGATCGATCTTCCTTCTGCAGACGTCGAAGGGGTTGCCCGGCAGATCATCGATCTCATCGGAGTAGTCAGGGAGGAGATTCTGCAGGTTTCTGCGAAAGCAGGCATCGGTATCGAGGAGCTGGTCGAATCCATCATTGAACGTGTTCCGGCTCCTGCCGACAACAGAGCCATGCCTCTGCGGGCGTTGATTTTCGATTCGGTTTTCGACGCCTATCGCGGTGCGGTCGTCTATCTGAGAATCGTCGAAGGAAGCCTGAAAAAGGGCGACCGTGTGAAGTTTTTTGCCAACAGCAAGATTTTTGTGGCCGACGAGATCGGAACGATGAGCCTGAAGAGGCAGCCGGGCGAGAAGCTCGAATCAGGCAATGTCGGGTATCTGATCTGTTCGATCAAGGATGTGAAGGACGCGAAGGTGGGCGATACGGTCACGCTTGCCGACAATCCTGCAGGAGAGCCGCTTGCCGGCTACAAGGATGTCAAGCCGATGGTTTTCAGCGGTCTGTATCCCGTCAATTCGAACGAATTCGAGGACCTGAGGGAGTCTCTTGAAAAACTTTCGCTGAACGATGCCTCGCTGGTCTATACCCCTGAAACCTCCGTTGCACTCGGATTCGGTTTCAGATGCGGTTTTCTCGGACTTCTGCACATGGAGATCATCCAGGAGCGTCTTGAACGGGAATACAATGTCAACATCATCACCACTGTTCCGAACGTCGAGTACCGCGTTCTGCAGACCAGTGGCGAAACCGTCATCGTTGACAACCCGTCCAGGATGCCCGATACGGCAAGGATCGCCCACATTGAAGAGCCGTATGTCTCCATGCAGATCATCACCATGGCCGACTACATCGGCAATATCATGAAACTGGGCATGGAGCGCCGTGGGGAATACCGGAATACCGACTATCTCGATACGGCAAGGGTCAACATGCATTTCGAGTTTCCTCTCGGAGAGATCGTTTTCGATTTTCACGACAAGCTGAAATCGATTTCGAAAGGGTACGCATCCATGGATTACGAGTACATAGGATACCGGCAGTCCGATCTGGTCAGGCTCGATGTCCTGCTCAACGGCGAACCTGTTGACGCGCTTTCGACCATCGTTCACCGTTCCAAGGCCTATGACTGGGGAAGAAAGCTGTGTCAGAAGCTCAAGGGCATCATTCCACGCCAGATGTACGAGGTGGCCATTCAGGCAGCGATCGGCAGCAGGGTCATTTCAAGGGAAACCATTTCTGCGATGCGGAAAAATGTTCTTGCGAAATGCTACGGCGGTGATATCAGCAGGAAACGCAAGCTTCTGGAAAAACAGAAGGAAGGCAAGAAGCGCATGAAGCAGGTCGGTCGCGTTGAAGTGCCCCAGGAGGCGTTTCTCGCTGTGCTCAATATCGACGAGTAGCTGTCTCAGTGAACGGTCTGTCGAAAGAATACGGAAAGAACAGCGTCCAACTGCATGCTGCATCCGTCGATGGATGGTGAGCGCCAGCAGCATGGAGTCACGGCCCCGGACGGCCAGGGGTCATGAATGAAAACAAGGAACAAGGAAACAGTGAAACCGAGTAAGGGCAAATCTGAAAAGCGTCATTCAAGGGAGTGGTTCGAGGCGCTGGTTATCGCGGCTCTTGCAGCTACCATTCTCCGGCTGTTTGTCATTGAATCATATCGTATTCCCACAGGCTCCATGGAGCGTACCCTGCTTGCCGGCGACTTTCTTTTCGTCAACAAGTATGTCTATGGCGCACGGGTTCCCTTCAGCGATATCCGGCTTCCCCGGATCGATTCCGTCCACCGGGGGGACATTATCGTGTTCAAATTTCCCAAGGACCGCGCCCTCAATTACATCAAGCGCTGTGTCGCGGTCAGTGGAGATGTGCTCGAGATAAGGAACAGGCAGCTTGTCATCAACGGCAGGCCGGCGAGATTGCCTGAACATGCCCAGTTTCTCGGCAGCGCCATGCCTGCGGGCCTGGGCGATTTCCAGATCTTTCCCGGCTTTTCGAATTTCAACAAGGATAACTACGGGCCGATCCGGGTTCCGCGCAAAGGCGATCTCATCGAACTGACTCCCGAGAACTATTCCCTCTATCATGACCTCATCGTCGATGAAGGCCACAGCGTCAGTCTGATCGGCGACAGGGTACTTGTGGACGGTTCTTTCCTTCCTCGGTACACGGTAGGGAAGAATTACTACTTCGCCATGGGTGACAACCGTGACAACAGCCTTGACAGCCGTTTCTGGGGGTTCCTGCCCGAGAGCGATATTGTCGGTCAGGCGATGGTCGTCTACTGGTCCTGGGACCCGGATCTTTCGCTAATCACAGATCCTCTCGAAAAAATCGCATCGATCCGGTGGCAGAGGACGGGGCTGGTCGTTCAGTAACGTCTGTCTCCTGCCGCGTCATGTGCGACAGGATCTCCCGGGCGGTTTTCTTTACGGAGATCTCGACAGAACGCGGTCTGAGGATGATAAGGCAAAGGTCGGGAGCGGGAATTTCAAGTTTTGTGAGGGAGAGGTGTTCCTGCGGTTCCTGCAGACAATGCCCGGCCGTGCCGGTTTCCAGTTCGAGACGTTTCAGGATGAGAGAATTCATGGCCGGTCCTGATGTCAGGGAGGCTATGCTGAGGCGATAGCAATGCCCGTCTGCATTGTTGACGGCGTTCTGCAGCTGTGCCCTGAAAGTGTGATTGAGATAGAGGTTCGTGGCAATCCACACCAGGAGATATGCCACAGCAAACATGACTCCCGGCGACAGCATGAGTGCTGTTATCCACGGCATTCTTTTTCTTCGTCTGATCGGCATGGCATGGCATGTAGGAGGTCGGCTTCACCGTTTCAATTATATGATTTTTTTTCCCTTATTGTAGCAGTTGACTTCATAACCAGACGCCTTTCAGGTTTTATGCCTACAGATGCTCCTAGACCGCCTTTTGTTTTCAAACCACTGGTCAGAGCAGTTCAGGCCGATACCGAGACCCCGGTTTCGGTCTATCTCAAGATGCAGCGGCCGTACTCCTGCCTTCTCGAGTCGGTTGAGGGTGAAGAACTCCTTGCTCGATTTTCCTATATCGCGATAGATCCCGTTGCTGTTCTGAAGGGTACTGTCGGCGGAGAAATTTCCCTGGAGATCAGGGATGAAAAATTCAGGGCTCTCGAAACGATCGTTCGGGAGGAAAACAGCCTTCGTGTGGTCATCGACAGGTGTCTCGCCTCGTTTACCACAGCTGAACTGCCCCGCAGCAAGAACGGCTCTCCGCACATGACTACCTCGGGAGTTTTCGGGTATTTTGCCTACGATACCCTTCATCTGGTTGAAAAAATCCCTTCGCCTCAGCAGCCCGATCCTGCAGGAGTGCCCGATGTCTGTCTTCTGTTCTGCGATACCCTCGTGATTTTCGACAATGTGATGCGCAAGGTCTTTCTCGTATCCAACTATCTTGACGAAGACGACAGGCCCATGGCGGAGCGCAGGATCGTGGAGCTGGCCGAAACGATGTTCAAGCCTCTTGATCCTGAGCTGGTTGCCCTGAAACCGGAAAGACAGGAGCCGGTTTTTTCAAATACCGGCAGGGATGAGTACTTCCGGAAAGTGCTGAAGGCCAAAGAGTACATTTTCGGCGGGGATATCTTCCAGGTACAGATTTCTCAACGTCTGCACCGGAAGCTGCACACCCGTCCCTTCGACGTCTACCGTGTCCTGAGAACCATCAATCCGTCTCCTTACCTCTATTATTATCATCTGCAGGATTTTCATGTTGTGGGATCCTCCCCCGAGCTTCTTGTCAGGGTCGAACTCGATGCGGCAGGGCGGAGGATGGTCGATACCCGGCCGATTGCCGGCACAAGACGTCGCGGTGATACGTTCGACGAGGATGAACGGATCTCGAGGGAGCTCCTGAGCGACGAGAAGGAGTGTGCGGAGCATCTGATGCTCATTGACCTGAGCAGGAATGATATCGGCCGGATCGCAAAGATCGGTACTGTTGAGACCAACGAGATGATGGTTATTGAAAAATATTCCCATGTCATGCATATTGTCAGTAACGTCCGCGGTGAACTTCAGGACGGGCTTACCTCCATGGATGCTTTCTGGTCGTGTTTTCCTGCCGGAACACTTACCGGCGCTCCCAAGGTGAGGGCCATGGAAATTATCTATGAACTTGAACGGGAAAAAAGAGGGCTTTACGGCGGGGCGGTAGGTTTCCTCGATTTCCGCGGAAATCTCACGACAGCTATCGCCATCCGGACGATGGTGATCAGGGATGATGTCATCTATTTTCAGGCAGCAGGAGGCATTGTTGCCGATTCGACGCCCCAGTATGAGTATGAAGAGACCATGAACAAGATGAGAGCCGGCCTGTCGGCTCTTGAAAGCATTGAACAGCCCGGCTGACAGTCAACATTGCAAACACTAATGCACCGTACCCATGAACAAGAACAGAACATCGCTGCGTTCGCTTATCCTGGTTTTTGCCGGCATTGCCGCCGGCGCCCTCATTTTCTCGAATGTCGAATTCACCCTTTCCGGCGCCGGGAGCATGCTTGGTCTTTCCAGCAGGCCCAACCTGGCCAAGGCTACCGATACGATTCAGAACCATCCCATCCGCACCCTCAGTGATTTCAACGAGGCATTCGTCAGGATTGCCGAATCTGCAACGCCCTCGGTCGTCACGATTTTCACCGAGACGACTGTCAGCAGTCCATCGCTGACCCCCTTTGATTTTTTCGGACGGCCTTTCGATGAGTTTTTCAACTTTCCCCATGGCAGAAGGGAGAATGGCAGGAAGGAGGTGCTGCGCGGACTGGGTTCTGGTGTCATCGTCAGTTCGGACGGCTATATCCTTACCAACAATCATGTTATCGACAAGGCCGATGCTATTTCCATCCGCACCTTCGACAACAGGAAAATCCAGGCCAGGATCGTCGGAAAAGATCCCAAGACCGATCTTGCGGTGATCAAGGTCAATGCAGGCGGCCTGAAGCCGATCGTGATCGGAAACAGTGACAGACTCCGCGTCGGGGAATGGGTTATTGCCATCGGCAGTCCTCTCGGCGAAAACCTCGCCCGTACCGTGACCCAGGGCATCGTCAGTGCCAAGGGAAGAGCCAACGTCGGCCTGGCTGATTACGAGGACTTTATCCAGACGGATGCCGCCATCAATCCGGGGAACTCGGGTGGTGCCCTGGTGAACATCAACGGGGAGCTTGTCGGTATCAACACGGCAATTGCCAGCAGGACGGGAGGATTCGAGGGAATCGGTTTTGCGGTGCCTTCGAACATGGCCCAGAAAGTGCTGACCTCGCTCGTCAGAAGCGGCAAGGTTACCCGGGGCTATCTCGGAGTGAGCATTCAGGATATCGACGAGAACATCGCCAAAGGCCTTCAGCTGAGAACAGCGCAAGGAGTGCTTGTCGGCACGGTCATCAGCGGCGGACCCGCAGCGAAGGCCGGCATGAAGACCGGGGATATCGTTCTCGAGTTCAATGACAGAAAAATGGAGAATTCCGCAGAACTCCGTAATGCCATTGCCAGCTTTGCTCCGGGAACCACCGTGAAGCTGAAGATTCTTCGTGAAGGCGCGCAGAAGGTGCTGAGCGTGAGGCTTGAGGAACTTCCCGACCGCAGGCAGGCTGCCGTTGAAGAACCTTCGGTATCCGCCGGCAGCTCGCTCGGTTTTTCTGCATCTTCTCTTAATGCCAAGCTTGCCGAACGGTTCAGAATGAAACCCGATGTGTCGAAAGTCGTGGTTGCCGGAATCGATCCGTCAGGCTCTGCCTACAAGGCCGGTCTCCGTACAGGCGACATCATCCTTTCAGTCGACAGGAAACCGGTTTCCTCCCTTGCCCAGTTCACCCTGCTCGTGAAGAACAAGAAAGCCGGGGAGCTTCTGTTCCTGCTTGTTGAAAGGGCTGGCAGCAGGATCTATTTTGCGTTTAATCTGTAAAGTTCCTTTGCCCGGAGATTAAAGATTGTTACATTGGACCGAGAGGTAAAGTCGGCAATGTTGCTGACTTTACTTTTTTTATTCGTCTCGTGTTCTGTCACTGTTGAACCTCATGGTGACCCGTTGCTCTTTTTCTTGCCAACTAAAATACGAACGATATGAGTGATCGAATTTATCTGACGAGGGATGGTTACAACCGGCTTAAGGAAGAGCTTCATGCATTGACGACCCATACCAGAAAAGAGGTGCTTGAGAAAATCGCCGAGGCACGATCACACGGAGACCTGAGCGAAAACGCCGAGTATGATGCTGCCCGTGAAGAACAGGCGCAGCTGGAATCAAAAATTACCGAACTGGAAAACAAGCTTTCCGTTGCCACCATCCTTGATTCAAAACAGATAAAGACAGACAGGGTTTACATTCTCACTTCGGTCAGGCTCCGTAATCTTGAAGTGGATGGAGAAGTCATCGAGTACACCCTGGTTTCATCTGAAGAGGCGGATACCGACCTTGGAAAGATTTCCGTCCGTTCACCGGTCGGAAAGGCGCTGATCGGCAAATCCATAGGAGACAGGGTCATGATCAGGGTTCCAAAGGGGGAGCTGCATTATGAGATATTGGAGATTTTTGTTAAATAACGTCCTTCAATAAAGAGTTCCTACTTCTATGGGAAAACGACAGATCATCTACAAGGGCCAGCAGATCGCCGGGAACCGGGAACTGCTGGAGAAGGAAATCAATCTGGTGACGAAAGAATCAAGGGTATGGCACGGGCGTATCATTTCGGTTGATCAGGATCAGCTTGAACTAAGGGATGCACGTTCGGGAAAACACATGTTCCGGCTCGACCAGATAGAAAGAATCTACCGTGAAGTTGTAACCGATTACTGACATGCGCAGAAAAATCGTCGTGGGCAACTGGAAAATGAACAATACCGTTGCCGAATCCATTGAACTTGCAACAGCTGTCGCCTCGAAAGCCGGTAACGGGCTGAGAAGCTGCGAAGTCGGCATATCCCCTTCGTTTCCGGCCCTGCATGAGGTCGGCAGGATTATCGAATGGAGTGATATCAGGCTTGTAGCGCAGAACTGCCATTACGAGAACGACGGAGCCTTTACCGGAGAGGTGTCAGCACGAATGCTGGCGGCGGCAGGGTGCAGTTACGTCATACTCGGCCATTCCGAACGCCGCCAGTATTTCGGAGAGACCAGTGCGATCGTCAACAGGAAAGTGGCCAAAGCTATGGCTGAAGGGCTCAGTGTCATCATGTGTGTCGGGGAGACGCTGCAGGAACGGGAAAGCGGTGCGACGGAGCGCGTCGTCACGGACCAGGTTGCCGGCGGACTTGAAGGCATCAGCGATATCAGTTCTCTGGTGATCGCCTATGAACCGGTTTGGGCGATAGGCACCGGAAGGACGGCGACCAGCGATCAGGCTGAAGAGGTTCATGCATCCATCCGTTCGACCATCAGGAATCTGTACGGCGCTCAGGACGCCGAGCATCTCAGGATACAGTACGGCGGAAGCGTGAAGCCGTCGAACGCCGCAGAGCTTTTCTCAATGCCGAACATAGACGGTGGGCTGATCGGAGGCGCCAGCCTGAAAGCGGATGAGTTCATGGCAATCGTGTCTGCCGCCTGCTGACCGCCCGCGTTCATCTTCTTGCCGAGGAAGTCATTGCAGCCGCCGTCCTGGAAACCTTTCCGGACACCTGCTGCCGTTTTTCCGCCATTCTTCACTCTTCTGCAGCTTCCTGCGATTTCTTCATTGAGCAGAAATCAGGTCCGCACATTGTGCAGAATCTTGCGCTGGCCGACCGGTCTCCCGTTGCTCCGACGTTCCGGGAATGGACTTCACGTGTTTTTACGGGATCGAGAGAGAGATTGAACTGGTCTTCCCATGCAAACGCATACCGCGCTCTGCTCATGAGTTCGTCACGGAGCCACGCTGCAGGGCTGCCTTTTGCAAGATCGGCGGCATGTGCCGCTATGCGGTGCGCGATCACCCCTTCCCTGACATCATCCCTGTCCGGAAGGCCGAGATGCTCTTTCGGCGTGACGTAACAGAGCATCGAACAGCCGAAACTGGCAATCAGCGCCCCGCCGATGGCTGAATTGATATGGTCGTATCCAGCGGCGATATCCGTCGTCAGGGGGCCAAGCGTGTAAAAAGGTGCTTCGTGACAGTATGCAAGCTGCTTGAGCATGTTTTCCTGTACGAGGTTAAGCGGTACGTGGCCCGGGCCTTCGATCATGACCTGGACGTCATGCTGCCATGCACGTTCGGTAAGTTCGCCGAGCGTCATGAGTTCACTGAACTGGGCCTTGTCGTTTGCGTCTCTTATCGAACCGGGGCGGAGCGCATCTCCGAGAGAAACCGCAACGTCGTAGCTTCTGAGTATCTCGCAGATCTCGTCGAAACGGGTAAAAAGAAAGTTTTCCTGCTCTCTTGTCCTGCACCATTTCGCCATAATCGAGCCTCCGCGGGACACGATGCCCGTCACCCGGTTCAACGCATCGGGAATGTAGTCCCTGAGGATGCCTGCGTGGATCGTGAAGTAGTCAACCCCCTGTTCGGCCTGCTCGACAAGCGTGTCCCGATAGATGCTCCACGTCAGGTCTTCGGCAACGCCACCCACTTTTTCAAGCGCCTGGTAGATCGGTACGGTACCGACCGGAACGGGAGAGTTTCTCAGAATCCATTCCCGTGTCTGATGGATGTTTTTTCCGGTGCTGAGGTCCATGATGGTGTCGGCTCCCCACCGGCATGCCCAGACCGCTTTTTCGACTTCCTCGGCAATCGATGAGCCGAGTGCTGAATTGCCGATGTTCGCGTTGATCTTGACCCGGAAATTTCTTCCGATGATCATGGGTTCCAGCTCAGGATGATTGATGTTCGCAGGAATAATGGCCCTGCCTTGCGCGATCTCGCCCCGGACCATTTCCGGTGTGACCGGCCGGAATCTGGGGTTTGCGGCGGAAAAAGAGGCAAGCCAGTCTTCCAGACCCTGGTTTTCCCTGATGGCGACATATTCCATTTCCGGCGTTATCATGCCCTTCCGGGCGTAATGCATCTGGGTTACGGCGTTTCCGGCCGGCGCCCGGCGTGGTTTTCTGCCGGTCATTGCGGGTGGGGCTTCCGGCGATTCTTCGGTTTCCCGTCCGAAATTCCAGGTATCCCTGAGAGGCGGTAGTCCCTGTTCCGGATCGTGCCGGTAATCCGGATCCCCGAACAGGCCGCTGGTGTCGTACAGGGGAAAGGATGAAAACCGTCGGCCGCTGCATTCGTAGGCCCTGCTGAGATCAATACGCCGCATGCCCACCACGATGGGATAACGGGTGCCTTTGACCATGAATCTGGCTCCGCCCGTTTCCGGGAAAAGTTGATCCTTGCAGGACGCAGGTGTTTTCAAGTTGTCCATAAGCGCTTGTCAGGTAAAAAAACACTGCAGTCATGTTGTTGCAGAAAAACAGGGTGGAATCGACAGGGCGGGAATGCCTCATCTTTCCTTGTGTCAGCATTACCTGCATCAAGTCAGAAGGGTTTGATCTCAGCCTTGCCGGAAAACAAAGCACCCCCAAGATGATTGTTCAAGCCACGATAACCAAATTCAGCCTGATTTGCAAATAGAGGCTCCGCGCTGCCTGAATGCTTGAGAAAGAGGGTGTTTTATGTAAATTAGGGGCTGTGTTTCACGAATCTGCTTTCAACTGTTCTGCTGATATGTGTATGAAAACGTTCAATCTGGTCAGGCTTTCATTGTTTCAGATGGGGTTCGGCCTCATGCTCGGCTTCGTTCAGGATATCCTGAACAGGGTCATGATCAAGGAACTCATGCTGCCGGCTACGATCGCGCTCGGACTTATCAGCCTGAAGGAACTGCTCGCCATTTTCGGTGTCAAGGTATGGGCAGGCAACCTTTCCGACCGGCTGAGCCTTTTCGGTTACCGCAGGACACCGTATATTCTTCTTGGTCTGGTGAGCTGCATTGCCTCCTTCGTGCTGTCGCCTTCGGCTGCCTATGAAGTGCAGGTCGGCGGCACGGCGTTTTCCAGGATGTTTCCAGCCCTTCTGACCGACATCGGTCTCTGGAAGCTCTGCTTCATTTTCCTGCTGTTCGGATTCGGCCTGCAGGTGGCGACCACAGCATACTATGCGCTGATTGCGGATATCGTGCCGGAAGAGCATATCGGCAAGATTACCGGTGCAAGCTGGACCCTCATGGTGCTGACCGCCATCGTATCGAACTGGACCATCGGTTCCTATCTCAAGGTCTTTACGCCTGAGCGGCTGGTGCAGGTCGCCGAAACCGGAGGCATCATCTCTCTCTGCTTCGGGCTCATTGCAATCCTTGGAGTCGAACGTCGCAATGCAGAGGCAGGCCACGGCAAGGAAAAGCACAGCATCACCTTTTCCCAGTCGGTGCGCCTGCTTTCCTCATCGCCGAAGACCCTCCAGTTCGCCTTCTATATCTTCGTCTCGATTTTTGCGCTCTTCGCGAACGAGGTGGTCATGGACCCCTTCGGCGCCGAAGTGTTCGGCATGCCGGTTTCTGAAACCACCAAACTGTTCAAGCCTACAATGGGCGGAACCCAGCTTGTCTTCATGCTGCTCTTCGGCTTCCTGCTTTCCCGGATCGGTTTCAAGCGTGGTGCCTACATCGGCAATGTCTTCGGAGCGGTCGGCTTCGCCATGATTATCGTCTCCGGCTTCATGCTCGACCATACCCTTCTGCGCATCTCGCTGGTCGTCACAGGGATCGGGCTCGGCGCTGCAAGCGTTTCAAACATTTCCATGATGATGAACATGACGGCAGGGCGCAGCGGAATTTACATCGGCCTGTGGGGTACCGCGCAGAGCCTTGCAATCTTTATCGGCCATTCAGGAGCAGGGGTCATACGCGATCTGGTCTACAGCCTCTCCGGCAACCATATGTGGGCCTATACCGGCATTTTCCTCATGGAGATAGCGGCGTTCACCATTTCAAGCGTTGTGCTTCCCCATATTTCCAAGGAGGCGTTCGAAGCGGAGAGCGAGGCGAAAATCTCGGAATTCGCCGAAACCGCGAAGACCGGTTGACGGCCCTGAGGAGCACCAGCAATGAAGCATGTGTTCGGTCCTGTTTCTTCGAAAAGACTTGGTCAGTCACTCGGAGTCGATCTTCTTCCCCTGAAAAGCTGCACCTGGAACTGCGTGTACTGCCAGCTGGGCCAGACAAGGGTTTACGCGACAGAGCGGAAGGAGTTTTTTCCGAAAGAGGAGATTCTCGAGGAGATCCGGCAGGCGGTTGCCGGGAACAGGACGCTTGACTGGATCACCTTTGTCGGCTCTGGCGAAACTCTGCTCTACAGGGGTATCGGCTGGCTTGTCCGGCAGGTGAAAGCCATGACGGACGTTCCGGTGGCGGTCATCACCAACGGATCGCTGCTTCACCTGCAGGAGGTGAGGGAGGAACTCCTCGATGCGGATGCCGTCCTTCCGTCGCTGAACGCCGGATCGGAAGAGCTGTTCAATGCCATTGACCGCCCGGCCCCTGGTTACGATTTCGCGACGCATGTCGAAGGAATCAGGCAGTTCAGAAAGGAATACCGGGGAAAGCTGTGGATGGAGGTCATGCTGATCGCCGGTCTGAACGACTCTGTCCAGGCGCTTGAAGACATTGCCGACGTTCTTGATCGGATCAGGCCGGACATGGTTCATCTTGTGCTTCCGACCAGACCGGCGGCTGAATGCTCTGTAGAGGTTCCTGGCGAGGAGAGCATTGCCAGGGCCGTTTTCATTCTTTCGAAGGTCGCTCGGGTTGTCAGTCCTTCGAAAGGGAAGATGGAGCTCGGCAGTCCGGAAAATCTGCTTGAAACCGTCACCTCGATCGCCTTCCGCCATCCCCTGCAGGTCGAGGAACTCAGACATGCGCTTGCGGAGTGTTTTCAGGACGACCGGAAACGGGTCGTAGAGGTTATGGAGGCGTTGTTTGCATCCGGACGTTTCGAATGCGTCAGGCAGGGAGGCGAACTGTACTGGATGATCCGGAGGAATGACGGTTCGCAGTGCTTGAAAGGAAAGGCTACTTGATCCCTTCCCCTCTGCATTCAGGACAGATCGACTTGCCTGAGCCCCGGCATGCGGGGCATTTCGTATGCCCTGTCCCTCTGCAGGAAAGGCAGAATCCCTTCAGCCTTATGCCCGTGCCGCCGCACGACTGGCAGACCTGCAGTCCGCTATTCTCGCACGTGTTGCAATGATGATGCCCCTGGCCGTAGCAGTGGGGGCATGATTTGATGAAGGCTTGCCTTTTTTTTCTTTTTTGCATCCGGCCGGAAGTTGCAACTCTGTTGTCGAAACCGTCTGTTCACGGCAGTCAGGACCTCCCGGCGCAGGGCGCATGCAGAAGGATGGTGTCCGAAGATCACTATACGCAAAAATATCTCCTGATCATAATGCCTGGATGTCCGGGGACTCCTGCCTGGATACGCTTTCCCATTCCTGGACATGAAGGCATTGTCAGGTCCAATCGTAAAGACTGCAGGATGCCACGGAGTGCAGAGAAATGCTTTTTTATTACGTTTTAATTCCCGATATTTACCATTGATTTCTTTTTTTCTGCGTCTCCCGATTCCTGAACCATGCGAACAGTCAACTGGATCCTTAACCACTGGTTTTTCCTGTGCTCAGTTGTGCTTCTGGCACTGATGGGGGTCATGCTGGGCATGAATCTGGTCAGCGGAGTCAGGGAAGGCCTGCGCAGCGTCAAGGGAATTCCTGCATCCATGACCTGGAAGACAGCCGAATCGCAGCATATGGGTCTGGACAACGAACACCTGGTGCAGGACTGAAGACGATCTGCCTCTTTTTCCCTGTCAGGATTCCCTCTGTTGAAATACCGCAAATGTTTGCTTATCTAAACAGATAGCTTCGATCTCTCTCACCCAGAAAGCGGTATCGACCGGACATGACGGCCTCGACTGAAAAAATGCGGCACTCCCATCTGTTCGACGAAGGCAATCCTCTCGGCGAAAGAAATACCCGCTGGGCGGTCGGACTGACCTCGGCCATGATGGTTGCCGAAATAGCGGGCGGCTGGCTGTTCAACTCTATGGCGCTGCTTGCCGACGGGTGGCACATGAGCTCACACGCACTCGCTCTCGGTCTTTCGGTGCTTGCCTACAGGGCCGCCCGGCATTTCTCCCGCGATGCCCGGTTCACGTTCGGGACCTGGAAGGTAGAGGTGCTCGGAGGGTATACGAGCGCGATCTTCCTTGTACTGATCGCCGGTTTCATGTGCTACCAGTCGGTCGAGCGGCTGTTTTCGCCCACGCCCATCCACTACGACCAGGCCATTGCCGTCGCGTCGGCAGGACTCCTGGTGAACCTCGTCTGCGCATGGCTGCTCGGCGGCGGTCATGGTCATGGTCTCGGCCACGATCATCACGACCACCATCATGGACATCATCATCACGATCTGAACCTCCGGTCCGCATACGTCCATGTGCTTACCGATGCCGCTACTTCAGTGCTTGCCATCGTTGCCCTTTTCGGGGGCAAGTACTGGAACGCCCGGTGGCTCGATCCGTTGATGGGCATCGTGGGAGCGCTTCTTGTGACCGTCTGGGCCTACGGTCTCCTGCGTGATACGGCTCGTGTGCTGCTGGATGCCGAGATGGATTCGCCGGTGGTCGACGAGATCAGGGAGGTCATTGCCGGCAGCGATTTCCTGGCAGAAATCAGCGACCTGCATGTCTGGCGCGTCGGCAGGGGAAAGTACTCGTGCATTCTCTCCCTTGTAGGAGATGCCGGCCTCAATCCGGAGCATGTCAAGCGGATGCTGAGCGTTCACGAAGAGCTGGTGCATATCACCGTCGAGGTGAACTGACGAACATCCCGCTTACCGGTGATTCGATAACCCTGCAGGCAGGGGTGTAAAGGCATTTTGGCGGGTTCCCCTTTGCTGTCACAGCATGAGCGAACCGCCTGAGACGGGAATATAGCACCCGGTCACGAAGCGGTTGTGGTCTGATGCCAGGGCAAGAACGGTACCGGCAACATCATCGGGAAGGGCTACCCGCTGCAGGGGAGTCATGTTCGCTATCATGGTTTTCTGTTCTTCAGGAAGCCATGCCGTGGCGTCGGTAAGCGTCAGGCCAGGCGCAACAGCGTTGACTCGGATACCGAACGGCCCGACCTCTTCGGCAAGGGAGCGGACGAAGGCATCAAGGCCCGATTTGGCAGTGCAGTGGGCAATGAAGCCGGACGAGGAATGCCTTGAAAGCGTACTCGATATGGCGATGATACAGCCGGCCCTTCTTTCGATCATCTTCGGCAGAACCGCCTTGCAGCAGAAAAAGGTCGCTTTGAGCTCGCCGCAGAGTTTGGCTTCGAACTCCGGCCAGGAGAAATCCCGGAAGGGTTTTACCGGGAAACCGATTGATGCATTGCATATCAGCAGATCGACCGGTCCGAGGCTTTTTTCCGCTTCCGTAACCATCGATACGACCTGCGCCTCATCACGGACATCCGCTTTTATTGCCAATGCCCTGCCATCGGCTTTCCTGATTTCCTCGACAAGAACAATCGCTTTGCTCTCGCTCTGGAAATAGTTCACCGCTACGGAAGCGCCTTCGGCAGCGAGCAGACGGGCAGTCGCCCTCCCAATGCCACGGCTTGCACCCGTGATCAATGCAACCTTGCCTTTCATGTTTCTTTCGTCCCCCTGTTTTTTGGATATCGATAAAACCGGAAATGCATCTGAAAGATAACGAAATGGGGAATGGTATCATGGTCCATTCATGCAGGCATCGGGAGGAAGAAGCAGGAGCGTGTTTTCATGAGCGGGTGTAGAGCAGGAACGGTTTCAGCCTGACTTGCCGTATAACGGGAAATCCGCGAAGCAGCCTGCTCTTTCAGGGCAGAGAGCTGCCGGAAATGCAAAAAGGCCGGAAACCTTTCCGGCTTCCGGCCTTTTTTGCCCAATGAGGTCAAAGGTTCAGAACTGGTACCTGATGCCTGCCTGAAGGTTGTGCAACTCGACCTCGGTGTCCTCATCATCAGGCCTGAAGTACCGGTACCCCAGGTCCAGCGTGGTTCCCCCGCCGATCGGGAAACCGAGTCCCGCACCGACCTGCCATGCAAAACCGGTGTCGTTGTCGCTCGTCCAGGACTCGTCGGCTTCCGCGATGCCAGCACCTGCCATCACATACGGTGTTACGCCGGAACCCGCATCGAAATCATAATACGCATTCGCCATGAGACTGAGGTACGATACGTCGTCGTCAAGATCCTCGAGTTCATGACGCTGGTATCCTACTGCCGCCTCGATCCGGACAGGATCGAAATTGTAGCCCAGGGCCGCATTCAGCAGATAGCCGGTTTCAAGACCGGTGTCGTCGGGAAATCCGACGCCTGCCGAACCGCTCACATACGGGCCATAGGTCGTTGCGACCGGGGCCGGAGGTGGTGGTGGCGGGCCGATTGGCTCGGGTGCCGGTATGGTCACCTGCGCAGGTTGAGGCGGAGCGGTGCCGTTCGCCGTTGCGATGCCGGCTGTTCCGGCAAGAAGGGCGAAGGCGAAGGTTAAGATTTTCACACTCTTTTTCATCATCGTATCATTTATGTTGAACAACGAAAGCACTATTTTCAACTAAACAGTTTTCATGCCGTAACCATTCCCCGGGGCAACCGGCAGAGGCAGGAAATCCTCTTTACCCTCAGACTTTCCGGAGAGAAGACAGGGGGCTCGAACTGTCCCGGTCAGGGAATCTGAATGACGGGATACCCCCGGTATCATCTGTCAAGTCCGGAAGCGGTTTGACGTCGTCACATGCCGTCGCAGTCGGCCCAGTTGTTGGGGGTTTCGCACCAGCGGAGATTCCTGAGGGTGACACCTTCCGGAAGGCGGTGCCGGAGCTGCTCGAAGGCCCATCTGGCAAGGCATTCAGCTGTGGGAGGTTCTGCTGTGATGACCACTCTGCTGTTGCGTTTCAGGATGAACTCGAGATCTTCCACGTCATCCTTCCAGATCGCGAATCCATGGTCGAGCTGGTCGTGGATGTGTTCCATCATGAGCTGGTGGAGGAACTTGAAATCCATGACCATGCCCTGTTCGGCGTCTCCCTGCCTGTCGATCAGCGATCCTTCGACGGTAGCCACAACCACGCCCCGGTGGCCGTGCAGCTGGTTGCAGAAGGAAAAGCTGTTGGGAAGGGTGTGGCCGTAGTCGATCTCGATTTTTCTTGATATCAGCATGATTCGGCTGCGTTGTCGGTTGCAGGTGGTTTGCATGCAAGTGTACGTAAAAAAATCCGGAATTGCACGATGCCGAGACTGTTTGCCTTGCGGTGATCGGTAGTCTTTCCGGCACCGGGGTTATCTGCCGGCGCTGCGTGGCAGGCCTTGACGGGAGACGGAATGGCATGGATTGAGCGTTTTTGCGTACATTGCCGTGTGCGGGTCGGGAGCCGGATATCCGCAAGGGAGGAAACGATTTGCCCTGTTCCGGCACTTAGAAGTATGCTGGGGCATTGCAGGAAAGTGCATTCTCCCCGGAAAAAGTCAACCATACGTTCATGAAGAAAGTCGAGAAGATCTGGGCGTCGATCGTCGGGGAAGCCAAAAAGGAGTGCAGACGCGAGCCCGAGATAGCGCTTTTTCTCGAACAGCACATACTCAGGTACGAAGAGTACGCTCCGGCTCTTGCCATGCTGCTTTCGGTGAAGCTCGGCTCGAAACATTTTCCCCCGCAGGTGCTGCAGGGACTTTTCGAGGGATTCTACCGCGACGAGCCCGGTGCGATCGATTGCGCCGTGGATGATCTTGTCGCCACCCAGCAGCGCGACCCGGCGGCAGTGAACTACTACGAAATCATGCTGTTCCTCAAGGGGTACCAGGCCATACAGTCCTACCGGCTCTCGCACTGGCTCTGGAAGCATGACCGGAAATCACTTGCCTATTTCCTCCAGAACCGGATCTCCGAGATTTTCGCCGTCGATATCCATCCTGCTGCGCTGATCGGCAGGGGGATCATGCTCGACCATGCGACCGGCCTTGTGATCGGCGAGACCGCCGTGGTGGAGGACAACGTGTCGCTCCTGCACGAGGTCACGCTCGGCGGTACGGGCAAGGAGACCGGCGACCGGCATCCGAAGGTGAGGAGATCGGTGATGATCGGTGCCGGGGCGAAGATTCTCGGCAACATCGTCATCGGGGAAGGGGCGAAGATCGGCGCCGGCAGCGTGGTGCTCGACGACGTGCCTGCCCATTACACCGTTGCCGGGGTTCCTGCCCATATCGTCGGCAGGACGGAGGTTGCTGAACCAGCCCTCGACATGAACCAGCGCCTCGTGTTTCCTGAAAACAGGCCGTCCTGAAGCGGCTTCAGGTCAGGAAGCGCTGCTGCAGAGCCGCGCGGTAAGTCTCCAGCCTTTCCCGGATTTCCTTGAAGTGGTCTCCTCCCGTTTTTTCCAGAAGGGCGTTTGCAATGACCGGTGCAACGACGGCCTCTGCCACTACTCCGGCTGCAGGCACCGCACAGGTGTCGCTCCGCTCGAAACGGGACTGCACCGCGTCAAGCGTTGCAAGATCGATGGAACGCAGAGGCGAGAGCAGCGAGGAGATCGGTTTCATCGCCGCCCTGATGTGGATCGGTTGTCCGTTTGACATGCTTCCTTCTATGCCGCCCGCGCGATTCGTTTTCCTCGTCAGGCCTTCGTTTCCTCCCGCAAACATTTCGTCGTGCACCTGTGAGCCGGGTTTTCGGGCATTGTCGAAGGCCGGTCCGATTTCAACCCCCTTGATCGCCTGGATCGACATGACTGCTGCTGAAAGGGCGGCATCGAGCCTCCTGTCGTGCTGCACATAGCTTCCGAGACCCATGGGCACCCCCGTAATGAATATCTCGATGATGCCTCCCAGGGTGTCGCCGTCTGCTTTTGCCCTGTCGATGGCCGCAATGGCCTCCAGTTCGGCTTCCCGGTCGAGCATCCGCACCTCCGACCTGTCGGCTTCCGCCGCAAGGACATCGGCGCCTCCTGCCAGCAGTTCCCGGAGCGATGCTGCTTCGAGCAGCTTTCCCGCAGGTCCGATGGCGGAGACGCAACTGCCGATCCGTATGCCGAGCTGGCTCAGGAAGGCCCTGACAATCGAGCCGGCTGCAACGCGAGCGGCGGTTTCGCGGGCAGACGAGCGGTCAATGACCGGTCGGATGTCGTCGAATCCGTACTTGACCAGGCCGAAGAGGTCGGCGTGACCGGGGCGGGGGATCGTGATCCTGGACACCTCGTCCGAGTTGTCCTCGAACTGTGCCATGGGCGTGGTCCAGTTCTCCCAGTCGCGGTTGCGGATGAGCATTGCTACCGGGGAGCCGATGGTCTTGCCGAAACGGATGCCGGAGAGCACCTCCACCCGGTCGGTCTCGATCTTCATGCGGCCGCCCCTGCCGTAACCAAGCTGGCGGCGCGCCAGCTGGCAGTTGATGTCATCTTCCCTGATCGCGATGCCGGCGGGAAGTCCTTCGACGATGGTTGAAAGGGCCGGGCCGTGCGATTCGCCTGCGGTGAAGTAGCGTATCATATATCCTGACGATAAAAAAGCCCGGCGCTGGTCGCCGGGCGGATTGTGAACAGGCCGTTTCCTTCTCGCTCAGCGAAGCCTCCTTGCGGCTTCCTTGGCGTAGTATGTAAAGATGATATCGGCACCTGCACGCTTCATGCAGAGCAGCGACTCCATCATGACACGTTCCTCGTTGAGCCATCCGTTTGCGGCAGCCGCTTTCACCATGGCATATTCACCGGAGACGTGGTAGATGGCGACAGGTACATCGAAGCGTTCCTTTGTGCGGAAGACGATGTCGAGATAGGCAAGTCCAGGCTTGACCATGACGATGTCGGCACCTTCCATGATGTCGAGTTCGATCTCCTTCATGGCTTCGTCGGTATTGGCCGGATTCATCTGGTAGGTGGTCTTGTCGCCGAACTGGGGCGCCGAGTGCAGCGCGTCGCGGAACGGTCCGTAGAAGCTCGAAGCGTATTTCGCAGCATAGGAGAGGATGCCGACATCCGAAAAACCGGCTTCGTCGAGCGATTCGCGGATGGCGCCGATGCGCCCGTCCATCATGTCGCTCGGAGAGACGAAGTCAGCTCCTGCGTTGGCATGGGAAACCGCCATTTTGCAGAGCACCTCGACGGTTTCATCGTTGAGGATGATGCCGTCCCTGACGAGGCCGTCGTGACCGAACGGGGTGAAGGGATCGAGCGCCACGTCGGTCATGATGCACAGCTCGGGGAGCTTTGCCTTGATGGCTCTGATCGCTTCCTGGAGGATTCCCTTGTCGTTGTAGGCCTCGCTTCCATCCTCTGTTTTCTGTTCAGGGATGCCGAACAGGTCGATGGCCTGAATGCCGAGATCACAGAGTTCCTGGCACTCCCGGACGGCATTGTCGATGGAGAAACGGAAACTGCCGGGCATCGAGGAGACTTCCTCGACGACATTGGTACCGGGGCAGACAAACAACGGAAAGACGAGATCGTTGACCGTCAATGTGTTTTCCTGGACGAGATTTCTGAGTGCCGCAGTCCGGCGAAGCCTTCTCGGGCGGTGGACAATGTTCAGGAGATCGATCTGGCTCATGATGCGTAATGAAATTGTGTTGTAAAAAACGAAACATACGAAAATTCATCGATATCGTGAAATGACCTGCTGCCTGGGACATCCCATTTCAAGGGATGACCGGTGGATTTCCGATATTTTCGTGAGACGTAATTGTTCAGGATACTGTTGATAAAAGAAAAGGGTTGCCGACTCATGGCAAGTGCCGTTTTTTGTCATTGCTGCAGGGATGCGTCTGCGCACGAAAGATGATCTGTCACTGTTTTTTTCCCTGAGAGGTTCCGGTTACCGGGTTGAAGCAGTGCGACTATGATAACGCAGACGTTTCAGACCCTTTACTTGATGAGGATTTCGGTGATAATGACAAAAATCATAAAAAGCAATACATTGCATATATGGCCTATTCCCCAGTTTAAACGCGTTGTACCATAGAGAAGCAGCTCCGCAACAATTGAAGAGGTGTTGGCGGGTTATTGCGACCATTAACCAGTTATCAAGAAGGAGTTTTTTATGTTGAAAAAAACAGTCAGTCATCCGTCTCCGTATGGTTATCGTACGGCAATGTCACCCGCAGCCCTTGAACGTCTCCAGTTGTTGAGAACCCAGAGGCGTCTGACAAAGCGGTATGATGTCGTTACTGATGAACCCTGCAGAAAAACCTATACGCTCGTGTTCGAGGGCGACAGTCTGCCGTCCCGTCTTGATGATTCGGCACAGGTCGTCAAGATTGCCACTGTCGAGCAGGCCAAGCACTACCTCGCACTTCTCGGGGAGAGCTGTGAACTGTTCATGTCGTCCGAATACAGCATGATGAACCCGAAGGTTGCCGCTTCGGCAAAAGGACTGACCTATCCCGGCGCACGGCTTTTTGCCAAACCTGAGATCGACGAGACGGCTGCGCTGCTGAGGAAGGTTCCTTTCGATATCAGGAGCCTTGTCTCAAGTCCGCTGGCATTGAGCGAAAATGACGATTTTCCCGGTTTGATCGACAACGGCATCGTTCACAAGAAAAGCATGCAGAACGTGCTGCTTTCCGACGTTTTCAAGGCCGGCAGATTCATGTATTTCAATATGGGATATGAAACCGGTGAATTCAATTTCGATCATGACTCCGACCATCTGCAGGGAATGCTGATCCTCGAGGCTCTTCGTCAGGTTTCGACAGCAACGGTCCACCTTGCGGAAAACGGTCTTCCGGCAGAAGGCAGAATTTCCCTGCTGCAGTACCATGCCAATTTTTATAACTATCTTACCAAGAATGCTCCGGTCGTCATCAGGACATACAACACGTTTTGTCTTGCAGAAGGGGAAAAGGACAAGGACGGTTATGTCGTAAGCCATGTGTTCCAGTGGGGAAAGCTTTGCGTTGAAACCATCCTGAAGGGCCAATCCATCAAGGATCAGGACAGGTTCAACCAGCTTTCCCGATTCACCGAGAAGCTCTCGGCAAGGAACAAGTCCCTGTTTGATGCAAAACTTGAAATCCTGCATAACCGTAAAGCCTGTGTATGAAAAAAACCGCTGTTATCGGTGGGGGCATATCGGGAATAGCGTCAGCGTACTATCTCAACCGGCAGGGGATTCCGGTCGACCTGTATGAGGCTGACCTCCATCCCGGAGGGCGGATAGGCAGCCAGTGTCTTGACGGCCGTTGGCTTGATTTCGGCGGCAAGAACATCGGCAAACGGTACAGGAGGTTTCGCGGTTTCATCGATTCGCTTGGCGGCATGGAATTCGAGTATTTCGGATTCAACACCTCCCAGCTTCTCGACGGGAGAGTCGTTTCGATCAACAAGGAGAGTGCCGGATGGTTCAATATCCTGCGGTTTTTCCAGCTTTGCGGTGTGCCGGGTTTTCTGAAGCTTCTCCCGATGGCGATTTCGATACAAAAGGAACACGATCAGGGCTTTCTTAATACCCCTTATTTCAATGCTGTCGCCGGTCGGAGCGATCATGATACGCTTGCTGCGTATTTCAGTGAACGCTGCATCAGCCATGTGATCCGTCCCGTGACGGTCAGAATGAACGGAGCCGAGCCCGATGAATGCTATCCGGGCAATTTCGGCTCGAACCTTGCTCTTCTGCTCGACAGCTACGAACAGCTGACGGAGAGCATGTTCGGCATGATCGGAAGGTTCGTTGACGCTTCGCCCCTCACCAGAGTGCTTGCCGGTTATCGGGTGACCTCGCTCTGCAGGCAAGCCGGCAGTGGTACCGTCACAGTTGATTACGAAAGCAGTGGCGTGCCGCATCAGGCGGAGTACGAAAGGGTTGTGGCGGCACTTCCCGCAGCCCAGTTATGGCCGCTTTTCGGCAGCGATGATGCCGAAGCGGTTCGCCTGCTCAGGCAGGTGCTCTATTTCCCTGTAGCTGTCGCGGTCGTGAAATACCGTGACCGCGTCTTTCAGGACGATCGCCGCGCCATGGTGTTCGACAGGCGCTTTCCGCTGAGCAATGCAGGCGCTTACGGGATCGGGGACCTTGATCTCGTGCGATATACGTTCAGCGGCAGGGAAGCCAGAAAGGTTATCATGCCGGCGACGGATCCTCAGGATGTTATCGCGACGGGTGAACGGATCATCAAGCCCTATTTCGCTATCGACGGGAACCGGCGGGAGTCGTTTCTCTATCGGTATCTTCCTGTCGGTCTTTGTGCGTATTCGCAGTACCATTCCCGTCTTCTTGCCGGACTCGACCGGATGTTCAGACCGGAACGGGGGCTGGTGCTGACAGGGGATTACTGGAGGGGGGCATCGATCGAGGCCTGCTTTACCGCTGCTTTCGAAGCTGTCGAAAAGCTTCTGAACGGAGAATCGAGTTGAATATTGTTGACTATATCAAGAGCTGTCCGAAAAAAGGGACCCGGATATCGAAATCCAACGTTCTTGCGGTTGCGATCATCGGCACGCCTGCGCATTTCTTTTTCTATTTTCTGTTCAAGTACGGATTCGGCCTTTCCTACGAGAATTTCACGCTTCGTATGACGGCCACCCTGTTCTGCTGTTCGGTACTGTTCAAGGACCGCTTTCCCCCGTTCCTCAAGAGGCATATGACACTGTACTGGCATGTCGGGCTTGTTTTCGTGCTGCCGTTCGTGTTTACCGTCAACCTCTTCAAGACGAATTTTCACGAACTCTGGCTTTACTGGGAACTGTTCATGGTGTTTGTGCTCATTTCGTTCGTTCCCAACTGGCTGATGTTTCTTGTAGACCTTCTGGCCGGCGTAACAAGTGCCTATCTTTTTGCGGTCCTGACGCTTCCCGCTGTCGAGCTGGATCCTCAGTTCAATGTTTCCCTGTATTCCCTGGTGATGTTCTTTACGATTGCGGCAGGATACCTTTTCAGCTACAGCAACAAGAAAGGGCAGCTTGCGCTTGAACGGAACAAGGCTCTGCAGGCTCTTGCAGCCGGCATTGCACGCGAGATGCGCAATCCCCTCGGGCAGATCAGGTTCAGCCTCGATGCGCTGCAGCAAGAGCTTCCGGTCTACCATCCCGGAAAACCTTCCGTTCCCATTGGTGCGCCCTCTCTGGATCATCTCTACAAGCATGTGGCAAACGGCCAGATAGCGGTTAAAAGGGGCATGCAGGTGATCGAGATGATTCTCAACGAAGTCAGGGACAGGCCGATTGACGGACGGCATTTCGTCTATCTTTCGGCGTCAGCCTGTATCCGGAAGGCTATCGATGAATATGGCTATGAGTCGGGGGAGGAGCGTGCAAAAGTGACATTTGAAAGGGGAGAGGATTTCATTGTGCGGGTTGAGGAGACGATGCTGATCTTTGTGCTGTTCAACATCATCATGAATGCGCTTTATTTTCTGCGTGTATGTTCCGGGGGAGGTATTTTCATCAGCCTGAAAAAGGGCTTGACGGGAAATACCATCCATGTCAGGGATACCGGCCCCGGCATAGCGAAGGAAAATCTCCCGAAACTGTTCGATCCGTTTTTCACTCTGGGCAAGAAGGGGGGCACCGGTCTCGGTCTTGCCTACTGCAGGCGGGTGATGCATGCATTCGGTGGAGAAATCCGGTGTGAATCGGTCAAAGGCGAATTCACCGAGTTTATTCTGAGTTTTCCGGTTGTCGCTCAGGAGGAGTATACCGCCTATACCAGATTTCTGCTTGAAAGCAGCCGGCCTGTCTTTGAAGGAAAACGCATCCTGGTTGTCGATGACGATGCCGCAAGCAGAATACTTTTCAGAAAATTCATCGAGCAGATGGGTGCCGTGATTGAGGAGGTGTCCAACGGTCAGGAGGCCATCGATCTGCTCCGGAAGAAACGGTTCGAACTTGTCGTCATGGACCTGAATATGCCTGTCATGGATGGTTATGAGGCCACGGAACTCATCAGGGCCGGCACGGCAGGCATTTCAGCGAGGAAAATTCCGGTTGTCGCCTATACGGCAGAGCTGCCGTCCATGGTGCGGGGCACAACGGAAAGGGTCGGCATGCAGGGGCTGATTGCAAAGTCGTCCTCTCTTCATGAACTGGTAACTTCGCTGTCACGATATATGCAGGCTGCTCTTCCGGAACTGCCTGTCAATGAACTTTCCCGGAGAAACATTCTCGTTGTCGATGATTCGGCAGTCAACCGCCTTGCAGTCAAGCTTGCGCTGGAAAAACGGGGATTTCTCGTTTCCGAAGCCGCTCACGGAATGGAAGCCCTTGATGTCATGCAGGCCTCCTCTTTCGATCTTGTACTTATGGACATCCAGATGCCGGGACTCGATGGTCTTGAGGTGACAAAACTTATCCGAAGAAGCGGGAATGGTCAGGTGGCTGCGATTCCGATTATCGGTCTGAGCGGAGATTCCGACAAGACACTGATCCAGAACGCATATCGGATCGGAATGAACGATTTTCTCGTCAAGCCGGTCGATAACAGCAAGCTTGTGCAGAAAATTGATCACTTGCTCACGGGAGTCATACAGTAAGGGGGCCTTTCTTTCAGTCTGTGCCTGCCATATGACCATGCCGTGATCGTGGTGATTTTAGCAAGGGGTCGTTCACGTTTTTCAGGATATCGCTATATTCCTGATCGTTGAACGGCGTATACCAATCCTACCCTCTCATGACTGAAGAACTGCAGCTCGCCCTTGAACTTGCCGAAAAGGCAGGACAGCTTACCCTCGAATTTTTCAACCGGAAATCCCTTCGGGTCCTTACAAAGCGTGATGATACTCCGGTGACTGAAGCGGACCGGAAGGCAGAGGAGCTTATCCGCAGCGGAATCCATGCGGGGTTTCCCGGCGACGGCCTTTTCGGGGAGGAGTTGGGGGAAGAGGCTTCATCGAACGGCAGGCGCTGGATCATTGATCCGATCGACGGAACCCGTTCGTTTATTCATGGCGTTCCCCTTTACGGAGTCATGATCGCTCTTGAAGTCGAAAGCAGGATACAGCTCGGCGTCATCAATTTCCCGGTGCTCGGGCAATTGTATCATGCGGAGGTTGAAGGAGGGTCTTTCATGAATGGAGAGAAGATATCCGTTTCAGAAATCGGGGGCCTTGCCGGGTCCACGCTGGTTTTTACGGAGAAGGAGTACCTGCTTGATCCTTTTTCAGCGCATCCGGTCGATCGACTCAGAGAACAGGCTGGCCTGGTACGCGGATGGGGAGACTGTTACGGTCACATGCTGGTTGCGTCGGGCCGGGCGGAGATCGCTGTTGACAAGGTCATGAGTCCATGGGACTGTGCGGCGATCATTCCCATACTTGGTGAAGCCGGCGGGTGCTGTTTCGATTATGAGGGCAGAACGGTCATCAACGGGAAAGGACTTGTCAGTACAAACAGGATTCTCGGGTTGCAGCTTCTTGAGGCGGTCCGGTCAGGGGCCGGGAGCGAAGGCTGACCGTGTGATCAGTTCTGAAGCAGTGCTTTTGCAATGGCTTCGGCAAAATGAGGCCCATCGAAGTATTCCGGAATGATGTCCACCTGTATGCCGAGTTTTTCAAGGGCGCCGGCTGTCGTGTTGCCTATTGCCGCAACGAGCACCTGACCGGGAAGCTTTTCGCGGCCGATCGCCTCAAAAAAATTGATGGCCGTCGACGGGCTTGTAAAAGAAAGACAGTCGAGTTTTCCTGAAACAAGGAGTTCCCTGACCTGCCGTGTCTCTTCCGGAGAGGGATGCAGGTTTTCGTAGACGGTCAGTTCAACACAGCTTCCGCCGCGGCGGACAAGCAGCTCCGGAATGGTGCCGAGCGAAAGGCTGCCCCTGACGAAAAGGAAGGTTTTTCCTTCAATATCCCCCGGTTCGATTGAGGCCATGAGATTGACGGCATCGGCAATTTTTGGCAAGGGCTCGGTCCTGATGCCGTGCTCCAGAAGGTCGGCCGAGGTTGTTTTTCCAACCGCCCATATACGCGCCTGCTGCAGATGGGAGAGTTTTTCCGGAGACTCGGCAAGGATTTTTTCAAGAAAGAACCGGACGCTGTTGGCGCTCGTAAAAAAGATGCCTGCAAAATGGCTGATATCGGGAACCTTCCAGCCGAAAACCGGTCTTATCTCGATCGTCGGAAAAACAACCGCATTAAGGCCGTACTGTTCAAGCTCCCTGACAAACGGTTCAGCCTGATCTTTCGGGCGGGTTACCAGGACAGTTTTCATCAGCGGGTCTTGCGGATATCGGCAAGAATCCTGTCAGCCCCGAGCTTCAGCAGTTCCTCGGCAAGCTCTACGCCTGCGGCCTCAGCCTGTTCCGGAGCAGTGACGTTGGTTTTCGTGATTTCGTTGCGGATGGCGGTTTTGCCATCAACCGACCCGACATACGCCAGGAGTTTCAGCGTGTTGTTCCTGAATGACGCGTAGGCTCCAATGGGAATCTGGCAGCCTCCCTGCAGGTGTCTCAACAGTGCACGTTCGGCCTTACAGCAGTATTCGGTGTTGGCATGGTTCAGAATCCTGACGATATCCCTGGTCTGTTCGTCGTCGATGCGGGTTTCGATACCGAGAGCACCCTGTCCGACCGCAGGCAGCATGACTTCATGGGGAAGAATCTCGGAGATACGGTCACCGAAATTGAGACGGTGCACGCCGGCGTAGGCCAGCATCATGGCATCGAATTCCCCTTCATCGAATTTCTTGAAGCGGGTGTTGAGATTGCCTCTTATGTCGCAGATTTCAAAGTCGGGACGCATGCTCAGAAGCTGTGACATGCGGCGCAGAGAACTTGTTGCCACCTTTGCGTTCTGGGGAAGATCCTTGAGGCTCTCTCCTGATTTTGCAATGATGACATCACGGGTATCCTCCCGTTCGGTAAATGCCGTGATGATAAGACCTTCCGGAGTTCCGGTCGGCACATCCTTGAGGCTGTGTACGGCAAGATCGATTTCCTTGGCAAGCAGATGCTTTTCGATATCCTTGGTGAAAAGACCCATATCCCCGATTTTTGAAAGGGGAGAGTCAAGCAGCACGTCACCGGTTGTCTTGACGAGTTTCAGGGTGATATCGAGTTCCGGAAAGTGCTTTGAAAGCTCTGCTTTGGTGAATTCCGCCTGCCATAATGCCAGGGGGCTGGATCTGGTGCCGATAATAAGCTGTTTTTTCAATGCGGTTACTGATTTTATTGGAGTGACTGATTCGGTTCTTCAAGATCAAAGATGTTTCTGACCAGGTTAACCCTGCTGGGAATGGTATCTGCAGTGTCGATGGGTGCCTTAAGCATCTTGATCGGATGGTGAAGGATTTTCTTCAGGATACGGTCGGTAAGATGCTCCATGCGCTTCAGTTCTTCCTCGCTCACCTTGTAGCGGTAGCGTTCAAGTTCCTTTTCCTTGATTTCAATGAATTTCGACTGGAGATCGACGATCGTCGGCCGCACCTTGAGAGTATTGATCCATTGCCCGAAGCCGACAAGCTCTTCCTCGATGATGCCCTGCACTTTCGGCAACTCGGCCCGGCGCCGTTCAAGATTCTTGTCGATGATATGCTTCAGGTCGTCGATGTCTTTCAGGAACATATTCTGAAGCTTCGCAATCTCCGGATCGACGTTCCGGGGCAGGCCCAGGTCGAGGATGATGACCGGCTTGAGACGTCGCTTCGCCATGCTCTGCTGCATTTCATGGTCCCTGAGCACGTAATCTTTCGTGCTGACGGCCGTAATGATGATGTCGAACTCATGCAGATGCTCCTTGTATGTTTCGAACGGGAGTACTTTGCATGTGCCAAGCTCTTCAGCAAGGGCTTCCGCCTTGGAAAGGGTCCGGTTGGTAATGACGATATTTCTCGCGTTTTTCTGGTAAATATGTTTGGCTGCCAGTTCTCCGGTTTCCCCTGCTCCGATAAGGAGAACCCTTTTCATGGAAAGATTCGAAAAAATCTTCTGGGCAAGCTCAACTGCGGCATAGCTCACCGAAACGGCCCCCTCCATGAGCTTTGTTTTGGTCTTGACTTTTTTTGCGACACTGAATGCCGTATGGCAAAGCCTGGTTATAAGAATGCCGGCGGCACCTATTTCAGCAGCGATCCGGTAAGCGTCCTTGACCTGGCCGAGAATCTGTCCCTCTCCAAGAATGAGCGAGTCGATCGCACTTGCCACTTCAAAGAGATGGCGTGCGGTTCCGCAGTAAAAGCGGCTGAAGAAATGCTCGGGTCGGACCTCTTTTCTTGCTTCCTTGTAGGAGATCAGGTATTCCTTCAGGTATTCGGAGGTGACTTCAGGAATGGCAGGAACCACATACAGTTCCGTGCGGTTGCAGGTTGAAAGCACCATTGCTTCGTTGGCAATACCGCTCGAAATGAGATCGTTGATGAATTCCTTGTTTTGAACTTCTGAAAGTGCGATCCTTTCGCGGATTTCAATAGGTGCTGTTTTATGGTTGACACCGACTGAAATGATGTTCATGGCAAGAGTTATTTAAGTGAGCTGATTATCAGTGAGCCATGCAAGTAAAGAGCTGTAAGGAGCAAGAACAGGAAAGACAATATATTTCAAACAGCTTAATTTTCAAAAAAGAGCGGGTCTAAAAGGTGAAACGGTGAAACGTTGGCGTCATGAGGCTCATCAGGAACAGAAGCGCTGTGGTGAAAACAAACAGAGTGATCAGCAGGACGGCCATGTGTTTGGTATCCCATCCGAACAGCGGTTTGATGAAAAGACTGATGCCGTACAGGAGCCAGATGAGAACAAGCGTGACAAGTTTCGGTTCAAGCAGGGCGATGGTTCCTTGTGTTGTGCGCTGTTCCATGAAACCGGCAAACAGGGTGATAGAGAGGAAAAAAAAACCGAATGCGACAGCGTGCATGATCAGCAGTTCGAGAACCTCGAGGTTCGGGAGCCGCTGGAACAGCAGGCCGAATTTGTTGCGCCGTATCTGACGGTACAGCAGCAGGTAGAGGTAGCTGTAGAGGCCTGCGATTGCGATTGCGCTGAATCCGAATATCGATGCGATCAGGTGGACGCCGATGCCGAAACCGTGAAATGAGGGACCGGTTCCGGACGAATTGGCAGTCAGAATGGAGGAGAACAGCTCGGCGCCTGCAGCAAAGGAAATGACAAAAAAACCCGTCTTGTCGCTTTTTGTGGTGAATTCTATGAACATGTAAGTGATTGCAAGCGTGAGTGCAACCATACCCATGAGGTTGTAGGTCGAATAGCTGAGCCGGTAGCCTTTCATCGAGGTCAGAATGCCGAGATACGCGACATGCATGACGATGGTCAGAATAAGGGACGGCTGTTTATAGACTTGAGCGACCCGAAAATCCCTGAAAAAATGAACACCGTACAATGCCGTTGTGATCAGGTAAAGCATTGCAACAGCCTGTGTCAGAATGAACAGTATGATATTGTTGCCAAATATGTTAGCCATGTTCCGGAATACGGCGGTCGTTGGTGGTTCCTGTGTCTTCCGGAGCTCAGAGAGGAATGTCCGCTGTCTTCTGAAGCCGGAAATCTTGGACGGGGCCTGCAAATCAATGGAAAAAGTGTATATTCGGCCCGTAACGTACTGAAGTAAAATATACTTATTTATCGCTAAAAAGATGACCAGGAAACAGAATATTCGAAATATCGCCATCATCGCCCATGTAGACCACGGCAAAACGACCCTTGTTGATGCAATTTTTCAGCAGACCGGCGTTTTCAGGGACAATCAGCAGGTGAACGTCAGGGTGCTGGATTCAAACCCCCAGGAGAGGGAACGGGGGATCACCATCTTTTCAAAAAATGCAGCAGCCCACCATAAAGGTTGCAAGATCAATATTGTGGATACTCCCGGGCATGCCGATTTCGGCGGAGAGGTAGAGAGGATCCTGAAAATGGTAGACGGCGTTCTTCTGCTTGTCGATGCCTTCGAAGGGCCGATGCCCCAGACCAAGTTTGTGCTCAGGAAGGCGCTCGAACTCCATCTGAAGCCGATTGTCGTGATCAACAAGATAGACCGTCCCCTGGCCGATCCTGTAAAGGTTCATGATCAGGTACTCGACCTGTTCATCGCTCTCGGTGCTGAAGAGGATCAGCTTGATTTTCCCTATGTGTTTACATCGGCAAAACTTGGCATCGCCAAATACAGTATGGATGATGCCGATCATGACATGGGTCTTCTGCTTGACATGATCGAGCGAGAGATTCCCGCTCCTGAGGCTGACGATGAGGGCGGGTTCCAGATGCTGGTGACCAGTCTCGACTACAACGAGTATATCGGTAAGATCGCCATAGGACGTATTCACCGGGGGAGAATCGCTCCCGGAAACCTCCTTTCCATCATTGATGCTGCAGGTGTTCAGGGAAAAGGAACGGTATCGAAGGTTTTTCTTTTCGACAAACTGCAGCGGACGGAGGTCGCCGATGCCTCTTCGGGTGACATTGTCGCCCTTGCCGGAATTGCCGATGTCCAGGTCGGTCAGACACTCGCGTCGGTAGACTGTCCCGAACAGCTTGCATCGTTTGAAATAAGCAAGCCAACGCTTTCCATGCTTTTTTCGGTCAACGATTCGCCATTTGCCGGTCAGGAAGGAAGGGAGGTGACGAGCCGCAAGATCAGAGACCGTCTTATGAAGGAGGTCATGACCAATGTGGCGCTCCAGGTCGAGGAGACCGACAGCGCAGATACGTTCCGTGTATCAGGCCGGGGAGAGCTGCATCTGTCGGTACTCATTGAAACCATGAGGCGTGAAGGTTTCGAACTTGCGATTGCAAGACCTGAAGTCATTACCATGATCGACGGCAACGGGGTGCTTCTCGAACCGGTCGAGCATGTGACCATCGATGTTCCGGAAGAGTACACAGGCGTCATCATCGAGAAGATGGGCCGGAGAAAGGCAGAAATGGTCCATATGAGTACCCTGAGGGGCGGTATGGTAAGGCTCGAGTTTGAAATTCCGACCAGAGGTCTGATCGGATACAACCTTGAATTCACAACCGACACGAAAGGTGAGGGGATGCTGTCCCATGTCTTCCATAACTACCAGCCTTTCAAGGGAAAGCTGCCTTCAAGGGAAACCGGCGCGCTTGTGTCTGCTGAAACCGGTCTTGCGGTAGCGTATGCGATTTCAGGGCTTGAGGACCGGGGCTCGTTTTTTGTCGGGCCGAACACCAGGGTCTATGAAGGCATGGTGGTTGGCGAGTCTACAAGGGATCTGGACATCACGGTCAACATCTGCAAGACGAAAAAGCTGACCAACATGAGGGCATCCGGTTCAGATGAGGCCATCCGGCTCACGCCTCCGAAAAAACTCTCGCTCGAACAGGCTCTCGAGTTCATCAATGACGATGAACTGGTGGAGGTCACTCCGGAAAACATCAGGTTACGGAAGAAAATCCTTGATGCAAACCAGAGAGCGAAGGCTGCAAAAAAGGCAAAAGGATAGAGGCCTGTTCAGACATACACGATCTCGATTCCCCCGATATAGTCAAGCAGTTCATCCGAGAGCCTGAGGAGGGCAATGCTTTCCCGGCGGAGTGCTGCAGCCTGGATTTCCCCCCCCTTCAGGGTAAGGGCGTCGAAGCCGTAACCTCCTCCGGTGCCTTTCATGTTGTGGCCGATGATCCGTATCGCTTCGAAATCCTCGTTTTGCAAGGCTTCCCTGATTCGTACCGCATCATTCCTTCTGTTGTCGAGATAATCCGGAATGAGCTGTTCCAGATCCTTGTCGATGTAGACGGTTTCTTTTTCCGGCATGACAGTGATGCAGTTATGGTTGAGGGTTTTCAGCCAAGGTCGTCGGGTTTTCCGCAAAATTCTATTGCCTCAAGCAGTTTTGCCTTTTTGATGGGTTTTGTCAGATGCCCGTCACAGCCTGCATCAAGACATTTCTGGCGCTCATCTGTGGTTGCGTGAGCCGTCAGTGCGATGATAGGCGTCCTGATGTTCCGGTGTTCTTGTTCAAATGCCCGAATGGTTCTGGTGGCTTCATATCCGTCCATGGCCGGCATCTGTATGTCCATCAGGACAAGGTCATAGATGTTGCTCTTGAACTTTTCAACGGCACTGAGGCCGTTCGAGGCGATATCGACGGCATGAGGAGAATTGGCAAGAAATGCCCGAATCAGCACCTGATTGTCCGGATTGTCTTCGGCGATCAGAATTTTACGACTCCTGACCGATGGTTTTTCTGCATTGTTCCCGGCAGGCAGGCTTTTTCTGCCAAGGGCCATTGATACCGCATCAAGCAATGCCTGCCGCTTGACCGGTTTTACAAGCGGCGCAATCAGGCCCATTTCCCTGAACCGGGTGAAATCCTGTTTCTGAGGATCGGAACTGAGCAGCAGGCAGGCAGTGTTCAGGGCGTCATCATGCTTGATGGTTTCAGCGATTTCCGAGCCGTCGATGTCCGGAAGACGTCCGTCAAGCACGACAAGTTCGAATGGATTGCCGTTCTCCTGGGCTTCATTGAGTTTTCTGATAGCCATCGTGCCGGTTTCAGCTTCAGTGACGATGGCTCCTGAATTCGACAGGGTTTCCTTGAGAATGACCCGGTTTGCCGTGTTGTCGTCAACCACAAGGATCCTCGAACCGTTGATATCGGCAGGCAAGCTTGATGAAGAAAGGTCTTTTTCAGAGGGGATGCCGAACGTGACGGTAAAGGTGAACGTACTGCCTTCTCCTTCCCTGCTGTCAACAACAAGGGTTCCTCCCATGAGGTTGACCAGTCTTTTGGAGATGGCAAGCCCGAGTCCTGTTCCCCCGTACTCCCGCGTGGTAGAGGAGGATGACTGGGTGAAATTTTCAAAGATGATGGGCATCTTGTCCTCCGGAATTCCTATGCCTGTGTCGATGACGGAAATGGCAATCGGTACCCTTGCAGGGCCATTCTGGGAGAGGGTTTCTCCAAGTGAAGACTCCGGTGTGGCGAGCCTTACTTTTACGGTTACCGATCCTCTTTTTGTGAACTTGAATGCGTTGCCGATAAGATTGACCAGAACCTGGCGGAGCCTTGCCGGGTCGCCAATTACCATTGCGGGTATGTCCGGATCGATGACAATGTTGAAAACAAGTCCTTTTTTCCGCGCCCGTTCTGTCATGATGTCGCTGGTACCAGTAACCAGTGAAAGAAGGTCGAAACCTGTCTGTTCGAGTTCAAGGTGACCGGCCTCGACTTTTGAAATGTCAAGAATGTCGTTGATGATGTTCAGAAGACTTTCACCGGCAGACTGGAACATCGATACATATCGTTTCTGCCGCGGATTAAGCTCTGTTTCATTGAGAAGTTCGGCCATGCCGATGATTGCATTCATGGGAGTACGGATTTCGTGACTCATGTTAGCAAGGAATTCGCTCTTGGCAGCACTCGCCTTTTTCGCTTCGTCGGCAAGCACATTGGCCCTTTTGGTTTCTTCGGCCAGTTCGGTGTTCAGCTTTTCAGTGTGTGCGAGAGCCTGCTGCAGTTTTTCCTGGGATTTTCTGATGTTTCTTGTTCCCATCCGGATGCCGAAGATTCCCATCAGCCAGAAAAAGCTGTGCCCTGAAACGAGCCCGAACAGCTGCCTGTTCTTTGCCGAAAGGTAGATCTCCATCGGAAGTGAGATGCTGAGTCCTCCGATGATATCCCCGGTTTTATATCCCTGCTTGGCATGGCACTGCAGGCAGGGTTTTCTTGCCACGAGCGGACGCATGAGACGGATGTACTGTTTTGTTCCGGTGGTGTCGAAGGTTATCCTTTCGGTGGCACCTTTCTGAAATACCTGCAGAGACTGTTTTTCCCACGAATCCGGCTTGTTTTCGGGCAGTAAGGGCGTCAGCCCTGAAAGGTTGCTGCCGATGTCGTATTTTTCCCTGTCCGGACCGTGAAAACGTGTTGAGACATTGGCAATGTTCGACAGTGAAATGATTCTGCCTGACGGACTGATGATTTTCCTGTTATGAAGCAGATCTTCAGGCATCAGGGGTTTTTCACGCTGTTCGATAATGGTGAACGCCCTGTCCTTGAAAGGATCCCAGTAGCGAAAATCGATTTCCTTGTCATAGGCCTGCCGTGCATGTGCCGTTGCGATGTTGTAAACGGCACGGTTCATCTGGTAGTATGAAATCCAGAAGGAAACGGCAATAGCCAGCGTCCAGGTAAGAGAAAACGTCAGGGTCAGACTGTCAAGGATCGGCCGGGAATTTCCTGTGCTTGTCATACTCGTTGGCTCTGACGGGGTAAGGTTCCCCGCGGTTGTTTGCTTTGACGCTTCACTCGGGATGGCTGATCAAATCATTCACGAGATGTCTTCGCAGCAGCATCCGACATGCATTTTCCCTTCAGTTCAGAAGGTAATGAACCGGTTTGCACGGGGGGAAAGCTTTCCGCCCTTCTAACATAAACAGAATCAGGAACAAGGAGAAACTATTTCAAGAAGGAAACATACAGGAAAAACATACGTGCCGAACGTTGTCAAACATAAGGATGGGGATGGGTGCCTTGCTGTGTAGCTGTAATGTACTCAACGTCACCTTCTTTGCGAAGCAGGTCAATACCCGAGGGGCAGGGCTGCGCAGTGTACAGAAAGAATAATCATGAGAGAAAATCGTGCAGAGGCATCATTGCTGAAAAAAAAGCCTGCGGAGTTCCGTCTGCGCCTTTGCAATCAAGTCCAGCACTTCTGACACATGCAGTTTTTTCATCAAGGCAATCTCTTCCACTGATTTTTTTTCCATTTCAAACAGGGTATACATTTCCCGTTCCCCATCAGGAAGCTTCCCGATGCAGTCCAGCAGTTTAGACCGGTCGTCCCTGGCATGGACTGAGGAGTGGCTATTGAGAGCCGGGAGAGGCTGCTCGCCGAAAACCTCTTTTTTGCCGGATTCCGGAGCGGGAGCGATGTCGTTCCGGCTGGCGGGAAAAAGCTCTTCTGCAGTTGCCGGGGCGGGTATTTCCTCATTCACCTCCCCGAACAGTCTGACGAATTGCTGAAAATCGAGGCCTTTCGCCTCACAGGGACGGATGCTGCCGTTCAGGATTTCTGTTGCAAGCTTTTCAAACTGGTGGCCGATTTCCGGAATCCGTACGGCGAAGTCGAAACTGTCGTCAAGATCTCTTGCCCTGGTGTTGTGGGGGATTTTCATGAGTACCGTGATTCCAGCCGCCTCCGCATATTTTTCTGCCATACCGGTGCCGTCGTCGCGGTTGATGATCAGGCCGAGAAGTCTTGACCTTCCGCCCACGGTCCTGAAATAATTGTTGGCCTGGCAGATGTTGTTTGCTGTAAAAATCGACTGGCGGTCGTTGCTGGTTACAAGAATCACCTCTTCACTCAGCGAACGGGCCAGAGGCGTGGCGAAACCGCCGCACACAACATCTCCGAGAAAATCCATCAGGATGATGTCGATGTTCCATCTGAATATTCCCAGTTTTTCAAGGACATCGAATCCCGAGATGATGCCTCTTCCGCCGCATCCCCTGCCTACCTGGGGGCCTCCGAGTTCAATGCCGTATATCGGCTGGGGAAAGCCGGGCACAGAACGTCTGAAGACGATATCACTGACGCTGACCTGCTCGTTTCGGGAATTTTTTTCTGCAAACACCTCCGTGACGGTGGGGAGTGATATGCCGCCGAACAGGGAAGTCGTGGAGTCGTGCTTCGGATCACAGCCAAGCTGCAGCACTTTTTTGTTCATCAGGGCAAAGGTGGCGCTCAGATTGGTTGTCGTGAAGCTTTTCCCTATCCCCCCCTTTCCGTAAATCGCGATGGTCCTTTGCGCCATGATTTGCTCATTCCTCCTTTGTGCCGGTCACGTAACATTCCTTCTGCTGCTTTTTCGCCTCTGTTTTCCAGTAAATGATCATTTTCAGGCAATCGGGATCGTTGAACGCTTTCATATAGGCTGTAGTGAGATCATCACCGACCATACACTGATGCGTGAAGATTTTTTCCGCATTCAGCTTTCGTCCGGCAATGAGCTCCCGCACTCGCTGCAGATCCCCTTTGGCCCATTGTCTGGCAGCAATGAACGAGAGCTCCTTTTCAAATGCCGGGGAATAATCGATGTTCATCCGCTGGTAATAACCGCCAAAAATCACTACGCCATGAAATTTTACGAATCGCAGGCCGGTTTCAATGGCGGACATGACTCCGGTACTGTCGATCAGTACGTCGAATTCATGACCGGCAAGCGCAACGGAAACATCCTGCAGGGCCGGATTGACCCTGAGATCGGCAGAAGAGACATCGAGTCTGTTCTGGTACAGTTCGGTTGCGGCAACAAGATCAGCCCCCATATGCCGGGAGAGGTCGGTTGCCAGGATACCTACGGCACCCTGGCCGAGCACCAGGATTTTCTTCCCGGGTACCTTGGCGAGATCGACGATGTGCAGTGCCGTTGCCCCCAGAGGCAGCGCAATGCCGCACTGGGGATTGGTGATGCCGTCGAGAACGGTGATACTGTCTACCGGGCAGACGATATACTGCGAGGCTCCTCCAAAAGCCGCATTGACGTCCTGATAACCGAACGAGCCGGCAATGTAGGCAAATTTGCCGATGAGGTTCTGGTTGACATGATCTCCAGCCTCGATGATCCTGCCAACGGTTTCATAGCCGGGAATAAACGGAAAGATGAATGGCGGAGAGGGGATCAGGCCGTTATAGGCCATTTTTTCAGTGCCGGTACTTATGGAGGACCAGTAGGTTTCAACCATCACATCTGTCGAAGAGACCGGTTTAAGGGTCACATCGGCGAGTTCGATCTGACGGATGCCTCTGAAGACGATTGCTTTTGATTGCCTCATTGCCGTCATGCTTTCTCAAAGTTAGACTGTCTGCTGGGCCTTGATCTTTTTTTCATGGTGTTTTTCCAGAAGGAGCCGAATGAGGAACTGGGCGGCATTGATCAGGTAGCTGAGGTAGGCAAGCAGGGCGGTCCAGATCAGGATATGTTCTTCAAGGCCTATGAAAAAAAGAATGAAGTACGAAACATGCACAATCATGGCGATAGCGCTGCCAAAATCCTCCCAGAAGAATTCGGGTGCGAAGGCAAAAGCTCCGAATACCTCTTTTTCGAAAAACCCGCCTGTGACGAAGATCAGGATCAGCATGAAGGTCTTCAGGGAGACAAAAAAAGTTACCCATCCGAAATCGGTGATCCACAAGCCTTCCTTGTAGAGGTAGGTGACCGTCAGACCCATGAGAAAGATAACAAACTGGATAGGCGCAAGAATTCCCTGAACCCTTGTCCAGACCGAGGCATTTCTTTTCTGCAGTTGTTCCGGAGTGTAGCGAGGCATTGCATGAGCAGATCTAAGAGTGAAGAAGCAGCAGTCGCAGTTGCAACTCCTTGTGAAAAAAGCACTTGAATATAGTAAAAATGGCTGGCCGTCAAAACCGTTTCCTGCATGTATGGGTCAGGGTCATTCGAGTTTCCAGTCATAGGTGTTATAGAGTGCCGAAAGGAGATTCACCTCGACATTGCCTATTCTTTTGTGGAACCCTTCAAGTTCATCGTAATAGTACAGAAAGGTGCGGGGCTGCTGGTCATGCAGGATTTGCTGGTAGGCTTTCCAGAGTGACAGCTCTTCCTGCTTCGGCAACGGCTTGCCGAGTTTGTCGATTACTGCATCAAGGCGCTCATCCTGGAATGCCGAGGAGTTGAACGGACGATTGGCAAAGTCGGAACCCCAGATAACGAGCTGAAAGGGAAGCGTTTCAGCGGCCAGCCCTGAAAGTGCCGCATCGTAACGGAACTCATTCTGGTTTTTCAGGAAAATAAGGTTCTCATCGAAGGCGAGTCGGCATTCGATGCCGATGTTCCTGAGGTTTTGCTGGATGATGGTAGCCGCATAATTTCTTCTCGGGTTGCCCACGGCGGCAGCAAGCACAAAGGAGAATCTTGTTCCGTTTTTCTGCAGGATACCGTCCGGACCGGGTTTCCATCCGGCCTCCCGCATCAGGCTCAGCGCCTTGTCAGGATTGAAGTCATAACCATGCAGGCTCTTGTCTGCGATGCCGGTATAGGCGGGAGACAGCGTGGTGTTGACAATCTGGGCATGGTCCGGGCCCATGAATCCGTCAATGATCGCCTGGCGGTCGATTGCGTAGGTCATGGCTTGCCGTACCCGCCTGTCTCCGAAAAAGCGGTTCGGTCTTACTGTTCTGTCCTTCCTGTATGCCTCACCGTCAATGTTCAGCCAGACGATGCTGTCAAAATAGCGGTTTTTTACAGGTTTGATCGCTATTTCCGGGTTGGATCGTTCAAGTTCCCTGACATCTTTCGGCGTGATGCCTCCTGCAGAAAGAAGCGCATCGATCTGTCCGGATTTCAGCATGGCCAGCCGGGTCGTGTATTCGGGAACGACAAGAAAGGTAAGGGTCTGAGTGGCAGCCGGATGGGGCAGGGCGGAAGTGCTGCTTGATAGGAGAACAAGTTTTGCCTGTCTTGTCCACTCTCTGACCCTGAAGGGGCCCGCACCGACTACCGGAGTTTGTGCAGCCCTTTGCCGGATTTCCCCGGGAGGTATGGAACTGAAAATATGGGTGGCGACAGGCATGAGGTCGTTGAAATGGTCAAGCACGACAGATGGCGCCATCTGTCTGTTGAAATGAAGGATGAGAGTCGTATCATCAGGTGTTTCAACCGCGTGTTCAAAATCAACCGAGCCGTCCGTCCTGGTCAGGAGATCCTTGAGATAGTGCTGGCGGGTGCTGGCGATTGCCGGATGAGCGTAAAGCCTGTAGGAGTAGCTGAAGTCATGCGAAGTGACTTTCTTTCCGTCTTCCCAGGTTGCCTTGTCATCAAGATGGAATGTCACTGTCTTTCCGTCCTGTGAAAATTCCCATCTCCTTGCGGCGGAGGGCAGGTACTCAATCTGCCCTTTTGTCTCGTCGTAGGAAGGTTTCACAAGAGAGGGGTAGATCAGGGTACAGACTTCCCTTGCGAGAGAGAGCTGCATGAGCAGCGGATTGAGGTAATCGAAATCCGCTGCTATGCCGACCACGATATGGTTTGAACGAAGTTTGTCTGCTGAAGGCCGTCTGCATCCTGAAATGACTGTCAGGAGCAGAAGGCCGAGAAGGAGTGAGACTGTTTTTTTTTGCATGGGCGATGTTCCGTAATCGTTACAGCCGGTTGTATGGGGTATAAGATAGTGTTATTCATCATCACTATCGATATGGATTCAGCGTCAGGGAGTGTGTTGACTTACAGGGAAAGGGCTGCGCGGCGCTGCTCGCTGCAGATGTCTTGCATAGGACTTCAGAGCGGATGATGGTGACTGTCAGGAAAATGTCCCTGGTGAAAATGTTCCGGAAAAATCCATGATCCGCAATGCTCCCGGAAGCAGAAAACCTTCTCCGTACATGGTTCCGATCTGTTCTCCCAGACTGCGCGCACGGGCTTCAAGTCCTGTAAGAAATTCATGCCGGTTGATGAGTGTTCTCGGTTCCCCGGTTTGTCCGTCACGGTAGAATTGCGAAGAGAATGCGAGGATTCCGGCTCTGGAACGTTCAAAGGTAGCTGAAACATCGACGATGATGTCAGGTTCAAGCTGTTTGAACTGAATATAGTAAAGCAGGTGATGCGGGCGGTGGGGATGCTGCTTCTCTTCTTCTGTATCAGTGAGGAGCCGTTGCAGTCCGGAATAGTAGCAGGCATCGTGGACAAGTCTTGATGCCTTCATGTGATCAGGATGTCTTTCATCGGGAGGATTGCAGAATACGACTTCCGGTCGGCACTTGCGGATGATGCTGATTATCGCATGCAGATTCTCCGGTGTGTACAGCAGTTCCGAATCCACCAGGTCGAGCATTTCCCTCGAAAGATAACCCATGATCCTCATGGCGTCACGTGCTTCGGTTTTCCTTGTTTCCGCAGAGCCGAGTGTGCCCATTTCTCCCCTTGTCAGATCACAGACTGCGACACGCTTTCCTTCATCGATGATTTTCAGGAGCGTCGCACCGCAGGAGAGTTCAACGTCGTCAGGATGAGCTCCGAATGCAAGTGCATAGACATGGTGGGGTGAATGATCCAGATCAAACATTGTTTTCGTATTATCCTGCATGAAGGGACAACAAACTGCCGAACTCAATCCGATGGTAAAGGTAAAAATTGTTCGAATAAACAAAAAAGCTGTCCTTCCTGCCTATGCAACCAGTCATGCAGCAGGAATGGATGTCGCAGCGTGCCTTGAAGAACCTGTAACCGTTCTGCCGTTCTCGACGGCGCTCGTGCCATCCGGTCTGGCCATCGAACTCCCTGACGGGTATGAAGCCCAGCTGCGGCCCCGCAGCGGGCTTGCACTTCGTTCCATGATTTCTCTCCCGAATACGCCGGCTACCATCGATGCCGATTACAGGGGAGAGATCCGGGTGATTCTCATCAATTATGGCAAGGAGCCTTTTACAGTCAGGCATGGCGACCGTATTGCGCAGATGGTTGTGGCAAGGGTGGATCGTGTCGTTTTTGAGGAGGTGGAACGACTCGATTCCACAGCAAGGGGAGATGGCGGATTCGGTCATACAGGGATTGCTGGGCTCCATCAGGCATAACTCCGAATGCCGGTCATCTCTCTCCCCGGTCTTGATCGTACTGCCCGTGCAATGGGCTTCTGTCAAGCTCCTGTTACTGCAGTACCAGCTTGAGTTCGAGGCCGAACACGTCTTTATGACCGCAGTCGGAGATAACCAGTGACGTATAGCGACCTTTCGGCAGGGAAGAGATATCGATTTCCCTTCTGATGCTGCATCCCGGGAGGATTCTCCCGGGATCGGTGATGAATCTGCCGACCTTTTCACCTTTGTTGTTGAACACTTCGACCCAGAGATCGGATTTCGCATGCCGTGTTCCCTTGTTTTCCAGGTCTATCACCAGAAAGCGTTTCGATTTCCGGTTGACTACATTAACGGAAGTGAATTCCAGGGCGATTTTACCGGTGTTGGAGATCTGGGTAATGATCTGCACTCCGTAACGGAATGTCGGTATGAGCTGCAGTGTGTTCGGCCCTGTATCGTCGGAGGGAAGCTCCCGCACATCCTGAACCATAAGCATGCTCCAGTATGTTCCGGATTTTGTCTGGTCTTTCGGAGCCCGGATCAGGTATTTTATCTGTGATCTATGCCCGGGAGGAACAGAAACGATTTTCGGACTGTAGGTGATCCAGGCGGCATTCGAACGTTTGTAGGTGCCTGCTGGGGGGAAGAAATTGTCGCCTGACGCAAGATACCGGTAGTCAGTCTGGTATATCTGCACTTTTTTCAGTCTTGAATCCCGGTTTTCAAGTTCGATCATTGCCTCGTAGGTCTGTCCGGGTTTCATTTTGTAGTCTCGGGTAAGATCTCCCAGAACAACGATGTTGGCATGAGCTGACGGTGTAAGGAACAAGACGAAGAGAATGCTGGAGGTCAGCCAGAAAAATATGTTCATGGCGATAGTTGAAAGAGGTCCGAGTCTCTATCTGGAGGTGCAGGAATCGATGACAACCGCTGGGCAGGCTTTCGTGGGTATGTTTTGCCTCAGCTGGAAATGGAGAATCGGGTCTGTTGAGTTAGTTGGTTGATGGTGTCTGCCGTTGTCGAAGTCTTTCCGGAAGCAAGGGCGGGCCTCATTTCCAGTCGTTTTTGTTTGCGTG